>Ga0099824_1001772_pt1 | contig 31001 bp, 20 predicted proteins | sample SiratrowhiteBW_FD_76837 | JGI IMG/M metagenome (GOLD analysis project Ga0099824, IMG submission 76837) | Root nodule microbial communities of legume samples collected from California, USA - Siratro white BW | ecosystem: Host-associated > Plants > Roots > Nodule | place: USA: California... | reverse complement strand
TTTAATTATTTAATTATTGTGTGTTTGGATAATTTTTGTATCACAATTTTCAATTGTACAAATTGGTAGTAAATTGTTTTTTATTAATTATATTTTTATTTTCCCTTAAAATTTAATTGATTATATTTATACATGTATATTTAATGTGACGAGAATGAAAATGAAAAATAAATAATAAATAATAAATGTCACAACCCTTGCAATATATATATTTCTTGTGTGTCTGCCTAAAAGACATAATTTTTTAATGTATACTTTTAATTACTATATTATCAAATTATAATTAAATACTTAAACGAAGATAATTTGTAACCGTTTCAAATTAGAAAAAGAGAACAGAGATGGGAACGTACAGGGGTGGGTTCCTCTTGACCCGCACATGGTCGGACAAAAGTAGGCCTGGGTTGGTTGCCAATTTTTTTTTTTTTTTAACTTAATAAATATATAATATTTTAATAGATAGTTTTAAAATGAGATATATTTTTTATTTTAAATATTACATCAATTATAGATAAAAAAATACATATTACCTTGACTTTTAACTTACAAATTATGTAATATATATCATTTAATAAAGATTTATCAAATTTATTATTTTTCTAACCTATGACAACCATATCATAATATATAAAAAAAGTAAATTTATAGAATAATGAAAGCGTATGTGTTATCGCACAGGATCGGTTGGCTCTAGCAATAACAATATCTTCTCGTACTCTCAAAACTGCTCCTTAGTGTGCCGAATGTTTCGAATTCCACCATTTCCGGATAATGCTCCGAATTCCACCATTTCGGGAGGAGGTTCTGCAGGCATCTCTCAAAACTGCTCCTTAGTGTGCCGAATGTTTCGAATTCCACCATTTCGGGAGGAGGTTCTGCAGGCATTCTGACTCACAAGTCAATTTAGGATTAGAGTGTGCATGGATATAGATACCTGACTTAAGATGATGAGCCTGTATTTATAGACACGGTAGTGAGCTTGATAAACTTGGGCCCATTATCTCTTATCATGATTTTGGTAACAGAATAATAATAATAATAATTAATTATAAGATATTCAGTTATGTTTGATCCATCAGTCACGAGTTATAGATTCCGTTCTATAGTGCGGTTAGCCCATAATACAGTTAGCCCGTATAATTCAGTATGCAAATACTTAGTAAAATTAAAGTCATATTTATTTTCTTTATATCAGTGATCTATCTTTAACAAACACAACTATGTGCTATAAATTCAAAGAACATGAAGATGAAATTGCTGGAATAAATGTTGTTTCAACTTTCTAATTAACAAAAACTCTTTATCTCTATTCAAAGCTCTGTATGCAAAAAAAGTTTGAAAAATGCAAAAAGCTTTGTAAAAAAACTAATATCCCTCCTCATTTCGTATTATAACAAGATGCATATTTGAAAATTTTATATAGAAAAAAATACATAAATGTTGAGTTGTACAAGTGACTATGATTGAATGACTGTTCATTTTCATTCATTAAAAATACTACATTTGACCGCATTGACAATGAAAAGAAAAAAAATATAATATTAAAAAAATAAGAAAATACACAGAAAATAATCGAAATTTATAAAAACTTAAACATTTTTAAAAATTGTTAATACTATATATTTTCCAAAACCTTCTTATACTTTCGTTTTCAAAATATGAGACTACTTTTTGTTCTCAACAGTTTTTTCTTTAATATCCATCTTTGCTTTAAATTTGATAAATGATATCGAGTTTAAATTCTAAATACACATAAAGAAACATTTGTGTAGCATAATCCTCTTACATCTTTTTAGAATATTAAAGAAAAAAAATTTCATTCTTATGTTTGTTATAACGTTATTTGAATTACTTCCAGACATATATTTCAAGAGAAATAAAAAAAAACATTTTCTAACATTTATTATATTCTTATTATTTTATTTAATTAAAAAAAATTCTCAACAATACAAAAATAGTAGCAAAAAGAAGAAGTTGACGTTGGCAAGTGCAAGTAAAATCAAATTTGGGAGGTTCTGGGTTGATAGTATCAATGAGTATCTTTCTACGTATCGTAGATACGTTTCCGTATTTTCCGTCGTCGTTACCATTTCGTATAGTAGCACAACACATACCATGCCATGGATCAATTATTACCAGTCACTGTGCATTATTGTTGATGAGTAACAACATAGCCATTTTCTCTTTCTTTCTCTCTCTCTCTCTCTCTCTCTCTTTCTCTCTCAAACACACACATCGCATTCTCTCCTTCTACTGAAATCCACATGAATGTCACTCTCACTTCACTCGCTTCTCTCCTCTACTCGCTTTAATTCCACTGTTCACCTCCGTTTCTGTGAGATCTGCCAAGCTAGGGTTTCAGCTTCAGCTTCCAAATTAGGGTTGGATTTGGGCGTGGTATGAGAACCAGGAGGTTCGGGTGTTGCACTGGAAGTGGCTTCGGATGATGGGGGTCTGTGGGTGCCGTTAGTTTTTGGTGGGTGGGTGGACTGTGACTTAGGACCATTTTTCTGATTCAAAGGGACATGCAAAATTTGCGTGCGTGATAATAGCAACTGTAATGATGCTTTTATTCGACCTGGGGTGCTTCGGTTTTTGCTAGTTTGGAACCTCAGCTGTTGTTGTAGCTCCAAGCATGAAGCTTTCTTCTTCTGGATTTAATCAACCGGGGGAGGAAGAAGGTAGTGGTAGCTTCTTTGATTCTTTCGTTTTGTGCAAATTGTTTTGTGTTATGTTCTGGGCTGTCCCCCCGCTTTTTGAGACTTATCCTGTCTTGTCTTGGCCTTTGTTATGTGTTTTTTGTGTTGGTGGTTGTTTTTGTCTTTGCATGGGTTTGGAGGGAGAGGACAGGGATACACTAGAAGTACACTAGTTGTAGGTTTTGTTTGTCATTATTACATGGCATGGAGTGAGGTTGAACAACTTGCCGTGGTCTGTTTTTGTTTGTTTTTGATATTTATGTACAGGTCAGGGTCAACTTCTTAGGGTCATGTTGATTTGATTTGTGTTGATTTGTTTCAAGTCTTAAGTGTCGGTGGTGCTTAGTCTGCTTGTGTGTGCAGTTTGTGATTTTAAGTTTGAGGTGACAAGGTTGTGTTGTGTTACTATTTATGTGTGGTTATTCTGTTTGCCTGTTTGTTTATGTGGTTGGAGTTTGGATTGTGGTATGTTGTTTTGATTGGTAAATATGCAGTGGACTTAATGTGTTGATTACTAATATGCCACTTGTAGACTGGACTATAGCTCCTTTTGACTCGTGTGAAATGATTTACTTCATGTGTATGTACTCATGTTAGCCTGATATTGCAGGGGAGAAAAAATGTTTGAATTCTGAGCTTTGGCATGCATGTGCTGGTCCTCTGGTTTCTCTGCCTCCTGTTGGCAGTCGTGTAGTCTACTTTCCCCAAGGTCACAGTGAGCAGGTCAGTAATGCTGCTTGTATCTATAAGTTGGATTTATGGAACTATCCTTAACTTTTTTACATTTTGTGAAATATTTGGTGAATCTGCTATTCTCATGAAAAGCACATAAGGTTGTATAGAAAATTAGAATCTCACTTAGTATATCCTTACGATCTCAGTGAGCAGGGCAGTTGTAATATTTGATCTATCTTCTGAAGTCAGTGGAGTAGACTGCAATTTATTGTTTCTTGTGTATGTATGGTGAAATCAGTTATGCTTGTGCCGGTTCAAGCTTGTAATTTTAAGACAAGGTAAAATTGGTATTTGATCTGATAGCACTGGGACTCACAATTTTTCAGCAATACTGTGAAAGTATGAAGTGCTGTAAGCTGTGAGTTACATGTTAGCAGACTTCACAGATTAGTGTTTAAGTCATTGTGACTGGAAGGAGGGATGACAGGTTAATTAAGTGATGAGAAAATTAAAGATGCTCCATTAATCTTTTGACTTTATGCTTTCTGTTGTTTCTACCGCTCTAGCTCATAAGCGAAATCCCTCATAACAGATGTGATATTTCTTTATGCTTGAAATGGGCAACGTTTTATTGAATTTATGGTTTCAGTTCTGGAATAGTTTGAACATTGGTTATCCTGAATATTATGGTATGAATCTCTTGTATAATTGCTATGCTAAGAATGAGTGACTGACAGATAGAGAAATCTTTCGTGTATCATCATGATTAATATAAGTTTATATTTTTTTCTGAGGCAGAAGGGGTTCCAGCCAAAAGGTTGTCTTTTCTAAACTATTGTTGCATTTAATATTTCCAAGAAACTGATTACCGTTCATGTATTTCATTTATATATGTTTCTTTAGTCATTTGACAAATATAGATGTTGGTTTTACAGGTTGCTGCTTCAACCAACAGGGAAGTAGATGCACATATTCCTAATTACCCTAACTTGCCACCTCAACTTATCTGTCAGCTTCACAATGTAACAATGCATGTAAGTATAAAATTAATAGTCCTGAACTTCAGGTTAAATATACTTCAGAAAGCGTTTTTATGGGCTTGCACTCTGAACCTTTTAAGCATGCATCTTGCAGGCGGATGCTGAAACAGATGAAGTATATGCACAAATGACACTGCAACCTCTAAGTCCAGTACTTTTCTCTTATTTGCTACCTTGTTTTTTTTTTGATTTTATTTTGATAGCATATCTTGACATTATTTACTTTGTAGCAAGAGCAAAAGGAGGTGTATCTTATGCCTGCTGAATTGGGCACTCCCAGCAAGCAACCAACAAACTACTTCTGCAAAACATTAACTGCAAGTGATACCAGCACTCATGGAGGATTTTCTGTCCCTCGTAGAGCAGCTGAAAAAGTCTTCCCTCCTCTTGTAAGTCATATTGACTGTGTGATATATTTGATTCTCAGTAGTTAGTTTGTCAGTTCTTGATCTGACTAATATTTTTCTTTAATTTGTTTCTCAGGATTACTCACAGCAGCCTCCTGCTCAAGAACTAATTGCCAGAGATCTTCATGATAATGAATGGAAGTTTAGACACATATTTCGAGGTTTATTTTTTTTAAGCTTTTGGTATAAAATTATTTGTGGTCTGCACATCTACTTTTTTCTGTCGACTTTATGCTGTTCCATTACTGGTAAAAAAACAGCTCTGATGTTCTTGCATATTCAATGTACTCAAATTTGTGATCTTCCTTTTTATTATGCAAAACATAATTTGAGTAGAATTGGAAGCAGGACATAGGTTTCTAAGGAGTAGTTTATTTGCATATGATATGACTAAATTAGCTGTACTATTTCGATTTCTGTCTTATTGCATACTCATTCCATCCTTATTTGGTTGGCTGCTTGGCTTGTTTGGTCCAATCTGTTTCTTGTCTTAAACTTAGCATTGCTAATTCTAAATTAGCATTGCTTTTGTAATTTTAAAATTTTACTTAACCTTGGTCAATCTAATTTTTTGTTTAGCAAGAACAATACGAAATAAATGTTAGTGTATACTCCTTAATCATATACAACTTATCTTCTCTGGCTCTTCCTCTTCTCGTGAAGATCCTTTTCAATATCAAATTTGACAATTGTTTATGTGGAACCGAGGAATGATTAGCTCATAAAAATTACTTAAATTATTTCTTAAATGTTTTCACTTCTAATTCTAACTACGTTATATCTTCACTTTCAGGTCAGCCCAAAAGGCATCTTCTCACTACTGGTTGGAGTGTCTTTGTCAGTGCCAAGAGGCTTGTTGCCGGTGATTCAGTCCTTTTCATCTGGTACATATAACTCTGATATTTTCAATGACTGATACAATTGGAGATTCAATTTGTTTTTTCTCCATCTGTGTTAGTTTTAGTTATAGGTGTATTGTAAACCGAAAGGAAATTATTAGACAGCTTAGACTAGAAGTCATGCTTATTTGTATTATTTCTTCATTATTTTAAAATATGTCTGTCTTTGGGAGCTTTATGATCTGATAAATATGTTTATCTTGTTAGCCTGCTCGTAGAACAATATCACCAGTAGTTGCATCTATATAGACCATGGGTGCATGACCACAATCTATTACAAGGAACTATTAAGATATGGTTGTAACCATTCTTCCTGTTTTTTTTTTTTATCAGGAATGAAAAAAATCAATTACTTTTGGGCATACGGCGGGCAAATCGTCCACAGACTATCATGCCATCATCAGTTCTGTCAAGTGATAGCATGCACATTGGTCTTCTTGCTGCTGCAGCTCATGCAGCTGCAACAAACAGTCGCTTTACTATATTCTATAATCCTAGGTTTGTAACTTTAATGCAAATGATGAAAATTATTGCCCTACAAATCATACCAAACTTGCTTGTTTTTTTTTTTTTTTTTGTTAATAGGGCAAGCCCATCTGAATTTGTCATTCCTTTGGCCAAGTATGTTAAAGCAGTGTATCATACACGAGTTTCTGTTGGCATGCGATTTAGGATGCTGTTTGAGACAGAAGAATCAAGTGTTCGTCGGTAGGTATTTATTGTCTTAAATTTTCCCTTCTCCCATGCTAAACATAGTTTTTACTTTATGTTTTTGTCCTGTGACTTAAGAGAGACAATTTATTTGGTTAAATTAATTCTTAGGTCCCTGTACTTTCTGGATAAATTCATAATGTTCTCTGATAGTTTGAATTAAAGTTTCATTTTTAAAATGGTCCCTATAATCCTCTAATGGTAGGGTGGTGGATTATGGGACTATTTTTTTGAAACTATAAGGGATATCTGAATTCTCTCAAAAAGTATAAGCGTCTATGTAATTTAACCTTTAATTTTACTTTCCCAATCAATTTATGTTCTTTTTTTGTGGTTCATCATAAACGTGTAATCAATAAAGAAACAAATATACTGCTATTCACAGAACACTGCAGTTTCCCAATCAGCATTTCTGGTAACTGCACATGATTCCACCCCATTTTTAACAGTGAAATTATTGACCCCGTTAAATTTAGATCTTTGTGGGACTGTGACTTAAAACAATTGTGTCAGTAGCAAATGTGCTGTGGATTTTTTATCCTATTAAACACTGCCCTCTTTTCCCTTTAACTTTCCTTGATTTCGGATCTTGCCTTTTTATGTTACTGATTTGTTGATTTGTAAACATTATTCTTGCATTAATAGTTTTCTGTATGCCATTCAATGCTTGCTGCTCTCTGCAGTGCACTCCTGTTCCTGACTGTTGACGCCTTATTATATGCGTCCATATTTTAAAGGCCAAGGTTTCTGTTGAGTGATTAGCCATGGCAATGTATGCTTCCAAAAGATAGAAGTTTTGAATGATTAGCCACAACAATATTTGCTTTGCCTTCAGAACAATAGTCTTTTCTAAGTTTGTTTTTTCTTAAACATTTGAATCTATACTTACTGTAACATGTTCTTGTCCAGATACATGGGTACCATAACTGGTATTAGTGATTTAGATCCGGTCCGCTGGCCAAATTCACACTGGCGTTCTGTTAAGGTTTGTCATGACCGTTTGATTCATCTAGCAACCATATGTTTCTGTCGTGATATAATTTAGCACTATTATAGAAATATCTGAGACTGTGTTTACAGATGATCTATAATTTGTTTTCTTAACTGTTTACTGGAGTAGGTTGGCTGGGATGAGTCCACTGCAGGGGAGAGGCAGCCAAGAGTTTCCTTGTGGGAGATTGAACCTTTGACAACATTCCCAATGTATCCATCTCCATTCCCTTTAAGGTTGAGGCGTCCTTGGCCAACGGGCCTACCTTCTTTGTATGGTATGTGGTGGTTCTGTTAAAATGTCTCATGGCATTCTCTGGGATCTGTTGACAATGTGATTTATTTTATTGTCCTGCGATGTACACAGCATCTTCATTTTAATTTATTTCTGTCTTCCATTTGTGTAAGTCAGGTCTTAAAGATGACATGGGCATTGGTTCTCCATTAATGTGGCTCCAAGGTGGACTTGGGGATCAGGGAATGCAATCTTTAAACTTCCAGGGGCTTGGTGTTACACCATGGATGCAACCTAAACTTGACTCTTCTATACCAGGTCTCCAACCAGAGTTATACCAAGCAATGACTTCTGCTGCATTCCAGGAAATGAGGACAATGGATCCTTCAAAATCTTCCCAATCTCTGTTGCAGTTTCAGCAGACTTCAAATGTTCCCAGTGCTCATACCTCTGAGGTACAGAGGCAAGTATTACCACAGTCTCAGCCTCAAAGCACCCTTCTACAAAATTTTCAAGAAAACCAAGTGCCTCCTCAGTCACAACTTCTGCAACAGCAGTTGCATCGTTACCACCCATATAGTGATCAGCGGCAACAGCAGCAGCAACTTAAAAATTTGCCTGTTCAGCAGCAGTTACCAAACGTCATCTCTCCTTTGTCTAATTTTGCATCAGGTACCCAGTCTCAATCTCCTCCCATGCAAGCTCTTGCTACGCATTGCCAGCAGCAGAGTTTTCCTGAACCTATCAGGAATCATATTTCTGGTTCTGATGTTTCCCCTATCCAGAGTCTACTAGGTTCGTTCTCCCAGGCTGGAACATCCCAGTTACTTAACTTGAATGGATCCAATTCCGTTATATCTTCTGCATCCATCCTGCCCAAGCAAATGACAGTTGAATCTCAGCTTCCCTCTGCTGCTCCTCAGTGCGTATTGCCTCAGGTGGAAAACTTGGGAACATCACAATCAAATGTGTCTGAACTTGCTGCTTTGCCTCCATTTCCTGGAAGAGAACATTCTGCATACCATGCCGCTGCTGATCCTCATAGCAATCTTTTATTTGGGATTAACATTGATCCCTCTTCTCTTATGCTGCAAAATGGCATGTCAAACCTGAGAAATATGGGCAATGTGAATGATTCATTATCATTGCCATTTTCTGCTTCAAGTTGTGGTGGTGCTACAGGCACTGATTTCCCCTTAAGTTCAAACATGACAACTTCGAGTTGTGTGGATGAATCAGGCTTCTTGCAGTCTTCTGAAAATGTAGACCAAGCAAACACACCATCTGGAACCTTTGTTAAGGTAATAGCTAATGTATTTTTGTTTATAGGTGGTATGCCTACGTTTATATATTTTATGCACAGCCACTTCTTGATATAATTTACCAAAATTAAGCAACAGTTTATCAGTTAAAGAATTGGTTCAAGATACAAGTATATTTATATAATGTTATGTTCAATGTTGAATTGGATCTACTGTACAGGGATATTGGGACCCTATTTATGCAAACAGTAAATTGTGGTTTTGCTGGAATCTCTCTTTTTTTTTTGTTTCCTCTTGTTTTTTAGAAGACTACTATTTTCTACAATTAGTACGGGGATGTTATCAACTGTCTAGGACTACTATCTAAATTTATTTATTGTGGATGTGGTGTAATTTTTACAGGTTCACAAGTCAGGGTCCTTTGGCAGGTCACTGGACATTTCTAAGTTCAGCAGCTATGATGAGCTGCGTAGTGAACTTGCTCGAATGTTTGGCCTTGAAGGCCAACTAGAGGACCCTAAGACTCAGAGATCAGGCTGGCAGCTTGTATTTGTTGACCGGGAGAATGATGTTCTTCTTGTTGGTGATGATCCTTGGCAGTAAGTTGCTTTATAGCAGTTGTTATTTATGATCAAGTTATAGCATATTATCTTATGAATTGCTACGTCCTTCATTGATGTTAATTCCGTAGGTGGCATAGGTATAGTTGATGTTTCTTGTGTATTTGACACTTCAACATGTTTAGGTTTCGCAAAAATAATTTTTGTGGATCTGAATAATATTTTTCTACATTTTTTCTTGTTCCTTCTAGTAATTTTTTATTATCATTAACTTTGAGGACATGCTCTGCTCTGAGACTACTGTAATCGTAGTCAATGCATAAGTGGTTTTAATTACTTGCATGTAATCCCTAGTACCGAAACGTTGGAAAAATGTGTTGATTAAAAGTTGAACATATAAGCCCTTCATATTTAGACTTAGATGATTCCGGATTCTGCACAGAAACATTTACATTTGATAATTTTGCAGGGAGTTTGTGAACAATGTGTGGTACATAAAAATACTATCTCCACTAGAAGTGCAGCAAATGGGCAAAGGTGTTAGTCCTTCTACTTCTGCCCCAGGTCACAAACTTTCTACCTCTGGCAACTCTTGTGATAATTATGTGAGTCAACAAGAGTTAAGAAGTTCCAGAAATGGCATGGCATCAATGGGGTCTTTTCACTACTAGGACATTCTCCCGTGTAAGGAGTTAGTTGAAAAATTGTGGTGGCAGAATTTTATGTTACAAAGTTTCTTATGTATGGATTGGTCCAGCATTCTTATACTTCACATTAATGGTTGAGATGTAGTGATTTTGCAAGGTCTTTATACAGATCAACAGCAAATGACTGTAAATTATAATAGGTGACCTTGTTTCTGTAATGGTTAGTTGCTTATAGCAAGTATTAATTATTATCTCTTACTTAGTTCCTGCAATCGAAATTTGGGAGCTTCGTTATCCCTTGTGTGCGCACTAGTGTCATTTCCCCTTATATTTTACATTCTGACAACTTTTTGTGAAGTGAGTTTCTAAACTACAAAACGGAACACAATTTCTGATATATTTTTTTACGAACAAATAGTTTCATTGAAGGAATATTTACTATTGTAATCAACAGCATTTAAAATGATTTTTCTGGAGTTGTCGAATATATAATTTGCCGTAGATTTTGCAGTTGAAGCTTAGGTTAATTAATAATTTACCATGTTTCTTTCAAAAAGTTGATTTTAACTACATTATGTTTTTTATTTGAAAATAAAAACTCATGCTTAGTTGTTTTAAGTTTGGGAGTTTTTATTTTTTTATTTAATTTCTGTCTACAAGTACTTAAATTTTTTTTAAATATAGTTTAATTGTATTATACCCTGGATTCATTCACTTTTTTAAAGTAAAACAGATTCTAACTTTTGCCTATGATTACTTTAGTCATAAAATATAATTTTTTATTCACAAATAAATAAATAAGATATATTTGGAAGAATGAGATATGTAAGAAGTTTTTCATCTTAAAACGTGAACTTTTATTTTACAAAATATTTTCAACAATTATTTAAAAAATAAAAATGCTTTTAGGAATAATTATTGAGCAAATTCATATTTAGAACTTATTTCTAAATCACGTGTTTTATCTTAATCTTGTATAATAATCATTTAATTTTTATCTTAATCTTATATAACAATCATTTAATTCGTCCAACAAAACTATCTCAAATCAATATATTTTTATCTTTATCTATGTAATTGATTTTCTTAATCACATATTATTTAGTTTACTCGTTATTATTTATGTCCAAATTTTTAATTTTTGTAAACATATCAATAATTAAAAAAAACTGAGTAATATAATATAAATCATTGATTGTAAATTTAAAACACAATTTATAAAAATAAAGTTTTGAAATGGCGAGGGTTACTTTTTCTGCGTCTAAACCTTGAACCAAACCCTGTCTCTGTATCTCTCTCATCGAGATTCGTAAACAAACGCTGCATCATCAGAATCGTTATTCATCACGGTGGCTCCATTGGGGTTAGTTTCTCCCCTTCAATCTCTCACCTTCATGTTGAAACCTTTCAAATCCTCAACCAATGTGAGTAGGGTCACCTTACTTCGCTTCAAAATCCCTTTTTTCCCACTTTGCACAAACACTTTGAATGATAATGAATGTGAGAGCAGTGACACTGAGACAGAGTGGGAGAGATTGCTCAAACCTTTTGACCTCAAACAGCTCAGAAGGTCACTGACCCCAATTAGCCCTTTCCAGCTGTGTAAATTGCTGGTGCTTCCTCTTGACATTCCCACTTCAATGGAACTGTTCCAAAGGGCAGGTGCCCAAAAGGGGTATTCCCACACCTTTGATGCATACTATCTCTTAATTGATAAGCTTGGGGCTGTTGGAGACTTCAAAGTTGTTGAAAACTTGTTGAAGCAAATGAAAGATGAAGGAGTAGTGTTTAAAGAATCACTCTTTATTTTGATTATGAAGTATTATGGGAAGGCAGGGTTGCCTGGTCAGGCAACTAGGCTTTTGTTGGACATGTGGGGTGTTTATTCCTGTGACCCCACTTTTAAGTCCTATAATGTTGTGTTGCAGATTCTGGTTGATGGGAATTGTCCCAGGGTGGCACCTAATGTGTTCTATGACATGTTGAGTAGAGGTGTTTCTCCCACTGTGCATACCTTTGGCTTGGTCATGAAAGCCTTGTGTATGGTTAGTGAAGTTGATTCGGCTTGCTCGCTTCTCAGGGACATGGGGAAGCACGGGTGTGTTCCAAATTCGGTCATTTACCAGACCCTGATTCATGCTCTTTGTGAAAACAATAGAGTGACTGAAGCAATGAGGCTTTTGGAGGACATGTTTCTGATGTGCTGTGAGCCTGATGTTCAGAGCTTCAATGATGTCATCCACGGCCTCTGCCGGGCGGGTCGGATTCATGAGGCAGCCAAGTTGCTTGATCGAATGCTCCTTAGAGGTTTCAGTGCTGATGCTCTGACTTATGGTTATTTAATGCATGGGTTGTGCAGAATGGGGCAAGTTGATGAAGCAAGGACCTTACTGGACAAAATTCCCAGTCCCAATACTGTGCTCTATAATACATTAATCAATGGATATGTTTCTTGTGGAAGGTTTGAAGAAGCCAAGGGTCTTCTGTACAATAGCATGGTAACTGCGGGTTATGAACCTGATGCCTACACGTTTAACATAATGATAGATGGACTTTGCAAGCAGGGGTATTTGGTTTCTGCCCTTGGATTTTTATCTGAGGTGGTAGCAAAAGGCTTTGAGCCCAATGTGATCACTTACACCATATTGATAAATGGTTTCTGCAAGCAAGGCAGATTAGAGGAAGCGGCTGGAATTGTGAATAGCATGTCAGCCAAGGGTCTGAGTCTGACTACAGTTGGGTACAATTGCTTGATCTGTGCACTGTCCAAGGATGGGAAGATTGAAGAAGCTTTGCAACTGTTTCGCGACATGCCAAGCAAAGGATGTAAACCTGACATTTATACGTTTAATTCTTTAATACATGGACTGTGCAAGAATGATAAGATGGAACATGCCTTGAGTTTGTATCATGACATGTTCTTGGAGGGTGTCATTGCTAACACTGTAACGTACAATACGTTGATTAGTGCATTTCTTATGAGAGATTCAGTTCAAAAAGCATTTAAGCTTGTTGATGAAATGCTATTTAGAGGGTGTCCTCTAGACAGTATTACGTATAATGGCCTTATTAAAGTTCTCTGTAAAACTGGATCAGTTGAAAAGGGATTGGCATTGTTTGAAGAAATGCTTGGGAAAGGCATTTTTCCAACCATTATAACTTGCAATATTCTTATTAGTGCCTTGTGTAGAATTGGAAAAATAGATGACGCTCTAAAATTTCTTCGGGATATGATTCATCGCGGTTTGACACCAAATATAGTCACTTATAACTGCCTGATCAATGGTCTTTGCAAGATGGGTCATGTTCAAGAGGCACTGAACATTTTTAACAGGTTACAAGGTGAAGGAATTTGTCCTGATGATATTACATACAACACACTGATCAGTAGACACTGTGACGAGGATATGTTTAATGATGCTTGTCTGCTTTTATATAGGGGCGTAGATAATGGGTTCATTCCCAATGAAATCACTTGGTCGACACTGATAAAATATTTTGTAAAAAAAACACCACCGGGTGCAAGACTTTCTAAGGATTACATGGTGGAATTTGGAGCTTCTTCTTCTTGAAGCCAACATATTTTATCCAGTCTTAATCTCATTTGATTTGTCTTTTGGCATTCTGGTTATGAGCTAATGTCTCTGGATTTTGGTCCATTTTCTACTCTCATGGGAAATTGGGACTCCAGCATTTTACTGTGTCACATTGCTGGTTGGATTTTGGAGTTTGCACAAGTGCAGAATGGGGAGAGACTATTGAGTAATCTCATCAAGCTGATCGAAGTTTTCTGTAGCTGAAGCATAAACATTCGCTTATTATGTAGTATCACTTGAAGGAGAGATAGTTGGCTGGTTCCACTGCTGGTTAAGAGGTATATGTTAAAGATATGATTTGATCACATCAAATAAAAAAATATTTTGGCAAATATTTCTCAATATTAATTATTTTTTTATTTCTTATTGTTGTATTTATTTTTCATTGTAAATAGAAATACACTTGTATACACACTACAGACAATTACAAGCAACCTTTCCTATGTCGAACTGTCTCCCCACAGATTGATTTTATATAATTTTTCTTGCTTTAAAGAACTGGACATGTTTGTTGTCTGTCCTTTGATGATTCTAATTTAATTTGTTTATCCCCTTCTCTGATTACTTGGTTGGATTGATATGGTTGTGAAACTTTGCTTTGAGGTTTAACATTGGTTTTTGGTTTAGTTTTGTTTTTTGTGTTTCTAGCTTGTCCTCGTATTGCTAGTAGGTCTTGTTGTAGTGAATTGGTTTGAGCATTGGTGTTTTCTGTTGTAGGAACAATTCCTGGTGAGGGTAGATAAGAAGTCACAGGGTTGGTAGTTGGTTGCCCCCATGAACTAGCTTGAATTATAGTCACAGGCGCTTAGTTGGTGCAAGGAACTGTGATTATCTTTTGTAGAAGGACCACTCTGTGAGTTCCTCTGTACTCCTTATCTTTTGTCTGTCAGTATCTCAGTTTCTCTTTGAAAGAACTCATTGCTTTTATCTTTACAAACAAGTATGCCATGTTTAACAAAGAAATCTTAATATCTTCTTTTCATACCTCATTTTTTTCCTTGTTCTCGGGTTTTGAAAGTGTTAGTTGGACCCTTTAAATTTAACCTCACATGATTCAATCAGTATTGCTCATTAACTTTGAGTACATGTTCATTGCTTTGAGACAACCGAAGCTGAAGTCAATGCAGAAGTATTTAATTGCATGCATGTCTTCCCAAATAGCAGAAGGCTAGAACAAAGATGCTCACTAAAATTTGAATATATAAGCACTTCATTTTAGAACTTAGCTGATTCCTGATTCTGCACAGAAACATTTACATTTGACAATTTTACAGGGAGTTTGAGAGCAATATGACAAAAACTATCTCCTCTAAAGAACATCAAATAGCCAGAGGTGTAAACCCTTGTACTGCTGCTCCAGGTTACAAACTTTCTAGATCTGGCAACTCTTTTGATAATTATGTGAGCCAACAAGAGTTGGGAAGTTCCAGAAATGGCATGTCATCAATAGGGTTTTTTCAACAATAGGACATTCTCCTATCTAAGGAATGTTTCATGAAAAGTATATGACAGAATTTTCTGTTACAATTTTCTTATGTATGGATTAACCCAGCATTTTATACACTATATATTGGGAAGATAGTGAAAATAGAAAGCAAAGAAGAGAAAAAGAGTACAAAGTAAGATTATTTAAATTGAGGAAAAGAAAATAGAAAGTGAAAAACAAATTGTAGTTGATTTGATTAATGTGATGGAATAAAAAAAATTAAATTAATTGGATAATACAATAAAGGACTGAAACACTCTTGTTAAAATTTAATAAGAATAAGTGTAATTAACTATGACGTAATTATTTTATAAAATTGAAATAAATTATTATTTAAAAATTGATCTTTTAAATAATTAATTACAAATCATGGACAATTTTTTTTCCACATACGAATGTTAAAAAAAATTGAAGTATAGCAAAAGATTTGCAAACGGGAAATGGATACTACACATTAAATAGATAGATATAATAAATAAAACAATTTTAAACTAATTAACTCTCCAACAAGAATACATTTAAGTCAATTATAAGTAATATTTAAAAATAACTTGAATTTTATTAGAAAGAAAAACATAAATCTACATAATATTTAACTAAATATAAATAAAGAATTAATGTATATGTAACAAGTTCAACAATAAATAAAAGAAGGTATGTTTATTATAGTCATTCAAGTAACAAGAGTAGATAAAAATAGAAATAACATGTGACATTGGACATATAATACTTGTTTTTAAACGTTGTTTATAATTCAAAATAAAAATTAAGTATGTTTATCATAGTAATTTAATTTCGTTTTAGTTATTTCTGATAAAAATTCAAATTATTTTTAAATATTACCTATAGTTTGACTTAAATATTGTAAATTAGTTAAAAAGTTAATTTTATTTTTATATCGGTCAATCTAATGTGTAGTTAGCATCTTCTGTTCGTCAAATTGTTATTATACTTTAACTTTCTAAATTTTGGTATGTGAATTTGTTTTATGATTTATGATTAATTGTTTAAATAATTAAATTTTAGTCTTTAAAAAACATTTATATCATTTTTACTTTTATAAGATAATTACTTTATAATTAATCATATTTTAGTATTAACTCGTACTCATATATGCTAAACTTTAATAAAACGTATTTTGATAACTTATTATATTATTCAATTAATTGAATCTTTTTATTTTGTCACAGATCAAATCAATTATAATTTTTTTTGTTTTCTTTTATTTTTTACCTTTCTAGTGTAAATAATCTTACTCTTCATTATTTTTTTCTTATTTACTTCTCTCTCTCTCTCTCTTTTCTTGTTCTTATTTTTTATTTAGTTTTTCAAATCGAGATTTTGAAGCCTCCCATAGAATTGTAAAGGATAAAAAAAATTAAGATTAACAAATAATTTCATTAAGCAGTATTTATCATCTATATCTATAATCCATAATTACATATAAACAGATCGGGTTTTAGAGGTGCTACTTATGTGTACATTTTTTCTCCTTTGTTTATCCATATGCATATTTATATATTACCATTTCTATCTTTAAAAATATAATTAATTTTATTGACTTAATAATCAGTACAAAATGATTCACCATAAATATTAGTTACTATAATAAAAATTATAAAAATTAATAAATATACATATTTTATGAATATAAGAGAATATATTTTCATCGTCTCTCTCGTATCATTTCAAGCATAAAGTTTTGTGCCTTTAATGGCGGAACCAAACCCTCTCTCTGAATAGACATGGAAAACCTTGAAATTCCGAATCCATGTGAGCAAAGACACGCTTCTTCTTCTTGCTCTTGATTTTGAGATGAATCGTGCATTGCTTCCGAAGCACGTTGCCGCGGTGGTGAAAGCGCAAAAGGACCCTCTGAAAGCGCTGGAAATGTTCAACTCGGCGAAAAGCGAGTCCGGCTTCAAGCACACGCTGCTGACGTACAAGTGCATGGTCCAGAAGCTGGGCCATCACGGCGAGTTCGAGGAGATGGAGAAGGTGCTTTCGGAGATGAGAGAGTGCGTGGACAACGCGCTTCTGGAAGGCGCGTACATCGAGGCCATGAAAAACTACGGTAGGAAGGGGAAGGTTCAGGAAGCCGTGGACATCTTCGAACGGATGGACTTCTACGGCTGCGACCCCTCCGTTCACTCCTACAACTCCATCATGAACATTCTGGTCGAGTACGGCTACCATGACCAAGCCCACAAAGTGTACATGAGGATGAGAGACAGAGGGGTGGAATCTGATGTGTACACCTACACCGTGAGGATCAAGTCCTTCTGCAGAACTTCCAGGCCTCACGCTGCTCTCAGACTCCTTCGTAACATGCCTGAGCTTGGGTGTGAGTCCAATGCTGTTGCCTATTGCACTGTCGTTGCTGGGCTGTATGATTCTGGTGACCATGGTCATGCGCGTGTTCTGTTCGATGAAATGCTTCAGCGGTGTTTGTGTCCCGATGTTGTCACGTTTAATAAGCTTGTGCATGTGCTTTGCAAAAAGGGTCTTGTTTCTGAAAGTGAGAAGCTTCTCGGCAAGGTTTTGAAGAGGGGGGTTTGTCCCAATTTGTTCACCTTTAATATTTTTGTTCAAGGGCTTTGTAGGGAAGGGGCTGTTGACCGTGCTGTTGGGTTGTTGGATAGTGTGTTGAGGGAGGGATTGAGTCTTGATGTCGTCACTTATAATATATTGATATGTGGTCTGTGTAGGAATTCGTGCGTTGTTGAGGCTGAGGATTACTTGCGGAAAATGGTGAATGATGGATTGGAGCCTGATGGTTTTACGTATAATAGTATTATTGATGGATACTGCAAGAAGGGGACGGTGCAATGTGCAAATAGGGTACTGAAGGATGCAATTTTTAAGGGTTTTAAACCTGATGAGTTTACTTATTGTTCCTTAATTAATGGATTTTGCCGGGATAGTGACCCTGATCAAGCCATGGCGGTCTTTAAGGATGGACTGCGAAAGGGTTTGAGGCCGAGCATTGTTGTATACAATACCTTGATTAAAGGGTTGTCTCAGCAGGGTCTTATTTTGCCAGCCTTGCAATTGATGAATGAGATGGCTGAAAATGGTTGTCAACCCAATATATGGACTTATAATTTAGTTATAAATGGCTTGTGCAAAATGGGTTGTGTGTCTGATGCTAATCATCTTATAGATGATGCTATTGCCAAAGGGTGCGTACCGGACATATTTACCTATAATACTTTGATTGATGGCTATTGTAAACAGATGAAGTTAGACAATGCAACTGAGGTAGTAAATAGAATGTGGAGTCTGGGCATGACTCCCGATGTTATCACATACAACACTTTGCTGAATGGGCTTTGCAAGGCTGCAAAATCTGAAGAAGTAATGGAGATTTTCAAGGCAATGGAGGAGAAGGGATGTGCTCCAAACATAGTTACGTACAACATTATTATAGAGAGCCTTTGTAAAGCTAAGAAAGTTATTGAAGCTGTAGATTTGCTTGGGGAAATGAAAAGCAAGGGTTTGAAACCTGATGTTGTTAGTTTTGGAACATTGATCACTGGGTTCTGTAAGATTGGGGATCTTGATGGTGCTTACCAGTTATTTAGAAGGATGGAAAAACAATATGATGTTTGTCATACAACAGCAACATATAACATCATAATCAGTGCATTTTCTGAACAACTCAATATGAATATGGCCATGAAGCTCTTCTCTAAGATGAAAGGCAATGGCTGTGACCCAGACAACTATACTTATCGGGTTGTCATAGATGGCTTTTGCAAAATAGGAAATATTTCCCAAGGATTCAATTTTCTTTTGGAAAATATTGAAAAGGGGTTTACACCATCAATGACAACATTTGGACGGGTTTTAAATTGTCTGTGTGCAAAGGACAAGGTTCCAGAAGCAGTTAGTATCATCCACTGTATGATACGAAAGGGCATCATTCCAGAGACTGTAAATACAATTTTTGAAGCTGATAAAAAGGTGGTAGCAGCTCCTAAGATTCTTGTAGAAGATTTGTTGAAAAAGGGTCACATAACTTATCACACTTACGAACTACTATATGATGGTATTAGAGATAAAAAGATACTCAAGAAAAGGCTCCCAAATGTGAATTCTCTTCATCGAGGGGCCAGGTTACCAGCTGTTGATTAGAAGATAATATCTTCGAAAAGTGATCATTCATGACCCTCTGCTTAGTTCTAACTCGCCAAGATATTTGGAGCTTCCAGTAGATACCTATTGTTGTGATACTGAATTTCACAATGCTAACCTACCAAGAGAGAATGAGTAGTACACTTGAGTCTTCAAGCCAAATTTTACATTCAGAAGTACATTTGAAGAATGAGGAGTAATGATGCTCATCCACATACTCAAGTCCTTTACAAACAAGAGAGAAAGATAGCTGCTAATTTTCACATCATTGTATTTTGATTTGTAACATGGAAATTAAAATACAAGTCATACAGGTTGATGGTTGTTTTTTCTAAACTAATGTTGCAATTAAAATTTCCAAATAACTGATTGCTTCTCGTTATTTACATTTGTTTTTTTAGTCATTTGACAAATGTAGATGCTGATTTTACAGGTTGCCGCCTCAACCAACAGGGAAGTAGATGCACATATTCCTAATTACCCTAACTTGCCACGGCAACTTATCTGTTAGCTTCAGAATGTGACCATGCACGTAAGGATAAAACAAATAGTTCAGAACTTAAGTTTAAATCTGCATCTGAAACATTTTTATGGGCTTGCACTCTGAACCTTTAAAACATGCATCTTGATGCTGAAGCAGGAGAAGTATATGTGCAAATGATTGCAACCTCTAAGTCCTGTACTTTTCTATTATTTACCACCTTGTTCTATTTTTATTTTTAATTTTTGTATCATGTCTTGGCATTATTTATTTTGTAGCAAGAGCAAGAGGGTGGTGTGTCTTCTGCCCGCTGAATTAAGCAATCCCAGCAAGCAATACCAGCAGCACTCATGGAGGATTTTCTTTTCCTCGAAGAGCAGCTGAAAAGTCTTCCCCTCCTCTTGTAAGTCATATTCACATAGTGATATTGTCTGTTATATGTTTCTTGAATTTGTTTCTCAGGATTACTCACGGCAGCCTCCTTCTCAAGAACTAATAGCTAGAGATGTTCATGATAATGAATAGAAATTTGCTCATATTTCAAGGTTTGTTTGAGTGAGTTTTTTTTTTATATAATTTATTTGTGGTCCCTGTGTCTACATTTTTATGTCCACTTTATGCTGTTGCACATAATTACTGGTAAAGGATAACAGTCTGATAGTCTTGCATATTTGATATACTCAAATCAGTGAACTTTCTTTTTATCATGCAAAACATTAATTGGAGTAGCATTGGAAGCAGGGCATAGGTTTCGAAGCAGTGATTTAATTACATTATGATATGAATAAGGTGGCTGTGCTATTTCTACTTCTGTATTATTGCATACCGTCACATCCTTATTTAGTTGTTCTTTGCTTGTTTGGTCAAATTTGTTTCTAGTCTTCAACGTAGCATTACCTGTTGTAACTTTTAAATTTTAGTCAACCTTGGTCGGTCTAATTTTTTGTTTTGCATGCACAATATGAAAGCTGTGTTAAGAATCATTACAAGGGTTGAGTGCATAGTCCTTAATCATATACAAATTATCCTCTCTGGCTCTTCCACCCCTCCTGAAGATCCTTATCCATATCATGTTCGACAGTTGTTTATAGCAAAACCAACGAATGATTGGCTCACAAAAATTGCTTAAATTGTTACTTAAATGTTTTCACTTCGATCAACATTTAACCAATGAATGAGCTGATTCCTGACTAAAGGTTTAGTAATTCAATTTAGATTTAGGTGATTCCTGATTCTGCACCGAATCATTTACATTTGATAATTTTGCAGGGGTTTTGTGAACAATGTGTGGTACATAAAAATACTGTCTCCACTGGAAGAGCAGCAAATTGGCAACAGTGTTAGTCCTTCTCCTTCTGCCCCAGGTCACAAACTTTCTACCTCTGGCAATTGTGTTAGTCAACAAGAGTTGAGAAGTTCCAGAAGAAATGGCATGGTGTCAACGGGGTCTTTTCACTACTAGGGCATTCTCCTATGTAAGGAATGTTAGTTGAAAATTGTCGTGGCAGGATTTTTTGTTACAAATTCCTTATGTATAGATAGGTCCAGCATTCTTATTCTGAAAAGTTGTTTATAGAAATTATTAATTAATTGTTATCTCTTATTTAGTTCTTGCAATCGAAATTTGGGAGTTTAGTTGTTGCTCCATTTTGACAAGTTTTCGTCAACTTGACGTCTAAAAGATAAAAATAACAATTTTTTAATAAAATATTTCTTATGAACAAATAATTTCATTAGTAATATTTATTATTGTATTAAAGGACATTTCAAATGAATTTTTTTTGGAGTTGTCAAATTTAAATTGCAGTATTTTTGCATTTCAGGCATAGATTAATCAATAATTTACTATACTTCTGATAAAAATGTTGATTTTAACGTAATTATAGTTTCTCCTTTAAGAAGACCTTACGCATAGTTTCTTAGTTCGAGTATTTATTTTAACTTTTATATTTTCCCCTTTTTCACGTGCTTCAATTTTCTTATTTGTTTCAACACAGACCTTTAAGGCTTGTCTTTCAACTCACCCACAAGTCTTTCCATGGAACACACATTATAATGATAGACTGGTCACTTTTAAGAGGGTATGTCCCCTTAAAAACATACAAAATCCATAATTTCTCGCGTTAATATACGCACTATCAATTCCAGACAATGAGTTGCAATATTTATTGGAATGAAAATAATCTTACAAACTGCATTTACACTACAGAAATCAGTTCTGATTTTGTGTTTCTCCATTTATTCTATATATTTTAATTTCTCTCTATCTCTTTATATCAATTTTTCTAGAATTTCATATTCCTTATAGCAAAATTAGTTTCTTTGATTAATATTTTTAAAATTTCACTTTACATCAAATTTTCCATCTCAATACACAACCCTGATATATGGTATTAAACAATAAATCCTAATCACAAAGGCTGCGGTTATTATCTAAGAAAGAAGATCTAAATACAAAGATTTTCGTGTGTAATGGCGACGATAAAATTAGAATGTAAGAATTCATATAAATTACTAAATTTTCTACTGTGAGGTTGATTCTAACAGTTTCCTTCTAATCACACAAAAGACCATTGTACATCTATAATTACCTCTCTCGTAGCAAAAATGTCACAAATAAAATGGAATGAGTTGATTCCATTGTCACCAGTAGCCTTTACATGAGCAGGATCCGTTTCTGAAATGATGGAAGCGACTTGAATCTCTCAGGATGATCTCATTTTCAATAATCTTGGATATGTAGGTTATGGCAGTGTGGCAATCACCACAGATACGTAAGTTCTTGGTTATTCTAATGGGTGCTGCTGGTGGCAATGTTAGAATGGCATAGGCAAGAGCCAACTTCTCACTATGTTCAGAAAGCAGGTCACCCTTTTCTTCATCATCAACATCATGGAGAGCAAAACTTGTCTGAGGAACATACCCAATGGCTTTAATACGGTGAATCAAGTCTGCAAGTGTTTCATATATCTGTTGAGACTGTGGGTGAGATCTGTCTCCCACAAAAAAGGTTGCAACACCTTTCCTTCCTTGCACCCAGCTGCAACCAGGTCTTTTCTTGATTCCACTATGTTTCATCATATATCTAATCCTAGCTACGTCTTTCCAGCGACTGGCATTGGCGTATATGTTTGAAAGCAATGTGTATGACCCATCATTCCCTGATTCCAATTCTAACAAACGCTTTGCTGCAAGTTCCCCAAGTTCCACATTTGAATGTAACCGACAAGCACTGAGCAAGGCCACCCACACTACTGGGGTTGGTTCCATAGGCATTTCATCAATGAGCTTCATAGCTTCTCCTAACCGACCAGCACGACCCCAGAGATCAACCATGCAAGCATAATGCTCTGGTCCAGGATCTACCCCAAATTCCTTCCTCATTCTACTAAAGAAGTCAATACCCTGATCCACCATTCCCGAATGACTACATGCATAAAGCAAAACAAGAAAGGTTATGCCATCAGGCACTAGAGACACTTTCCTCATCTCATCAAAAACCTGGACAGCATCTTCACCACGTCCATGCATGCCGTATCCAGTCATTAAAGAGGTCCAAGAGACAGCATTTTTATGTGGCATGTTGTCAAAAACAATCTGAGCGGTATCCACATCTCCACATTTGGAATACATGTCTATAAGACAATTTGCCACAAACAGCATAACAGAACCATAGCAATTGCGCAACACATAAGCATGGATTTGCCTTCCAAACCTCAATGCTGCCAAACGAGCACAGGCCACAAGGGCACATGATAAAGTGAAATCATTAGGCTTTATATACTCATAAAACATTTCGGAGAAAAGTTGTAGAGCATGATTGGCATCACCATGTTGGGCATACCCACCAATCATCACTGTCCAGGTAACCACATCTCTATCTTTTGAAGGCACTGAATCAAACATTTTTCTAGCCACCTCTGTGCTTTGGCATTTAGCATACATGTCAATTAGACCATTAATCACCTTCAAATCATCATCCCCAGGATCAGGTCCATCTAAGCTGAGAATAGATTTGATGGCAAAACAATGAGTTTCTTTCCCATGGAGCAATATTCCAACAGAGGCACAAGCTGAAAGTAACGAGACAAGAGTGACCACATTTGGACGAGAACCACAACTGCACATCTGTCTAAACACATCCAAAGCTTCACAACCCTGTCCTCGCTGCGCATATCCTGTGATAACAGCTGTCCAAGTCACAACATCTAGCTCAATGTCTTCCTCCCTCATCTTCTCAAACAAAGAAAGAGCATGTTCCAATCTGCCAGCTTGAGAATAGCCAGTCACCATGGCGTTCCAAGAAACAACATCTTTAAACGCCATCCTCTGGAAAACCTTATTGGCCGCCTCCACCTCCCCACACTTAGCATACATATCAACCACAGCATTTCCCACAAAAACATCACCCACCAACCCGCTTCTGATAGCAAACCCATGAACCTCTCTGCCATGCAGCAAGGCAGCCAGGGAAGCACAAGCAGGAAGTATGTTAACGAGGCTGATCACATCCGGCGACATCAAATTCAGTCTAGTCATTTTCCGAAACAATAAAAGTGCAGTCTTTGCATCAGAGACCCCCATATAAGCAGACACAATAGAATTCCAGGACACCAAGTCCTGAATACCCCGCTGACACAAATCATCAAACACACGGTGTGCGTGGCTGAGGGCCCCACACTTCCCATACATGGAGACCAACCCATTGCAAACGAACACATTGGAAGCATAGCCAGATCGTTCCACAATAGCATGGAGGGAAGCACCCAGGGAGAGAAAGGGGCAAGCTTTGAAGACAAAAGGGAAGGTATAGTGGTCAGGGGTCCACCCCAGAGACTTCATCCGACGGAAGAGAGCAAAAACTTGGCGAGTAGTTCCCAGATGAAGGGCACGCCTTATGAGTTGGTTCCACCAGAAAACGGAAGATGGTGATGGAGGGAGGCGCTCTAGAAGCTGAATGGCGGTGACAGCGGAATTGCAGGCCATGTATGTGCCGATTAGGTCCGTGAGCAAATGCTGAAGGCCCTGCACGATGCTCTGCTGATGCCACCCTTTGGCATGGCTTAAAGACTTGCATTGTTTCAAGATTGAAGGTCTGATTCTGATGGCTGCAGTTGAAGAAGCCGCAGAAGAAGAAGAAGCCGCAGAAGAGAAGAGGTTGGAGAGTGGTGACAGTGACAGCAACACCTTCCTCTTCAATGGAAAGCAGAAGCAGCAACATCGTACAAGCATGCTAATGTTAAGGTTGCATCGCCATGAATCTCTCAAACTTCTCAACCAAGAATCAATCTAATTTCATAATTATATTATCAATATGATTTCTTATTTAGTCACAACAAATTTCACCAAATAAATTTTAAAATATACAGCTAATATAATAATTAGATAATAGTTCAGTTAATTGAAAAAAATATGAGTTATTATAAATACATTTATAATCAGTAGTGTGGGCTGATATGATAACGATAAGGCAATTGCTTCCTGCACCCTCCAATTGCTTCCTGCACGCTTGCCCTTCTCATGGAAAAGGTAAAATTGTTGCAATTGCATTTTCCGGTGACGGTTGGCAGCATTTTGAGATAAGTGAATCATAGGAGACTACGAGGATAGGATGGGAAATCGTATGCTTAAAAAAAATATTTCCGTTTCAATAATACAAAACTTTTTTTATGATAATAAAAAAATCTTTTACTGAAAATATTTTTTATAATACAAAATTTTCTTATAGAAAATATTTTTTATATTACAAAAATCTCTTACTAAATATGTTTTTCATAAAAAAATCTCTTAAAAAAATATTTTTATAATAAAAAATCTTTTATAAAAAATATTATCAGGAAAAAATTTCACATCCCACGATCCAATTTCTTTAAAAAAAAACATTTTATTTTATCCTCGTTAACAAAGATTATAAATGTCTATTAACAATAATCATTTAATCATCTCGTGTGAGTTGTTATAATATTATTATGATAATATTTTTAGGATTTAGTGTTTACTGTTAATATTTTTACAAAATAAATTAAAATTAAGCAAATTTGATTAGATTTACAAAATAGTATGACCTATTCAATATAAAAGAAGAATAAAATTTATTCGATTTTGTAATTTATTTTCTAGAATATATTTTTTATCCACTTTTTTATCCAATGACATTAAGATTTAAATGGAAATTTTTCTATTATTTGTTTTTTCTTGTATTTTTAATTGCAACCCAAAAATTCACATTAATAAGGGGGAATTCAACTCTACAGATTCAATATTGAAGCAGAGTAACAGTCTCGGCTATGGGGTTTAGGGTTTACTTCACCGCCACATCCACCGTCACCACGGTCACCGGCTCTTAGTGTCGTTCATTTCATCTTACCGCATTGCGAAGATGACACTGAAATCTGATTCCACAAATCCCTGTTGTGACCACGTACTACCTCTTCCTTCTCACACATGCTCTTTTTTTTTTGTTCGCTACACTTTCGATTTTAACCGTATATCTTCTTTCTTTATACGCAGTGGAAGAAGAAATACTCGAAGGTGCAAGAATCGCGCAATGCTCTGCGACAAGCCGTGAAGGTTCTAGAAATCAAAATCAACGAAATCCAGTCCCGCAGCACCAACGGTAAGTAATATGTTATATTTCTAAGATTTGGGGTATCAGAAATCATGTAGTTATGTTCGTAGTATGCATATGCTATCAGTTTAGTTTATTTGAGGGAATGTTGAACAAGCTAGTAATGTATGTTATGTTATTCTCTGCAGCATGTGGGGTCAAAGTGGAAAGAGGGGATAAATTGGGGGAATTTAATGCTGCTAGGGTACCCCTAGGGAGTGAAACTTCGAGCTTTGAGCCACAAATTGATACTCCCAAAACACATCAGGGATGCGGGGGCGGTGGGGATGAGAATGGGACCTTACAAGCTGATAGGGAAAAGGAAATTGGTAGATTGAAGGAGCTGCTAGAGGTGGAGAAGGGAAGGGCTGATTCTGAGAGGGAGAAAGCTGCCGAAGCTTGCAAATTGCTAGAAGATGAAAAGAATAAGGCTGCTGAAAAGGAAAAGGAAATCGGTAGGTTGAAAGGGCTTTTAGATGTGGAGAAGAGGAGGGTTAATTCAGAGAGTAAGAAAGCTGCTGAAGCGTGCAAGTTGGTAGGAGAAGAGAAAAAGAAGGCTGCTGAAAAGGAAAATGAAATAAGTAGACTGAAGGAGCTTATAGAGACAGGAAAGAGGAGGGATGATTCTGAGAGGAATAAAGATGCTGAATTACGGAAGTTACTTGGAGAAGAGAAGAATAAGGTTTTTGAAAAGGAAAAGGAGATTAGTAGATTGAAGGAGTTTATCGAGGCAGAGAAGAGAAGGGATGAGTCTGAGAGGAAGAAAGACAATGAAGTTTGCAAGTTACTTGAAGAAGAGAAGAATATGGTTTTTGAAAAGGAAAAGGAGATTAGTAGGTTGAAAGAGCTTATAGAGGCAGAGAAGAGAAGGGATGATTCTGAGAGGAAGAAAGACAATGAAGTTTGCAAGTTACTTGAAGAAGAGAAGAATAAGGTTTTTGAAAAGGAAAGGGAGATTAGTAGATTGAAGGAGCTTATAGAGGCAGAGAAGAGAAGGGATGATTCTGAGAGGAAGAAAGACAATGAAGTTTGCAAGTTACTTGGAGAAGAGAAGAATAAGGTTGCTGAAAGGGAAAAGGAGATTAGTAGATTGAAGGAGCTTATAGAGGCAGAGAAGAGAAGGGATGATTCTGCGAGGAAGAAAGACAATGAAGTTTGCAAGTTACTTGGAGAAGAAAAGAATAAGGTTTCTGAAATGGAAAAGGAAATAGGTAGATTGAGTGAACTTCTAGAGGAGAAGAAAAGAAGGGATGATTCTGCGAGGAAGAAAGACAATGAAGTTGGCAAGTTACTTGGAGAAGAAAAGAATAAGGTTGCTGAAATGGAAAAGGAAATAGGTAGATTGAGGGAGCTTCTAGAGGAGAAGAAGAGAAGGGCTGATTCTGAGATGAAGAAAGACAATGAACTTTGCAAGCTACTTGAAGAAGAGAAAAATAAGGTTGCTGAAAAGGAAAAAGAAATCTGTAGATTGAAGGAGCTTCTAGAGGAGAAGAAGAGAAGGGCTAATTCTGAGAGGAAGAAAGCTTCTGCGGCTTGCAAGTTACTAGAAGAAGAGAAGAAGAAGGCTTCTGAAAAGGGGGAGATTGCCAGAGTTGAGGCGGAGAAGTATAGGGTTCAAATTGGTCAATTGGAGAAACAGGTTAATGAAGCAAAAACAAAGTTGGTGTCTGAGATATCTATGTTTAAAGAGGCAACCAAAAAGTTTGAAGCTGATAAGAGCCAACTATTAGCAGAAAAAAGAAAGGCTGATTCAGCGATGGCAAGAGCAAATGAAATGTTAGAGGTAGAAAAACAAAAGGTTGATAAGGAAAAAAGGCGTGCAGATGCAGAGATGGTTAAACTAGAGGAGCAGAAGGCACTTGCTGAGGATAACTTGAACAAGTTCATGAAAGAGAAATGTCTTGCTGATCAGATGTCTCAGCAGTTAGAAGAGGATAAGCGGACAATTGAGGATTTCAAACAGAAGATCCATGAACTCTCATCCTTGACAAAGCCTGTTGATATGGCTGCTGACAAGGTTAAAGCTGAAAGTACAAAAATGAAGCTTTTGAAAAATAAACTCAAGCTGGAAAAGCTACGAGCAAAGCATACCAGGCAAAAATATAAGTTAGAAGCAAGTCGATATGGCATTTTACAGAACGAATTAGGTCGTCTAAAGATTCATTTCACTCAATTTCTACATCGCATTGATATGCTTGATGCAACCTTTTCACCTGTTGCTGGAAGTAAGGGTGACCAAACAAAGGTTAGTTTCACTGACATTGTTTTTGGTTATGTATGATGTTTGAGTATTTTTGTTATTTTGCCATTTTTTATCTCATCTCCCGGTTGAAATCATGACCACTTCTGAAGCTAATGATCTCATCCTGGATTACTCTCATATGCAGATTAAAGTGTACTAATGAACTTATTGGTTGTTGTCCCCTAAATTATTGCAATTTTTGGTTTTATGATCATATAACAGTAGCACTAAAAGATTAGTTAACTTTGGGAAATGGGGGTTTTCGGTATCCTCTGAAAGCAATACATAATTATTTGGGTTGATATATTATATATCAGAACTAAATAATTGTTTAGTAGTTATGGATGTTACTTGGTTACATGTCTGACTTCATATAATTAGGGATTTGTTTTAAATTTCTTTTTTGCTCTCTTTATTTCATGTTTTTGTTGTATATGCATGACGTAACTATTTTTTATCTTTGTTGGATGATCACTTTTGCAGTATGAGAATATACTAGAAATGCAGAATTCAAATGTCATTAGACAAATTGGCAAGCTAAATCTGTCTGAGATTCTTAGCCAATTTGATAATGAGGTTCCGGAGCCTTGCTGCACAACAATGGATGCAAGTGATCCATTAAGGAAGAACATGCAGAATAGCACTCCACGACTCACTCCTGGTGGAAATTGCTCTGAGTCTATCACAGGTATTGGTTCTAAATTGGAGCCTCTTGTTAGAGGATCCAACCGAACAAAGTTACAGAGTTCTGCTGTAAATTCCAGTACAGAATCTTTTTCTGATGGACAGTTGATGGGCTCACAGGATGCAAGCATTTTTCCAGTTACTGCTTCAGCACAATTGACTCAGGAGATCTTTAATGCTAAACAAAACATGTGCAACCCATCTGATAAATCTATTGATGTGCACCACAGGAAGAGGAAAAGAATGCATGATGCAGTTGAATATATTGCAAATTTGTCTTCTGAGAAACTCTCTGATTTTCATGATTTGTTGTATAGAAAACTTGGCAAATGCTTAGGAGGAAAAGAGGGGCATCATAATCCTAATAATTTACAGGAAGAGAATAAAAGGGTCCTCAAGAGGAGAAAGAAATCTCAGAGGGAAAAAGTGGACATGATATCTTGGATTAACAGGGATGAGAAAAAAGCAACGGCAGAGACCAACAGTGTGGTCTATGATGATGCAAATGTCTGTAGACACACTTCCTGCCCTCCTCCACGTCCTTTAGAAACCACTCAAGCAGGTGGGGAGAGACTATGTGATGTTGCAAATAATTTCGATTCCATAATTAATTTTGATAAAGTGCCTGATGAAAGTTATATGAAATTATTAGAATTAGATAATGCTTTCAGTGAGGACTGCTATAGAAAAGCAATGGATTTTCCCTTGTCTCCATCTCTTCCTGACATTGAATTGCATGAAATATTTGAAGAGGATAATTTGATGATTCCCTCTCTACATAAATCACTCCCAGAGAACGTGTTGAGTTCAAGAACAGACCTCTCTGAAGTAATTAATGTTGAATTCATTTCTAGTGCACAAAAATATGATGGTTGTGGAGTTTCTTGTTATTCACATATGCACACCACAGAAAATTCAAGGACTGCTTTTCCGGTGGAGGGTGGAATTAGATCTTTAAACAACATACTTCCTGAATTTTGTGTTCTCTTTTCAAATGTTACGGACAATAATATCATATCAAGGATACTTACTGCTACAAAAATTTGTATAGCTCGGTGCAATTTGGCTACTCAAACAGGCTGGGCGGTTAGTAACATATTAACTGCACTTAAAATGGAAGAAAAGCTCACACAGAAGTAAGTATCTCGTATGAGGTCAATGCTGTTGAATACTTTCTATAGTTTTTGTTTGAGTATTTTGCTTTCCTTGTTGATATTAATTTTATTATTACTTTTTTAATTTCTCAGGGAGAGGGTTTCGGTGCTGTTAACACTTATGCTGTTCAATTTTTCCATGACGGCAACAAAGACATTTGGGAGACTCTGGGATGGGAAATCATTCCACTGCTTGCGATCTTATTCTGAACATATTTACACAGGTGTTCTAATCTATGTCATAATCAACTTCCATTTGCTCAACATTAAAATAATGTTTTTAATTATATATATATATATATATATATATATATATATATATTTATATCTTTTTATTTGTATTTTTTTTTTTTTTTATATATAAATTATTTTAATTTCAGAAACAAACATATGAAAAAAAAAAATACTCATTTATAAATTTTTTTGTTAATATATTTTATATAAAAAGATATAAATATATATATATATATATATATATATATATATATA
>Ga0099824_1001771_pt1 | contig 31002 bp, 19 predicted proteins | sample SiratrowhiteBW_FD_76837 | JGI IMG/M metagenome (GOLD analysis project Ga0099824, IMG submission 76837) | Root nodule microbial communities of legume samples collected from California, USA - Siratro white BW | ecosystem: Host-associated > Plants > Roots > Nodule | place: USA: California... | reverse complement strand
ATATATATATATATATATATATATATATATATATATTATAAAAAAAAAAAAAAAAAAAATTATAATTTTTTTTTTTTTTTTTTTTATAATATATATATATATATATATATATATATATATATATATATATATATATATATATATAATTCTAAGACAAAGAAAAAATATAAGTAATTATTTTCTTTAAGAAAATAATATAAATTTACCGTTCATAGCATATTAAAAAAAATTATGCGTTTATCTTATTTATAAAAATAATAAACATGTTATTCACTTCGATTATTTATTACCAGAATACTTTAATTAATATTAATATCTTCTATTTTTGGATCTAAACTAATTATTGTTAGCAATAAAGGGTAAACACGGTTTGTTATTTAATGTTTATAATATTTTCTTAAATTATATGTAATGCTTTTGTTATTTAACGTTTATAACATTTTCTTTTGAATATGCAGGCCAACAATGTTGACATGTACATGAATGGTCATGATCATTGCCTCCAACATATAAGTAGCATAAATAGGTAAAAAAGGGTAAACGCTTTTTTTTTAGTTTGTTGTATTTAGATTTTGAAAGTGGTAAAATTTAAATATATTTCTGAAAGTGTAATTCGTCTATAATTTTTATTCTGTCACTAAAAGACTTTCATTAAAGCTAACGTTTGTGTTTATATCATACACCTAATTAATGTTATTTTACTCCTTGAGTTTAACAACTAATTCTATTTTAGTCTTTAAATTTAAGCACTTAAAGCTATATTAGTTTTTGAAAGTATTTCCGAAATTTCAATCAAATTTCACTAAAAATTAGCAGTGAGTAATTGATTCAAAAAATAACATGATAGTGAATTACACTTTCAAAAACATTTTTAAATGTTAATACTTTAATAAACCTAAACAATAATGAATTACACTTTTAGAAACTAAAGTGAAAGTTTAAAAAAAAGAAAAATAAAAATTGCAAGCCATCATTTGCACTATATGACTTAGGGATGTTGAAAAATTTGAATTAGATTAAATTGATAGTGAATTTGATTGTATTGTAGTAAAAAAACTCGAATTGTTCTTTCAGTTTAGTTTTTAAAAATTTAATTACTTGTTGAACTGAGATTAACTATAACTTATTAAATTAGAAAATATAGCTTAAAATAAAATGTTTATAAATAATAATAATTCAAATAGTTCAATTTCATTGAAACTCAAATTATAGTGTACTTCAGTTGATCTTAACAATTTTACAAATGAATTTTGTTGAATAATTTTGTTTCTGATATAGCAATATCAAAATTAATGCAGTCCACTTTTGTATTTAACGAGTGGAGCTGGTTCAAAGGCATGGAGAGGTGATGTTAAAGAAAGCCATTCTGATGTGAAATTCTTTTATGATGGTCAAGGTTTCATGTCTGTTCAAATGACTGAAACTGACACAAATTTTGCCTTCTACAATGTCTTTGGTGACAGACTACACCATTGGAAAGTCACCAAGCCCATGATGCATCCTGTTGCATGAAGTATCATACAGTTGATGTCCAACAAAATCTCAACACAATTTTTTATGTAGCCCTATTGTACATAACATTTTTCATGTTCACCACTTTCACTACTGATTAATATAGTATAAACATTTTTGTTACACTATTAGTGGTTATTAGAAGGGAGATACTAAAATCTACAAATTTGTTTTACTTATAGACATGAGAGAACATAATCATAATTTCTTGAAATATGTGGGGTGGGGTAGTTATTTTTGGATTTTGATCCTCTTGTTGACTGTTAAAAATAATAATGCCACCCAAAAACTTAAGAGGGATATATTTTCTCTCATCTTTGCCTATATAATTGTAAATGAAATTTAGTGTTCTCAGATAAGCATGCAAGGAGTTCATAAATGATAGAACACATAAATACTGTTGCTTAATGAATAAAGATAGATGGAGCAGCATAACTTTTTTACCTTTAACTGAATGAAACGAATCAAAAGATGACACATAAAAAGTACTACAAACAGCCTGATAAAAATGTAGGTTGCTGATGTTTAACCTATGTTTGGAAAACAGTTCATTCCAACGTAAACATGGCATTAAATTCAACCAAAAGCTTCTGTTGCTTCTCCAATATCACTATAAGAATGTGCAACTATATGTTTTTGGTGATTCAAACGGTAATCCAAACATACCATGCATCATTGGATTTTTGCTTTGCACTCCACTGCTCCTTGTCATCATCTATGATGATTGTACATTCTACCTGCGCCCAATGGTCTCGGCTGGTTTGGAGGCAAAAACTCCATGGTCATGTATGTATCAAATAAAATCTCCCAACATTTTCAGAAACCTTCTGTAAGGGCATGAGTTCGACAGGATAAACTGGGAGGCAATGCACTTACAGCTTGTAGAATTTCCTGAAAATATCATAAGCACAGCCAGAAAAAGCATTAGTGTTCCAATGAAAGAGAGTTACTAGACAAAGGGGTGAATAAACTTTTCCATAAACACTTTTAAGAGATAAAAGAAACAAAAAATGAAATTTTTAGTTTATGTATAAATTAATTTATATAAAACTTCTCCAAAATCTTTACTAACATGCATAAGTTAATCTTAGCTTTATGGAAAAAACATATTTAATTTTTCCTCCTTAATTTATCCAAAAAGAGCCTAAATGAACTGCAATTGCACAAGCTAAAAGAAGCATCACAAACTCACGCTTTTGTATTAACTTGAGACATGGAAGGCACCTATTCCACATCAAACAGGACGGAACTTCCTATACTGAACACGGAAAGCTATAGCAACCTTCTTACAGGATCACACTCTAAAACAGACCAAGGCTAAGGGGTGATGTGTCATTTACTATAATCAAAAGCAATAGTATTATACCTCTACTGTGTAACGCGCTGAGAAGTGAATCAATAGGATTGCTCTGTTCCGTAACCTCTCAGCATAACTTATTATCTGAAGAACATTAATTAGAAACACAATGATAAAACCATTCAAGTTTACATGAATCTTTGGTTATTAATGATTGCAGCCGGTAGCATACCTCAGACAGATGAGTGTGTCCATAGTCTCTGGCATGTTCCACAGTGATTGAATCGTTAACAAATGTGCACTATTCGAATAAAGGAAAAAAATGGCCTTAAAATCATAATATCAACCACCAACAAAAATTGTAGACAGGGTAAAACGACAATCAGTTATTGAGAATGCAATAAGGAAACTGACATAATTAACCAAATAGATGAGATGCCTTCTATAACAATGGAGAACATAGTTCTTTCCCAGAAGAAATAATAAAAAGCAATATATACAAGACAACAGAAACAAGTTGAAATTCAAAATTCCTTTTACTCCTTCACATAAAAAGTCAAGATCGTGTTTTCTAGCATTTAAGGACGAAGAATGCACATATAGACTAGCAAAGCTTCTATATTACTAATCAATACTTTCTAGCCACAAAAGTATAGAATAAAGTAATTCACCTCCAATACAAGAATTTTAGCCTGTAAGACGTCTGTGTTATTTTCATCAATGATGAAATCTGACATGGTATCTCCCGTGAAAGCAATCTCTGGTTCAGTCAAAGTGTATGTTATCTGCCAAGAACCCATCATGGTTGAGCATTTAAAACCAAAAGATAGAACTAACCTTCTATCCCAAAATTTGATGTAAATGGTTCATAGGTTACTTTTCAAGAACAAGTAATTTAATAGTTACAATGTTGAAAAATCTATCAATTTAAAATTAATGATTTAGCATATCTAAAGCATAAATACTCTACAAACTGAAAAATCTTTACAGCAAGGACGAGAATAACGTTATAATATGCTAATTTTTCAGAATTATATACTGCACAACATCTGAAGAGAGAGGGACTAACACAATTATACATCATAGAAACATATATGCTAAAAGGATTAGTGACAAGGAGATGCTTGTCATTAAAAGGATTAATACTATTCATCTACGAGTGTGTTAGGTTGAGATAGAGAAGAATTATGAGGGGTTGACAAGGAGAGTTATGTAGAGCCTTTAGGCAAAGGTAGGTGCTCGAAATTCTATACTTGCATTTGGGGTTTATCCCTATTTCTTCCAAATAAAGATACCAGGTTTCTATTATAAAACAACAAATCAAAGCATTAATATTGATTGCCACAAACCGAAAATTGTTAAATTTGTCAATTTGACAAATTATTGATTACTACAGTAGTTAAGACTGACCTCAACACCAGAGGACTTCAAATTCTTTATTTCATTTCCAGAAAGGCCAACATACTCCGGTTTAAGTTTCTGTTTTACAGAATATATTATATAACCCTGCAAAAAACATGCACAAATAGTAAGGCCCCACAAGGGAATGCTTCAGGTGTTGATATAAGGATGCTGTGGAAAGTCATTTCAAATTTTGCCTGCTGAAAATGAGATAAACAGTGCAATGAATTGCACATCTATTAAAAGTATGTTAATTAACATCATTTTAAAACTGCTTTACATATCTAAAATTACTAAACATATGCACTACTAAAAATGCAAGTTTAAAGTTCAAAAAGATATAGCAGAAATATAACATAAAATGAAGGTTCTTTAAATTCTTAACAGTCCAAAGCTTCAAACACAACACACAGAGGTCTTTGTCAAAAGTTCAACTGGAAACAATTTAAAAGAACTCAAACTCAAAAAGCATCAGAAATCTAAAATCAATACCCAGAACATATTTTTTTCAAAATAAGGACAAGTAGTGATTAGCCTAAGACTCAAAAGAAACAAATTGTCCTGGCTGGCTACCTGGCTAGGTATTACATGGTAAGTCCGGAAAGCTTTTACTTTAAGATCCTTTCTCAAATAAAACTCTTCTCCTGCAGTAAGGCTTGGATTAGCAACAAAAGAATACATGAGCAGAGAGACAAAAAGATCAACAGAGTAATGCAGCAATTTAATTGAGACCACCAAATAATTACCTACATCCAAGCCAATCAGGTTGTGCTTAAGTTCTGATTGATCCATTTTCCTGTGAATCTCAAAAAGCTTCTCTACATCCTCTTTCACAGAAATTGGTACAATAATTGTTGGGGGCTTCATTTTATACAAACCACGTGTGGCAACATACATAGGTAGCCCTCCCTGTCAAAAAGCAAATCACTCACCAGATAAAGCCCCATATCTAAAAACATTTATCTAAATGATAAAGAAAAATGAATGGTTGACTAAATTAACATTACAGTATTATATAGGTTTGAATCAAAATTAAAAAAAAAAAAAAAAAAAATTGAGTCTTGTGCATGCATGTGATGTGATGACCCAGAGAAAGAAACTAACAATGTGATCCATGTGAGCATGGGAGATCAAAAGGAAGTTTTGGGAAACAGCACGAGGTGGGCAGCGACCAATATCAAAGGCTACTTTAAGTGTGGGGAAAAGTACACATGTTTCATGGCCCCCAATGGACAAACCCCCAACTGGGTATCCTTCAATTTCCAAATCCTTTGCCGTCTTTGAAGATTTGTCGGAGCCTCGGATTTCTCTGGCTGAGGTTGGTACCTCAGTTCCAGCCTCCATGAACAAGAGAAGCTGAAGATAGAGAGCAGAGAGAGTGAGAATTTCCAAGTAGGGAACAACACAATGAATAGTATTCCACTGGTAACAGAGGGTAAAAGGGAAAATCCAATGGAATTGAAAGTTTAGAATGGCAGCAAAAATACATGAGATGAAAATATACTATCATTTGTTGAATAAACTTGAAATAGAATTTGAAATGTGTGGATGGATAATATCGCAACGAAAGAGAAGTGATTTAGTGAGTGATATCGAAATTGGGCAGAGCAGCTAAACATCTAATTGCATTTGCTTCATAATGAAAAGTGAAAGTAAAGAAAGAAAGAAATGAAGTTACAGCTAGAGAGGTTTTCGAACCCAATCAGCGACGGCGAGGAGGAGTAGAAGAGGTAGGTGAGATCGCCGAGTTGTTCGTCGGAGGAAAACCGAGGGTTGTGCTACGGGGAAGGAGTGGGTAAAAGAAGTGAGGTCACCTCATTATTCTTTAAAATGCTTAATTCAAAAATTAAATTATTTTTATTTATTAAGTACTTAAATATTTAATTATATGATGCAATTATTATCTTATTTTTTTCATTTTCTTATATGTTATTATTAACTACTTAATTTTTTAATTAAGGTAGGAGGTAATTTTTATCGTTGAAAAAAATAAATAAATAAATAAAAATAAAAATAAAGTAAAATAAAGATTTAAACACAATATCGAGAGAGATCGAAAAGCAAAACAAACATAAAATATATATATATATATATATATATATATATGACATTGAATAACTTATATATTAAATATTTTGATTGAGGAAGTGAATAGTGTGTAAAAGATAAAGTTGTCTAAATTAAGAAATAGATGATGAGAAATATTATGAATAATATGATAGATATTATTGATATTACTTTAATTAATAAATTTGTTAAATTAGCAATTGACTACTGTAGAATAAGATGGGAGAAAAAATAATATATAAACGCTAGTTATAAAGCAAAAATCACACCACACCTTATCACAACAAACAGCACAAATCACCACGAAACTAAGGTCACAAAGAACAACTACCACCAACCATTGAAATACGCCTTACAAAAACATATGAACATCAACAAATTGAGAATACGCATAATTTAGTTTTCGATTATCATTAGTTTCTAATTTCATTTACACATCTCTCAACCAATTTCAATTCGTTTTTGTTTCTCTCTTTTGTTTTTCAATTACTCTATTTTTTTACATTTTGTGTTACTTTGTTTTGTTTCTATTCTCAATTCCAAAATTTTTCAAAACTTCTCGATCTTAATTTGTGAAAGAAATAATATCAGACCATGAATTCAATCAATTTTCAAGATTCATCCTAGGTTGATCTAAACTACATTAAAGAAATTTAATTTTATTTAAAAACCAAATACGATATATACTGTCTATCACAGTCATATATGACATCATATACAATAAAACCATTTTTAACATGTTTTCCTTTTTAGTGAAAGTAAGCAAAAAGTTACATACATTAATTATTAATTAACCATATAACATAAAAAAATATGCAAACAATAACAATAATACATTTTCAAACCAATATTTCTACAAAAGGAAGGACCTGGAGAATGAAAGTACTTATACCTTTCATGTTAAGCATGTATGCAATACCATATTCATAGATGATACAATCTCAGACTAACATTGGTTTAAGCTATCATTAAAGCCAAATTCTTAATATGGTAGATGAAATAATTTATGAATATTGAGACAAATATTTAAATAAAATCAATAAATAATGCTAATATAATATTTTTGAGAAAGAAATACAAGTTCCCATAAAACTTATCTTCAATATATAGTGTATCAATATTTATCTTTAGGAACCACACAGATTTAGTGGTATCTATTTAATCGTATCTAGAACACAAATTAGAGAAATGATAGTAGTAACTAACTCATCAAATAGCTCATGAAATTTGCATAAAATTATTCATAATTTGTAATACTTTTTGTTGGGAATTTTTATTTGTAAAAAAAATATTATATAATTACATAACTAATATAGTCGTAGTTTTTTTCTTAACAACGAAGAATACAATTAATATGAACATTTTAGGGTTATTCCAATCTTATTACAGAATAATTATTCTACAAACCCTACCATCAAAACTATAAGTCCAATAATACAAACTATTAGATCTGCACAGAATACTTGCATGAAAATCTCCTCTTATACATAATACCCAAAGAAATTTGAACTAACAAATGAAGAATAAATTTGACCACAACCTCAAAGCTGATCTTCAGAAGGCTAAGCTTCACAGCTTATCTCCAAATGACCGAGCTCCCTAGCCGAACACTCGAGGCCAATCTCCAAAAGGCCAAGCCCCATAGCTGTACTCCAAAGGCTAATGTCTAGAAGGCCGAGCTCCATGGATGGCCTGCCGATCTCTAGAAGGTCGAGCTCTGTGGCCGATCTCCAGATGGTCGAGCTCTATAGCTGACCTCCCGAGGTTGATCTTTAGATGGCCGAGCTTCATAGCCGATCTCTAGATGGCGGAGCTCCATAGCCAATTTCCACATGGTCGAGCTCTATAGTCGAGCACGAGAGGTCAAGCTCCATGGCCAACCTTCCAAGGCCGATTTCCAAAAGCGTAAGCTCTGGTCGATCTCTAGGTGGCTGACGACCTCTCGAGACCGAGCTCCATAGCCAAGCTCCTGAGGCCGGTCACAAGATGGCTGAGTTTATAGCTGAGCTCCCCCAGATTGATCTCCAAAAAGCTAAGCTCCATAGCTGAACACCCGATGTTGATTTCCAAAAGGCCGAGCTCCATAACCAAACTCCCAAGGTCGATCTCCAAAAGACTGAGTTCCATGACAATTTTCAAAAAGGCGAGCTTTGTGGTTGTTTATCTCTAGAAGGCTAAGCTTTATGACCGAACAGTGAATCTCTAGAAAGTTAATCTCCCAAGGCCAATCTCTAAAAGGTCGACATATGTGGTCGTGGTCCGAGTAACCTGCAAACACAACAACCCCCACCAAATACTTTGCATCCTACCCTCCGTCCTTTCCTATTCACCCATTTCACAACCCCTAATTCAAATTTTCACCTCACAATCGAGATTACGTCTACTTAATAATTGCCTAGCATACATCTAGACAAAGATACCAATCCGAGTAGGAGCTATGCATTCTCTGTCCCTTAAACATAACATCGCCCTCCAAACTAACACTTTTGCTGGACCAGGCACTTTGAGGAGCTCATTTCCACACAGCACATACATACATTACCCACTTGTGTGTTTACATTATAGTTTTCAAACATGAATTCAGGCACAAGTACCAATCTGACACAGGAAAACTAACCCGAGTTTCCATGTTTAGCCCAAGATCAACCTTTAATTAGAGCTAAATAAAATATTTTCTCAATGTACACTACCCCATTCTTAAATACAATCTTATTTCTATGGAGTCAGATTTTTCATACGGCTATCCACATACCTTTCCAAACAGCATTTGATTTCTTATTACAACCCACCCTATAAAAGCTCCGAAAATGATTTAACACAGATTGGTGCCTAACCGATGAGACTCCTATTCAACTATCACCTACTCTTTGTGCAGTCTCACAAGTAATATACAGATGTTCACCAATTTCAATTTCAACATTCTTGTTGCAGAAAGGATACAGATTGCAAGTTAATTCTAGACCCCTCTTTGCCAAATTCGTTCTAGCAGGTAATCTATCTAACAAAGTTCTCCAAATACTTTTGAGGCACCACACTTGTTTCAAAGACTTCTATACATTCAAAACCTCCAACATTATTCAGTGATGAATAACCCGACCTAACAGGTACATCTGCTAGGGTCCTGCCTCCATACCCAAGTGCCAAAACAAGTTGAGCCATTCCTCTTCCATTGGGTATTATTTATAAGAACAGTTCTATTTCCCATACAAACATTTCCATTCTCCAATGTAGATACCATCTAAAAACCTCTCTATCCCACTCTCCCATATAGACATTGCTGATTTTGCAAGTATTAAAACTAATTTTTTTGCTGACAATTCTACACAGAAAAATTCACATGAATTTGAAGCGATTTTTTTTCCTTGAATAAGTCTGTAAATATTTCTTGCGAAAAAATATGAACAAAGCTTTCCTCCATTTAAACTACAAATTTTGTTACATGAATAAAGAAAAAGGAATTACAGGTAATAGGTAATTTACTACAACTCAACTAACTATGAGGCAATAACATGGAGTCATAAATTCTGCACCCATGATGGAGTTCCCAGAGTAAATAACAACCTTTGTTTTTCCAAAAACAATATACAACAACGTTAATGTATGAGTGAATTAATTAACAAAGGCGCAAAGCTTCCTGATCTCACCATTGGAGCCAGTGAGCACCTCTATGGAACCCATTTGCACCATTGCCTTGGCAAACTTCTGAGACCAACTAGCAGCATCGTTGGCATTGCTCACAACCATCTCCCTGGTGGACTGAGTGGTGAACAGCGTCTGATCCGACGTGAACAACCCTCGGTGGTTCATCAATCCCTCGTAGTATTTGGTGTCCAAACGAACGGGAGTGGAAGGATCTAGAGACACTGTTGGGTCTGAGATGGCAGGTGGTGCAGGACACTTTGTTTTCAACGTTTCAGCGTAGGAAGAGTCCATTGACGGATCTTGCGTGAAGGTGTTATTGAAAGAGTACAAGCGGTTGGAGAAGGCAGAACAGTGCGACACACCAATGGAATGGGCTCCTGAAAGTGTGATCATTTCATCCCCAGACAAACCCTTTCGAGAAAACCTACTCACAAGTTCATCGGCACTCAGGGTTGGTGCAGGCAGATTCTGTGCCGCTTCATCGGCGACTGAGACACGACCGTCTCTCCGCCCTGTCGGAACGTCGTAGTTTATGCCACCGACTTTGAGAGCACTGTCTCGTGCCGCCAATGCCAATATGTCTGCACACGACACCGTTTGAGGACATGCAGCCTCCAACTGGGTCTTGGCCTCCTCAATCACCTCGAAGCCACGTAAGCTAGGGTTGTTGGCAAAATGGTCTCTTTCGGCCTGGTTACCCGGGGTAGAAGCTAGCAACACCGAACCATCGCAGCCCTGAAGAAATATATATAGTAATGAAATTCATCAAGGTCTTTAATATGTAATAAAATTGAAAATAGAATATAGTTAAGTTGAAGAGTTACCCTGACAAAGCAGTCGTGGAAATGCATCCTAATGAGACCAGCAGCTATGCCTGGGTTTTCAGAAATGGCTTTGTTTACAGCACTTCTCACTATTTCCTCCGCAGATGGACACGTGGAGGTGTAGAAACCTACTTTGAGAGAAGCTGAGGCCAGTGATGAAACAGAAACTAGAATGAGAACCATTTGAAGGAAGCGTGGAGTGTTAATATCCATTGGTAGCAGAAGGGTGGAGAAGCTTAATTAGCAGAAGGAAGAGTTTTTGTGTTGTGTGTATCGAGGAAGAGGTGAAGGGAAAGTGTGTATTTATAGGTTGAGATGGATCAAATTGTCTGCGTGTTGAATTCTTCTCTTCTCTTCTTCTTCAGCCTCAGTTATTGTTTTGGTGTTTGATTATAGGAAAATTAAGATAACATATTCACCACTTGCTATAGTTTAAGTGTGTGAAAATAGCAGCTTAATTAACTGAGTCTATTGAGAAATCTTCTTGCTTTTGTGGCTGCATCTATCTGCATCTGGCATTTAATTACTAGAATTTGACCTAAACTTTCTTCAAACCGTTTTCGTGTCCAAAATTAGCCACGCGGGGCATAGACGGGTTCAAGAGGAGTCTAGTGGATAAATTAAGTAATAAAATTCTCCTTTAAAACATATATACATATAACTATAACTATATATATCTAAACTCTAAACCCTAAAAGATATGCTATTTTAGTTTATATATTTTCTATACTTTAATAACATAACACATCACATAATATAATATAATAGTTGTAACAAATTAAAAGTATGTTGTTATTAAATTTACAAGTTTTTATCTTTAGTATCCCAAAACAATTATATATATATATATATATATATATATATATATGAAAAAATATACTTTAACACCATTCATGAATTATATCCATTTAACATTAGTTTTATTTAATAAAATATTATATAATAATATAATAATAATTTATTTTAGTGTCTATTTTATTAGAGTCTCAAAGTATCAGCATCCTATATACATAAAGTCACCCATTAAAAGAAAAAAGTTCCATAATTTTTACTTTTATATATAGTAATTATTTTTCACAAAAGTAATTTTTTACTTGTTTTTAAAGATAAATATAATCTTTGAATGTCTTACGTGTTTACATTTAGAATAAAATTATTAAATTTAAATAAGATAAAGTATTTAGAAAATTGTTTGTTTAATTAATGTCAAATCAAATACTCTTTTCAGTTTGGACATTCGATGATACATTCATTAGTATAACTGGAATATAATATAATCCTTCAGTTAAAATATGACTCAACTAATTCAGGTGACCGTGATTATTTATATAACATTAGATAAGAGCAAGTTGTTTTGGTCCATTTTTGAAGGTTTGATAATAATATAAGTATATGTAGGATGACAAACGAGTCAGACCATCAACCTATCATTAATTTACTAGATGAATTTGTATTTTTAGCCCGTTGACTCGTTAAACCACAAGCGAAGTTTCTTATTTTAAAATTTTTATATTATATGTAAAATATTATATAACTATTAAAATTAATATATATATATATATATATATTAAAGGATTACAATTTGTGTTGTGTTATTTGAATGCAAAATATATGCATATTAATGTAAATTAAATTTCAATTATAGATTATGATGAAGTAATTTGACATGTAAAAACATGAATCCTCTTAATTTGTAACATTAGAGACATTAATAAACCATTTCAGAATTATAAAATATTACCATGATTAAGTGTTAACCTGTTTTTATCATAGCAAATATAGAACTATCCAAAATAAAGCATGTCAGATTATTTTACCATTACTATAGATATATAAATTAAGTTGGTCCATTTTGTTGAAATAGGAGGTCAACTCTAGAAATGAAAGGTTAAATAGAGCTTGAAAAATTTTAAACTACTAATGCTTGAAAAATCTAAAAAGTTTAGAAGTGATTTTTGAATAGTATAAGTTGTCCCTCATATTACCTCCTTTTGTTACCATTCATATTATATTTTCCTTTAGAAATATTTTATTTATTTTTTTCTCTTGTTAGGTCATATTATTTGTTTGGTTTCATTTTCCACACAACAGCATCGTCCCAAATTAATAAATATAATTAAGTAAATTGTTTTTAGTAAAGAACATGAAAATGGGTTCGAATCAATTTATAGAATGAGTCAATCTTAGTAGTCTAATAGATGAAGTTCGTCTATAATCTATTTAAATAAAAATATTTATCCGATAAAAAGACTTTTTCTAACTCATGAAATTATAGATAATATTTTTTATTTTTTATCAAATTATTATATATTTTTGTTGAACAAAATAACAAAGAACCTTGTGTTTGATGTCCATAAACTCTAGTTTAATAAGATTAGGCTTATTAACTGTGTTTTGATTAGATAAAGTTATTATATGATTCACTTCATCTGATAGATTGAAAAAGGTTGATATCATACTAATTCATTGTTTGATAGATTGAGAAAGGATTCTGACATCATACTAATTCAATAATTCAATAATGATAATAATTTGACAAAATTTGGACTTTAACATATTGTTCTTGATGATATATATCTGATTGATCTTGAGTTTTGTTTGGATATCATACATGAACACAAGATCCCCTTCATTCAACAAATCATAATTGATCCTCCTAAGTGTGGGTTTCCATACAACAATGAAGACCAACAACCTTTTCTTAAGTTGTAGACCTCCAACATTAAATCTTTTGATGATAGACACTATATTCTTTCAGTAACTCTTATAGAATTTTATCTTGTTAAAATTTTCAATAGATATAACATTTTCTTTACTTGTGTATCTTTATAAGTTAGTCTAACAAGTTCTTTCATATGGATGAAGAGTGATATCTATGTCAATTTCTTTAATTTTTAACCTCAGTCTCACTTTAAAATTTTAAATTAGTATAAAATGCAATAACTAATACCTCTTAAAATATTTTATGATTTAAGTTCTTAAGTTGCTTCTTTATATTTGAAAATCTTTTAAAATTAAAAAACTTTGAAATTTTTGGATCAATAATTCGTAATTAATAATAATAGTATAAAAACTCATCTATGGTAGTTAGTAAAACTCTTTACAAACAAACATTACATATAACTCAAAATTTAAATAAATTAATATAAAATAATAACGTTTGTGTTATGTATGATCAATTCAAGTTATTTTCAAATCTGCATTTATGAAAACATCAAGGAAGAAGTCCTTTTTAGTTTAGATGCTTCCAATCCATTTAGTTTTAGTTTTGCAAAAAAATTTCAAACTACTACCGCAAAAAAAAATTATTATTTATCTAAGACACTATTTAACCTTCCTTTAGTACACGTGTTTTTCGCTAGTTTTTTGGACACAGCAAAATTTAATTACTTTGAATCTACCAATCAATGAGGAATAGTTGAATTAATTAATCCTCCAATTAATGTAAGACATTTATAATAGAATCGTATATACCAATAAAAACATGAATAAGTTGAATATGTTTCATTTGAAAAAAATTACCGATATACTAAAAATATATTTTAAATTAAAATTAATGGTTAATATGCAGAATTAGATTTGCATGATATTCAATATAACTCCTAAAAATGCTATCATTATAAAATGAGTCTTAAAGACGTTTTTATTTGGAAATAATTTCGTTTTAAAATTAATTCAATATATGTTCAATTATAATTTATAGTTATGTAGAAAAAATTATTTTCTGGTATAGATTCTACTTTTCAATGTCAAAATTTATTTTCTATCACTCCTCTTATTCCAATTTTTTTAACTATAAGTTCTCTACTATCTGATATTCCATTTATTGATTTTTTTAATTGATGTTTCAGATTCCTTTAACCTTAACTTTAGATATATTAAATAATATATCAAATTTAAAACAAAAAATATAAAGATAAATAAATTATATTTACTATATATTAAAAAGTTATGTATGAAATTTAAAATTAATATAAATAACACGTAAAATAAAATAAAAAATATCACAACAATTAAAATTTGACTCAATAAAATAAAAATATGTGATAAAAGTGTGAATAAGCACATTATCCTATGTTTTTTCTAATAATATATAATTGTGATTTTTTATTTAAAGTACACAAATCAATTTGCTATTTTTTTTAATTATGTAAGTATGATTATTAAAACACAACTCTATTATATGATGTTGAAGAAGGAAGAGTGAAATTTGTAAAGTAGGTGAAATCCACCCATATGTAATGTGTTCTTTCACATTTCTAATTTTAAAATGGAAATTATTCTCTCTCTCTCTCTCTCTATATATATATATATATAAAATGTGTACAGAAAACAAAATTATCTGTATTCCTCCTAATATTTTATAATACCTTACATTTTTCATACAGTACTTTAATATGTAAATTTACATTAAATCTTCCACTTTCATGCTAACCAACACCTTTAAAAGCAAACAGACTAACTTAATTATTCACTAAAACATATCAAGTATTTTTAATTAAAATTTTAAAGTATTCATTCTTAAGATCCCTTCTCTCATTTTCAAAATGTAATTCGTAATTTTTATTCACATATCATAAATTTTTTAAATAATTAAAAATACATTAAACAATAATACTTCAATCTTTACCATCTCGAGGTAATATATATTTTTTCTTAACAAAAATAGTGAATTTTAGTTTTATTGATAGAAAATCATTGAAGAATCACTATGGCACGCAGTCTTATTTATAGAAAATAATTATCTCTATGAAAATTCTTCATTGTACTACTGCATGTTCATGTTTGAGTCTTATTTATACTAGTATTCATTATGTAATTTTATATTAAATTTTTTAATATCCGTGTTAATCAATATATTTAAAAGTAAAAATAATTATTTGTTTCTTAAAAACAATTTATAACATGTACTAATTAAAGCATATTAACTTCTTTTGATTAAGATTTTAAATATTTATTAATAGTGTTCTTTTTGTCATTTGATATAAGAAGCTCAAAGTTTTCATTCATATTACATAAATTCCTTAAATAATAAAATTACATTAAACATATTTAATTTTTCTTGATGAAAAAGTTATAATTTTACTTTTATTTATAGGAAATAGCAATCTTATTTGAAAAAAACTAATTCTATTGCTAAATATTTCAACCTTGGCATTGATAGCTCTTAACTAATGAGACCTATGCTTACTATTAAGATACGTGTGGTTAAATATTAAATTTTCTTATGATTACAAAAATTACTTTATGTTGGTGGTTAATTTTTTAAAAAATCTTGAGATTGTACCGTGATGTTATAAATGTACGTGAAGATGTTGTCTGATGTATAACGTTTTAAATTAAACTTGAGATCATTTATATTTTATAACTTGTTTTATATTTATAGGTCTTTTAAAAAACATATAATTATTGAGATTTCATATGTGCGATGTTTTTTAGAAAAATACCTTTCATTAAATAGTTTATTCTCAAATAAACTTAATTCTTATAAATTCATTTAATTTAGTATTTAGAGTTTAATTGTAGTATTTAACTAGATTCTCACATATTCGATTCCAAGAGGAAAAAATCAAAAAAACCTCAATCCCTTAAATGCATAAAATACCTTGAAAGATTAATTTTGTACAGATTAAATAAAAACACAATGTAATAAAATATAGTAATAAACCGTTTATATCTTAAACAATTCATTTTAATAAATCTCGGCTAAATTTTAAATTCCTACCAACGTGAACATATGTCACAAAGAAAGTGAACATAACTAACCTTTTTGTGAAAATCTAGTAGAGTTAGGTTCCACACATCTAATCTGGAGACAAGATCCAATGTTTGATATTGAATCTTCTCTTTTCCTTGAAAAACTCGAAAACAATCCAAGGGCTGAGATTGATTCTTTTAGATTTTCTTCTTGCTCTCACCACAGAGAATCCCTCATCGTTAAAGGTGGTGGTTTTGCTATATAAACGAGTGTGCAAGACAAAAGGTTGTACTATTTACAATTTCTCAACTTTGTGGGAAGAAAATTTTCTTGAACATGGCTGCCACATTCTTCTCTCAGTTGTCGCTTCTTCAATCCAACAATCTTTCTCCTTCTTCTCTTTCTCCTCGCATCTCTCAATCTCTCGCCAGCCGTGTCAAACCCTCCTCCCTCGGTGGGTGACCCATCACCATTCATTCTTGCAGATTTTCTTGATGAGTGTGTTCTGATGCGAAATTTTGGTTTTTGATGGCAGGGTTGGTTTCTGTGAGCAAAAGGGTAAGTGGGGTGGTGACGAATGCTGCTCTGAATGCCTTGGAAACCAATTCGGATTTCCCCATTTCAGCTAAGAAGTCCATAAACAACCCCATTGTTGTTATTGATAATTATGACAGCTTTACCTATAATCTTTGTCAGGTTGGTTCTTTGACACTTTTTTTTTTGTCATTCTTTCTTAATGGTGATTGTGTGGTTCTTTGGTTCTTCCTTTGTGTATGTTTATTTCTGTGATGAAATTTGAGGAATTGTGGAGGACTGAATCCGTTCTTGATCAGTTGTTGGATTCCTTCTAGATGTTGATTATTCAGTGGCTTTATCTATAATCTTTTCGAGTTTCATTTTTTTTTCGTTTGTGTCATTTGTTGATTGGTTCTCAAGATTTTTTTTTTTAATTTTTTTAGAGCTTAATAACTAAAATAATGTACTTTACTCACTGTATTAGGTTGAGAAAAGGTAGTGGTATTTTTTGTATTTGACTGATAATCCCTTCCTTTTTGTGTGTGCTGAAATTCCTGATAGTTAATGAATTTGAAGAAATGTTGAAGATATAAATCCATTCTTAATTATTAATGTGATGCTTACTGTTGTTGGTATGTTCTCAAGGTTGGTTCTTTTTTATTTTTTAATGTCTAATGATTAACATCGTGTACTTTTCTGACTGTGTTACTCTGAGAAGGATTGTTAATTGTATTTTTCTGCTACTTTCTTTGCTTGTGTCCATTTGTGTGATTTCTTCATGATGTTGGTTCGTACTCAAGATTCTTGGTTGTATATGTGTGTTTTGGAGTTGATGAATTTGCAGAATTGTAGAAGACCTAAATCTGTTTAGTAGAAGTCTTGGGAGTCATTTTAAATTATTCAATTTTGTGACACTTGTTGTGATGAAAGCATTGATTTAAATCCTTGACATGATTTGTAGAGTGTTTTCTAATTTCAAGCACTTTTGTGTTTGTCATCTGAAAATGTTACATCGATGTTTTTTGCTTGAGTTTTGGACCTCCTGCAATGAAGGTAGCTATATTTAAGAGGGATTTCCATAACAAGTTAGTTTATTTCAGAATACGGAAATCTGGAAAATGAATCAAGTCATTTATTCCCTAAACTATTGGAAATGGATCTGAAACTTCTTCATCCTTGCCCTCCTTTTCTGCAAACTTGATGAAACTTTTTCAAATGAGCTATAACAAGTCTGACATTGTACCCTCCTTGTTTTTGAGAAATATGCAATTAGGAACATATATGAGAGCTCTGTGTAGAATCTGTTGTTGTACATGTGCATCTGTTTTACAAAGTGGCTATTCTGACATTGTATCATTTACATTTGAAGTATATGGGAGAGTTAGGATTTCACTTTGAGGTCTACCGCAATGATGAACTGACAGTGGAGGAGTTGAAAAGGTAAAATTATTTTTGCTGCTTATGTGTCTCTAACAGTTTCTTATTGATGAAGCAGTTTGTGGGATAATGCATGCTCTTTGCCTAATCCTGATGTAAAAGACTAACCTTGCGTATTTTTGTCTTTTGCATAGGAAAAATCCTAGAGGAGTGCTGATATCACCTGGGCCAGGTAAGGGTTGGATTCTTTAGATTTTTTTTTTTTATAAATTCTGAATTAACTATGCTTATGATCAATGTTTCATAACAGTAAGCAGAAAGAAATAATAGAATAAACACAATCACTTACATTGTTTCATCCTTACAGGGGCACCTCAAGATTCTGGCATATCTTTGCAAACAGTTTTGGAACTTGGACCAACTGTACCATTGTTTGGTGTGTGCATGGGTTTGCAGTGCATTGGTGAGGCTTATGGAGGTGAGTTTGAGTAATGGATGCCTTTAAATCCCTTTATTCACATACACAGTAGGTGTATAAAAATGACAGTATAAAATTCTCTTGTTATGTTTGTATGTTTTTCATTGTTAGCCTGACTTTCATTTTTAATGGCATTTAGATCTTTACCATATAATCTCCCTTTCTCAACCTCATTTCTTCCTTTTGGCTGGGTCACTACAATAAGATCAAAACTTTCTCAATGTTATCATCTGCAGGAAAGATTGTTCGTTCTCCTTATGGTGTCATGCATGGAAAAAGTTCCTTGGTTTATTATGATGAGCAAGGAGAAGATGGAGTACTTGCTGGACTGTCAAAGTAAGGTTTCTGCTTTCAATTTATTTATTCTATCTATATACTATTGGTGATCAGCAGTAGCATTCTCTTTGCTTTCAAGTTGCAACAGGGATCTGACATAATTTTACTCCATTTAATTTGTATCATTTTCAGTCCTTTCTTGGCTGGTAGATATCACAGCCTTGTGATTGAAAAAGAGAGTTTTCCTGATGAACTTGAGGCAACGGCCTGGACAGAAGATGGTCTTATAATGGCTGCTCGCCATAAGAAATATAAGCATCTACAGGTAAAATCTTAATCTTCCTTCAGAACTTGTCTTATTTACCATTGAATAAATGTTCTATCAATGTAAAGTGACTTGGTCTAACTGATTAAGTGTTCCAATAATACATGAAGGGAACATAAAAGGAGTATCCTGATATGAAGAATAACTAAACTGAGAGTACTGAAACTTGATGACTAATTTATGGGGTTGAAGTATTCATATTCTGACTGTTAATTCCTGCTCTTCATTTAGGAGAACATAGATTCACAACTTGATATATTTGTAATACAATCTAGGAAGAAATCTATATTCTTTCCAAAAAGAAAGAGATATAGTGTACGAGGTTCATTTTTGATATGGAGTTTAGTTGACATCATCCATGTGTTTAGCATGTATTTTATTACCTTTTTCCGTGTTATTATGAAGTAAATCAATGTAAATGTGTCAGTTTTCTCTTTACAAATCCAGAAATTTAGAAATGTGAGAGTGCATAAACCATGAATTGACGAGTTCTCTTATTAATAAGCAAAATATATTATTCCCATTCTTATCACTTCTGGTACATGTACTTCTGTTTTCATGTTTTGTCACATGCCTTAATATTGTTCTTATTGTACCATGTCTCCCTTCTCTTCACATATTGAAATTTTATTTTTGTGAAACTACAGGGAGTTCAGTTTCATCCGGAGAGCATCATAACTCCAGAAGGGAAGAAAATTGTCCAAAATTTTGTCAAGCTTATTGAGAGAATGGAGGCTGGTGGTTCTTGAAACAATATTTGATGTGTGCATAGTAGTTAAAATGTGGCTTTCAAATTCTGCAGCAAATAAATAAAGATAAAGATTATTAGTTAAAATCTTTATCAGTCACAGTTTAGAATGTGATAGTAAATCTTGTTATGGTAAAACCCTGACCTCATTGATTCATATAAAACTTTGATTTACTTTCTCATATAAAAGTTGGAAACTGCATGCTTCACAAGAGAAAAGGTTCCACCTACCAGATATAGTGGTGGTTAGAGAGCTTTGCATCTCCTCTAGATATGAAAGCTAAAAAAGTAATATAAGAGATTTTTGGCATAAATGTGAGTCATGTGACTTGTGAGGTATAGATGTTTTTCTCTAAAGATAGAGTTAACAATAAGTGTCATAAAACATGTTTTTTCTCTAAATTTTCCCTCCAAATTAGCAACACCAACTCCAACATTTATGCCTGACAAAACTGCCGAAAAAGCCATAATAATATTTTTTTTATAAACTACAGTAAAGTAAATGTTAAGTTTTCTCATTTATGTTTTCATATTATGCCTGCATCAATGTGAAGGCAGAAACATTAGTAATATTTAACTTTAAATTCAACAGTTACAGTGTTTAAAGGAAGAAAAACAATGAGTTACAAAGCATAACCGAAGTCAGAGGTCAGTTTGGAATCTCCATCAGAACAAGGATTTTCACTTCAGTTTCATTGTGCAATGTGACAAATTAAAAAGTTAAGAAAAATAATAAAATAAAATAAAACTATGCAAGTGGGAGACTTTATCATTGTAATTTACAACCTTTATAACACACATTCTTTCAAGTATATTTATTTCCTACAAATTCTATATGAAATTACACATATATTTTGTATTTTCATTTATTTACCACTCAATTAATATCTATTTACTAGTTGACCTCTAAATTTTAGTAAAATGAGTAATGTCAAATAGTTTTCATTTCTTTTACATTTTAAATTGTAGCTGTTAGGAGGCAAAGTAATTAGAAAGATGAGAGTGAAAATCTTAAGAAACAAATGAATATTAAATAAACAGCCATTGATTGGGCAAACAATGGGGGAATCACGTTCATTCCATGACCTAAATTTCTGGGTAATTTTTTAAAAAGCAACCTCTCTCTTCCATCATTCATCTTTGGTGCTGGCCAATGGACAAGTTGAGGTTTGAAATTTTACTTTTGTTTGTAGGTATGATAATGACCTTTTATTATTCTCATCGAGGTACTTAATAACAAAACTCACATTCACATTCATTCTTCTTCTGTGTGAGGCCAAGTAAAAATCGTAAAAGGATTATTCATTATTTTTCCTTTTTGACCCTGCATCATTGATTCACATCAACATTTTCTATTGAGACCATGTAACTATGACAGCTTAGAAAACATGTCCAATGATGCTGTTTATATGGGTTGAAAACATGAAATGTATGAACAAAGTGCTAAATCAGAAACAAAAGAAAAACGCGTATTTTATTAACACTAAAAATACATGTGAACTTATGTAAACATGACTATAGTTCAATGTATGAGGGAGTATTTGCTTTTGTTGTAATGAATATATATTAAAATACTAGAGTTTGTTGCTTTATGAAGGGTTGTTTGTTGCTTTCTTATTTTTTAAAAAAGTTTCAGATATTTGTCAAACTAGTGCTATTGCTTTTTCCAAAATGCTTTTAAAAGTGGAGCAGATTGCGGATCATTGATTAATTACTTTCACTAACTATTATTATCATTTACACTAAAACTAATGATATGAAATGCTTTGTCACTTTCATGGCAATGGAATGATAGTTTTGAGAAATTTCACAAAAATGTAGATCAAACCAGATTTGTCATATACTTGGCTCGGACAACTGTTCATGTTTTACTGCATAAAGTACTTTTAAACATCATTTTATATGGTTAATTGGTTGATTTTATGATAGAGACACTCTTGGTAATTTTCTCAACATAATTAAACCACAATTTGTCATATTTCTCAAAATTTCAGTTCAGCCTCTTTGAACTAATTTTCCTTATAGCCACTACATGTCAAATTACAACAATGTAGTATCAGTTAATCTCAATACTTACTAGTAGTTCTGAATTAGTGATTTGGTGAATAGTGAAATGGCCTTCTTGTTATTTGAAAAATGAAGGACACAAGTTGCCTTCAATGTTTGCTTTTCTGTGAAGCAGAGAGACGGTGCAATAGGATAAGAGGCCAATAATCACTCCCAATGTTGTACCTCAGAGATCCCAACTGCCCATTTGAAATTTTCCAACTACAGGCCAGAGGACAAAAGCATGGGAAAGAAAAAGAGGAGAGAGAAAATTTGGTCACAATATTTAATGAAAGCACCAGTGAACTAAACAGCCCTGCAGCATTTGTCACATTCAAGACTTGACTTTGGATTCCAATTACCTTGACAAAATGGCCTCATTTTGTGTCCCCAAGCTGACAAATCTGACCATCAAAATTTTTCAGACACTCCAACACACCTCACTACAGTCATGGACTAAATATTAAACCCTTTTGGTTGGTTTCATATTGGATGTGCCATACCAACACAAAAATAATTCATACCTAACACTCACTAAAGAACTCAGCCTCATAAGTATTTAGTTCATTGAAAACCCTGAGGTGTGTCCAAATACACAATACATCAGTGAGGAAATATACATGGGAACCTAAAGGCATGATGAAGGACTATACATAAACCCACCAGCAAGAACCAAGTCATGATTCTCTCTTTCCACCAAAATAAGGACAAGGGAAAAAGAAATAGAGTTAACGGTGTTTTAAGACCCAGGAAAATGCATCATCTTTGGTTTTAGTCCTTTACTAAGAAATCTATAAGTTTTTGTCCCTAAAACTAACATTGTGGGGGGACCAAAACTTATGCTATTAGAAGTTAGGGACTAAAACAAATATTGATCCATTATTGAGGGTCTAAAAGTACTATTAATCCAAAATATATATACTATTAACCCAGGCAAATCAAACTGATTCAAAGATAAAAATATATTTCCTTTATGACAAAATCTGCATTCAGAACCATACATAATTATGAAGAGGCAGCCTCTTCCTGGCTACCTATGCTACGGTGGTGTCGTTTTCCACGGTGGCGCCGGCCATTGCCAAAAGTGACAGGATCAAATTTTCTAAGCCTTTCAGCCTCTTGGGGTTTGATGACACACTCTGGTGGAGGGACTTTGTATCTAACTGTGTCATAGCAGTAAGAGTATGTCATGTGCTTCACCCTGAAGTTGGCCATTTTGGTTCTTTGTAGGGGAGTGATGCCAGAAGGAACTTCCTCAGAATCTTGGGCACTGCTGTCACACTTGGTCACATGCTCAATTGGATCAACTGCACAACCATGCAGGACAAGGTCTGAGAACTCAGCAACATAGGGTGCATACTTGTAGTTTACTCTATATTTCCCTCCATTGGTGGCCCAATCAGATGCATCCCATATGGTGGCATACAAAGTCATAGGCTTTGAGGGGAAATCTCCTCCCATAGATTCTGTTCTCTTAACTTCCCTAATAGGAACATCATCCACCAAAAATCTGCATAAGAAAATATATACAATTAACAAAGCCAGTAAACCACAACTAGTTATCAAATTTAAGTAAATAGTACAGGCACAGACAGTGTAAAGATTTTTACATCATCATCCAAGCAAAACTTGTCATGTATGGTAAACTTGTTGATCTTCATAATAACTACCTTAAAAATCATAGAGTACTACTAATGATGGTTTGTGTTGATTGACAATGTGATAAAATTAAACGTTATTAAATTTATCATTACAAGTAGCAAGTGACAAGGTGAAAACATAAAGGGAAATCCAGAATAATTTCCTCCTTTCTCCTACATGCAAGGGGCATAAGAATCCAGTTGGTATGGTAGCTATAGTAACTAAGGAATGAATATTGATTACCAATTCATGAATTTAGTAGGTAGACAAAAATAGTTTTCCAACAACTAAAATTCATCTTGTGGGTCACACACCCCACCAAAATTTCATCATGTGGGTTCCTCTCCGTAAGGATACACACAACTTAAAAATTAGGCCTTTTTATATCGCTTTTATTCACCATCAGCAAATTATCAAAAGCATGAATTGTACATTGTAATCCCATTACAGGCAAAAACTGGTTTTGATGGAAAAAAAAAAAAAAAACTGTGGATGTAGTAAACGGTAAAAGAAAACCAGAGAATCTTTTTAACAAACCCCTACCAATCCAGCAAAAAAAGCCCTCACACTACTCCATCAAAGCAAGGTGTTGCTGGAGTATAATAGGCAATAAATGGACACGTAAAGAAACTAGTTTTACCAAAACAAGGAAAATGCAATAACCAAATATGGCATAAGGGATTCAAATAGATTGCATCATACATGATCTTAGAATCAGTCCAGAGAATACTGTACTGATGGAAATCCTCAGCAGGATCAAACCATAGGCCACATCTTTCCTCTCTACCAATGTTGGTACTTCCATTGCCATAAACATTGGTCTGAACCCTCCAGTCTTTGCCTCTAATGTTCCCCAAAAACTCAAAGTCTATCTCATCATGGTTCTTCTGGAACATGTCACCATTCGACATCTGCAGCAGAAAATGTGAGGAATAAATTATTCGTGCCCCTATTTTCCGGGGAAAAATGTTAAAAGAAGGAGAAAATCGAGACAAACAAACCAACTGGCGTTTTCATTACAATAATACAAACAAACACTGAAATTTCCCTTCAAAATAGCTTGAAAACAGGAAAAACAAAGCAATCTTTTTTGTCCCCATTAGTGACCTCATGAAAAAATGAAACTGAAAGCAAACTGTTTGTTTCTTTTTCAATATATTAATATTTCCCAACAAAAAAACTCACAAGCAAGCTTCAAAAAAAAAATCTACAAATTCCAGATACCTGGTTGCATCATATTCACAGAGTAATAGCTCTTAGTTCATTGAAATGAAAAAAGTAAAAAAAGGAAGAAAATCGATACGAATGATCAGAAAGAAATTATGATGGACGATTAAATTTCCACAAAAAGGGTATGAAATCATAAGAAGAAAGATATCATTTTTATTTTATCATCATGCATTAGCACCCATTATTACTCACATAAAATGCAACCACAACTCCTGCTGTGTAATCAGAAGGCAACTTAATCGAGGCACTGAAGTAGCCATGAAGGTAAAGGTCATGAGACACGAATCCAGAACCTGAAATCACAACCCAGAAAAACGAAAACAAATAAAAAACATAGAAAAAGTGACCATGTAAGAAAAAAAGAACGAAAGATGAAAAAAAAACCTGTTCTTTCATCAAGCGAAAGGTGAACTGATTTGCCATCTCTGTGGATGGCCAAATTATGGTCTCCAAACAAAGGGGTGTAGCCATCCTCAAAGGCTATGATGGGCAAGTTTGCGAGTGACCCAGATGAAGCAATCACAGCAAAAAGAAGCAGAGAAGAAGAACATAAGAGGAACCGCCCCATGTGACCCCCTCCCATGTTTGTTTCATTAATAATGTGTCGAAGGATTTCTTGTTCTGGCTACTGTCTGCTGTTTCGCTTGGTGTTGCAATATTATTATATTATATAGGGGAGAAGAGAAGAGAGAAGAAAAGAGTGATGAAGAAGAAAGAACAGAGATTAGAGAGAGAGAGAGAGAGAGAGAGTTCGGAATATAACGTTTTTTACTTGGGAGTTGGGAATGTGCTGTGAGAAGCTGTTCTGTTCATATGTAGACAATTTTTCTTTTCATTTTCTTTTTTTTTTCTTTTCAGATTTAGAAATTCTTTTCTTTTTCCTACCACAATTTTTCCTGATTCATTACATTGATATTTTTTTATTGTTTTTTAACATTATTTTTGGTATAAAGTAAAAAGCATATTGAATTTGTAGACGCTTGGAACTTGTTTGGGGTAAGCAATTCTGGTCAAGTATTGTATGTGTTATTTGGAGTTACAATTTTTTTTTTTTAGTTTGTTTATGCAAGTAACTGTTATTTAAGAATAATAATTAATATCAAGTAGATATTTTTACAAATATTATTAAGCAATTATTTTTGGTGAAAATTGGATTCAATATTCATGTTATTGAATACCTCTTTTTGGTGAAAATTAAACTCAAGATTCGATTTAAATTCTTTTTATTTAGACTAAAGTTTTGAAGAATTTTCATTTAGGTAAAATGAAAATGGTATAAAATAACTTAAATATGATAATGAATCTCAATGCAAGTAGATTGTGATTAAAAGATTTACATTCATGTTCCTATAGACTTTCTCCATTAACATACAAATAAAACTTATACATATTTTGAGGTTTCCTTTGTATAAATGGAATGAGAAAACACATGTACCAAACAAAATGGTAACACTAAAATTAAAGTGATTTAAAATAAATAAATAAATATTACTATAATTAGATTAAATTACTTTTTAAAATAACTTGAAGATATGAAAAATTCAATAAACGATAAAAGAGCCATGGAAATAATTATTTAAAAATATAAATAATGCAAAAAATGTAAACAAGAAGAAATAATTCACCAAAAGTATCGTAAAGAATTTGAAAATATAAAACAGAATATTGGTGAACAAAAGTAAAAGTACATTTCTTTCCATAGTTATTGTTATTTTCACATTACATAAATTCTACAATCTCTAATTTGTCACCTTAAATATTTTTACATTTAATTCATATTTATAAACTAAGTTCAATGGTTACTTCTCTTATAATCATGTTTGTTAGTAGAAACAAGTTATCTTGTTGTCTATAAACCTTTCTTCTTCCTTGCTCAAATATTTTTTTTTAACATTTTATTAATGATTATGATCTCCACAAGATTGTCATATCTACTGAGTTACTTTTTTTTTTCTTTTTTTTATCTCTTTGTTTAGGAATATCCTAAAACATTTTTTTCTCTTTTTTTATTTTTATATTTATCAGGACCTTAATTAAATCTGAATTAAAAAATATAAAATTGTAAGTTGTTACTTACGTTAAATCTTTTAGTTTGAAATGAGTTTTTCAATATATTAAAAAAAATAAGTTACTTACGTTTAACACCATAAATCACATTTTTAATATATAAAATTGGAGATGTTATGAGTTTTTTCTTTACCTAAAAGACTGTTCCTATTATTTTTTTCTCTTATTTGTTAATTTTTAATGACTTTATATTTTTTTAATAAACAATAAAGATTATATTAAAAAATATGTTAGAGTATTTTGAAGCAGTTTTCATTCTTTAAATAGATCTTTCATTTCTTTTAAAAAATATATATATACTCCAATTTCTAAATCTAATATTTAACGTGTTGAGACTTTTTGGGAAATGAAAATATTTAATTTTAATAAATTATCATTATATAACTATTTATAGATTTCTTTTTATATATTACTTAACTTTTTCTTAGTGTGAAACTTCAAGCTTAAACTTGAATTAGTAACATAAACAACCAGAAATTATTTATATATTACACCATATCAAATATAACACATTATATTAATAAATCATATTACATGATGAGATATCAAATTTCATGGTATGTATTATTACTCGAGTAATAGATACATTGGTTTTTATACTAATTATCATATAAAATCATGTGAATAATAATTCACAACTATTGGTAATGTAAACTTTTCACGGAATTCATAAAATTTAAACTCTGGTAATAAAAAATCAGATGACATATCATTTTAAATAGATGTCCATACATAGATGTTAGAGATAATGTCTATAAATAAATTAAAGTAGTTATTTTCAATAAGATTATTTCTTCAACCAGAACATTAAAAGAATTTCCTCAGCAAAATATTTTTAGAGAATTTTTCTAACTAGTATATCTTTTATTCTATCTTTTCGCCTTAATTTTTAAATTAAATTTTTAATATTTTAAAAATAGATAATATATATATTTAAAAATATTTCTTTATAACAATATAAATAATTTATCATAAAATAAAAATATAATTTATATATTCAAAAAAAATTGTATTACCAAATTTAATTTTAATATAATTTATTATAAAGTATAGTTATACAAAATAAACACTTATTCTAATATTTTCGCATGCTAAAACACCAGTTTACAGTGTATACAGTCAAACTCTAAATTGTAACAACACCTTTGAATAAAAATAAAAACTAATAAATGACACTTAAACGGAAAGTTAAATTAATAAATTAATCCATCATACAAGTCGATTTTAAATACATTTTAATTCTCTACTTATTCATTTATTTATTTTCTTATTTTCGAAAGTTTCTTTGTGTGGGTTGAATAACTGTTTTGAACCCCTTGTTTTCTTTTATTTGCAATTAATAGTAATGATGATGGATATGAAGAAATGCACATGGTTCATCATGTGATGTCTCTATTGCTGTTATTCTTATCCTTATTTTTGCTTTCTTTGTTGCTGGGCATAACTTCTAAGGGCCAGTTCAGTCCACACAAGCTTTTAATATCACAAATTAGGGTATATTTCGTTATGTTTCTCGTTAAGTACTCATACATAAAGAAATAATAAGAAAATAAATAAATATTTAAAAAACTAAAACTGATTTATATATAATTTAAAAATAATGAAATAAGTTATATAAAAAAATAACCAACATAGAAAACTCATTTCTTTTAGAGATATAATCTATTCTGATAATATAAATATAAATCTTATATTATATTACCAAGTTTTTCTATATTATCATCTTGTTTATATTTACGACTTTTAAGAATTACTACTAGTAAAAGTTTTCCTAAGGATGAAAAAATTACTCTTACCAAAGATTTCCTAAATGATCATTATTTAAATTATCTCTGAAATTCAAAAACAATGGTTATAACTTACATAATTTTTCAAATAGTAAAAATTGATCCCAATTAGTTTATTCTCTAAAATTAATTTATATTTCATATTTAATTATATGATTGAATATCTATAATTATTTATTTTAAATTGTTATGAAATGCTTAAAATATTGAATCATGTTAAAGAATTTAACTCGGTTAACTGAGTAGAATGTGTGAGTGGTTAATAATATGTTAAGGAATAATATTATCATTTCAAGACTTAATCCTTAATTTTTAGCTGACAAAAACTAGGTTAATAATAAAACTAAAATGTTGCTAAACTTATAATAAAATATGTGAAAATAAGAAAACATTCTCTTCTTTTCCAATTTTTTTATGTTCCATAAATAGCCTTCAAGTTTTTTTCCTATCCATTTTAATAATCTAGTTACATTCCAAGTGAGAAATAAAAGGAACCTATTCTAAAGACATTTGATATGCAAAAATAATCCTAATGGAGAGTTTATTATTCTCATCAACATGACATAATAAAATTGAAAGTTTGCAACCACATGTTCTCTACGTTCTATTATTAAAATTTACGATAGAGAAATGTTCTCTTTGTTTTGTACCTTTGTTTTTAATGATCCACTTGGATAGTCATTCCCTTTTCTTTTGTGTCATTTGAATTGAACATGTTCCTTTTATTGTGTTATTGGTGGAAGCAAGTATTTGCTAAGAATAAAATTTCATTTCAATGTTGTCAAATTAATTGAAAAAAACATACTCATTTAGTTATTTAATATAAACAAAAATATATACAAGTTTAGGGTAGTCCTTTTCAACATTTCAATTAGGAAACAAGTTAAAATTAGGAAACAACATTTCATATTCCATTATTCCCTGCACTAATTCTGCCATGAATGTTGAAATTGAAAGAGACATTCTCTTCATAAAATGCAATAATATAAGCTTCAAATTTACCACTTGGTACTTCTAAGAAGTTATGATCTGTTAACAAACTCATTGAATTATGTATGAACAATTTACCCACCTTTGCTAGAAGTTAATGTTATGCAAATGTGTAAATGTATTAATTGATTGACTTTGACCAAAGAATTTATTACAATCTCTCTCTAGTTTTATTTTCTTAACCATCACTGAAAAATCTGTTCCAAATGATCTTATATTATTATCAATGTTAAACATGTACCATAAGTGGTGACTGGTTATTTTTCTTAAATATGTAATTTTTTTTTCACATACAATAAGAGATTCTCAAGAATAAGATTCTAGACAAATTTTAAATGCATTTAATTATTATTTAACTTTCTTAAAAATGGTTTCCAACAAGGTTTTATTCCAAAACAAAATTTTAATCTTTGTATTTAATGTTGATGAAAGTAGGTTTTTTTTAAGTTGTTTGATTTATTACTATGATTATGAGGTTCTTAGGAGGAATGAGATAGTATAAAATGAATGTTTAGAAAGATATTTGATGCTAAAATAAGCAAGTATGTGTAGTAAATGTCTTCCTATAGTGAATTATATTTATAAATAGTTGAGTTGTACCATTTTTTAATTCAAAATAAAAATTATTTTTAAAATATTAGAAAGTAAATTTAAATGTAAATTTAACTGACTTTTATAAAATTATTTATAAAGTAATGTTTATGTTTATATATTCTATAATTTAGTCATATTTTTAATTATTTTTTTAATATTTATGTTAAAAAATAAGTTTAAGTTTAAGTAAATCTTATAAGATGGAATTTATATCTATTCATTTTATAATTTTATTATATTTTAACTTATGTGAGATCCTAAAAATAAATATATTACTTTATCATATAACATGATAAAATAATTTTATTCAAAAATGAAAAATAACTCACTTCCTTGCATTTAAATATTAAATTTCTTATGATAGAATAATTGTAGTCTCAATAACTCCCTTACATTCAAATATTTGATTTTTTTTATAAACATTCCTACTTTTAATATATATATATATATATATATATATATATATATATATATATATTTATATAT
>Ga0099824_1001765_pt1 | contig 31043 bp, 19 predicted proteins | sample SiratrowhiteBW_FD_76837 | JGI IMG/M metagenome (GOLD analysis project Ga0099824, IMG submission 76837) | Root nodule microbial communities of legume samples collected from California, USA - Siratro white BW | ecosystem: Host-associated > Plants > Roots > Nodule | place: USA: California... | reverse complement strand
TATATATATATATATATATATATATATATATATATATATATATATATATATATATATCTATATATAAATGAGACAAGGAAAACTAGGAGGAGAAGAAACAGAGGCAAGGAGATTCTTAGACTAAAATACAATGCAATTCTTCATTGGAATTCTGTTGTTATTTTCTTTTCATTTTTTTAGAGATTCTCAGCTTTAATAATGTTAGTCCCAGATTATGATATTTATATAAGCTTTCTTTATTTTATTTTCGTCTCCTTTAATCATGATAAATAACCCTACTTGCACTTTCTTAAACATAAACTCACAGGCACTCTGCTTTCGCCATTTGCTAGAAAGATTTGGTTTTCATATTTGTTTTTTCTCTACTTTTTTTGTATATATTTATATTCAAATTCTGCTACTTATCTTAATGTGAGGATATATGGTTTGCAACCATAATTAGAACGTATATTAAAAAACTTTTGTTTCAACTACGTGTTAAGAAACAATGGAATGTGTAACTATGACACCCCCAACACAAAGAGAGCGGCTAAATTATATGGCTAATGTAAATGTTGTGTTTTAAAAGAATTAATATTTGTTTAAGAAAAAAATATTTAGAAAAAATTATTACAAATATTTTCTTAATAAGTCAATAAATCATTTATAAAGACGGAGAGCGTACATCCATTCCAATCTTTATATTATGTCTGCTTTTTTTTAATATGCAAGATTGTTTTGTTGTTAATACATCATATTGTTATTGATTTATCCCTTATTTTAAATAATTATCAATCACTAATTATACCTTTTCACTTTATGCTAAGATATGAACTTTGATTACTTCTAATTTTTTTTTTCCTCAGATTCTAACGCTTTCCATTATTTTTTTAATTTTCAAAATTACGTTTTCTCAAAATCTAAGTTTCTTATTTTTCTTATTAAAAAAAAACAGCTGAACTGGACCCGGATATTTTTACTAGTGAGATTAGACAAAGAGGGAAAAAATGTATTTCCTTTTCCGCTTTACTATGGAACACATTAGGAAAAGAAAAAGCAGTAAAATTAAGGGGGTGTCACTTTTGAAGATTATAAAATTGGAAAATTGAAGACCATGCTTTCTTTTCACTCTTATTTAAAGAATTCCAAAATAGAGAAGGTTAATAAATTCAGATTCTTTTGAGTGTGCATGCATAGATATCAAGGTCATTTTCAATCTTCATTGACGCCACAACAGAAAGTTAGGTCTTGATGCAGCCATATGCCAACCTTCTTTTAGTGGGATCTACTACATTCCTGGTCCTTCATTCCTATAACTAATTCACTTTCCTTGCATTAGGAGTTTTTTATGTGAAAGAAAATAATCCACAAATAAGACTCAAGCTTCTTGTACCGGATTTCATGTACAGTCACAATCATACTGAAAGGTTGGACCCAAGGTAACCAGACAATGCAAATGGATTTCATATATAAAATATTTCTTTTCTTGTTACTATAATTGTTTGAGACAAAACATGGAATTCATGGTGCCTTGGTCTACTATAATAATTTTATTTTAGTTTGTTCGACTTAAAAGTTTGTTTCATTTTATTTAAATTTTTTATTTGGTTCACCTCTTATTTACTACCATTTTTGTAACTTCGACATGCATTATTGTTTCTACTTCAGAGTCACCATTGTCATCATGTATTTTATCCACATCGTTTACTAGTCCTCTTTCATACATCACATGTGAACCCTTCAAAATTCAGCTAATATAATAAATGTTATACCTTATTCTATTAATACTCTTTAAATATAATTCCTTTTATCTTCAACCGTTCATTAATATACATATTTCAAAAGGAAAATTGAGTTCAATTATTTAATTATAATAATTAATATCAATTCACACTTCTAGTACAACAAAAAATCTGCTATGTGAACCAGCTTATGCAAGATTCCTCCAACTTAATTTTGACCTTAGTCTGGAAATGTAGTTATTTTTAAACAATAAAAAAAATTAGATTTATATACCCATCAAAATCGTATATAATTATCAAAAATTCGTATGTAATACCTTACCACAACATTAATTATTAATAATAATAATATTATGAATAATATTACTCATTGTTTTTAAAGTTAAACAACTTTTAGAAATTGAGTCAATTAAGGCCTATATCTCTTGCTAGCAATATGTATAAAATATTATCTAAGGTTCTTGCAAACAGGGTCAAGAGAGGAATCCCATCAATAATTGTTAAGACACAAAGTGTTTTTTTAGGAGGGAAGAAATTTGTTGCAAAGTGCTTGGCAAATGAAGAGGTGGACGAAGCTAAAATGTTAGACAACAAGCGTTTAGTGTTTAAAGTAGACTATAAGAAGGTCTATGACTTAATCTCATGGGGATTTCTAGTGTATAAGCTTGAAAACCTAGACTTTCGTAAAAAGTGGGTGAGTTGATTAGATATTGTGTGGTGTCAATTTTCATCTCAATATTAGTCCATGGAAATCTTATGTCAAAGTTTAAAATAAAAAGAGGCATAGCGTAATCCACTGGCACCATTGTTATTGATATTTGTAGCTTAAGGATGAACAAAATTGATTAGGGAAGCTATTGAAAAAGGGTTGTATAAAAGTTATAAGATTGGAGATGATAATGTGGAAGCTAATATTCTAAACTTTGAAGATGACACACCTTCTTACTTGAGACATCAATGAGCAATGTTATGATAATTAAAAGTATCATCATTAAGAGCTTTGAGTCGGTGTTTCTTCTAAAGGTTAACTTTTCAAAAAATAGATGTGGAGTTATAGAAGTATATCAATCTCAAATTCTTATAATGACAAGGTTCTTGTATATTCTTTCTATTTCATTTGTATACCTAGGGATACATATTGGTGTGAATTATAAGAAAAAAAATGCAACTTGAGACCTTACCATTAAAAAGTTTGAAAATACTAAAGACGAACCCCACACATAATGCTACTTTAATATATGGCAAAGAGATGCTACAATTAAATCCACACCTTCTCTTCTTGGAACACCATCCACTGTTCAAAATCCTTTGTGGTATCCTAATAGTGGTTCCTCACATCACATTACTAATAGCAAGAACAATTTCTCATCCAAGCATCTTTATACTAGCACAAAAAATTTTAAATTAGATAATGCTAAAGGTATGACAATTTCTCATATTGGCTTTGTTATATATTTTGATCCTCTCACTAACATAGTTTTCCTAAGCCATCTCTTGCACGTTCCTCACATTACCAAGAATCTCATTAGTGTTTCCAAATTCAATAATGATAACAATGTTTTCTTTGAGGTTCATTCTAATTCTTGCTATGTTAAAAAATAGGATACAAAGGACATAATTCTTAAAGGAATTCTTCATGACAGTCCTTAACTTTTTCTAAATTTTCTTGCACCTTCTGTGTACATGACTAATAACACTACTAATAACACTATTATTGATTCCTCTTTTCATCTTTGGCATTCTCGGCTTGGCCATGCCTCAATGGATACCATTAAAAAAGTTTTGAATCTCTGTAATATTTTTTACCGTAGAAATACCTTGAACAAATTTTGTGCTATTTGTGTACAAGCTAAGTCTCATCACTTGTCTTTTTCTACATGTAATACTATCTACTCACATCCTTTAGAACTTGTGTATATAAACATATGGGATCTTGCTCCCGTAACTTTTATTAATGGTGCAAAATACTATGTAGATGCTTATTCCAAATTTACATATTTATATCTTCTACTTTCTAAATCTCAAATATTATACTTTTCAAAGCTTATGTTGAGAATCAAACTAATCACAAAATTAAATCTATTCAAACTAACAATGCTAAAGAATTTCTTGTTATTGCTTCTTATCTTAATACGCATGGTATTTTTCATTGACTCACTTATACACATAAACATGAACAAAATGACTCCATTGAACGTAAGCATAAACATTATTAATACACGTTTATCTCTCCTTGTTGGTGCTACTTTACCTAAAAAAGTTTTGGGCTGAGTCTTTTATTGATACTATTTATATTATCAATGTTTTGCTAACAAATGTTTTGCATGGATATTCTCCTTATAAAATGTTGTTTTCTAAACATCCTGATTATACTTTCTTTAAAGTTGTTGGTTGTGCTTGTTACCCTCTGCTACTATCGTATAATGAAAGGACGTTTGATTTCGTTCCTCACTTTGTCTTTTCTTGGGCTATAGTGCTAGAAACAAAGGCTACAATTGCCTTTCTCCTATAGGTAAAATGTACATTTCAAGACATGTCTGGTCTAATGAAAAGTTTTTTCTTATATTTTTACTAGTTACTTTTCAAAGAAATTGGTTGTGAACTACTCTTTACAACATACACTTACTCTCCCTATCACTATTTTAACGTTACTGATACTCTTCATAATACTTCATCTATATGTGAAACTACACATAATGACATTGTTCCATATTCTTCCTCGTCTCAAGAGAATACTATTAGGTCTTCTTCCCCGTCTCATAACACATCATATGATCACTCATGCAAAGGCAGGTATTTTTAAACCAAAATTTTTTAATCTTTTAGCCTCTCCTATTTCCACTACACCTACTATAATCAAACAATTATTTCTAATCCTTCTTGGTTTAGTGCAATGCAAATGGAGTATGATGCTCTTGTTGCAAATAATACTTGGACCATCACTGACCTTCCTTCCGGTGCAACCATTGTTGGTTGTAAATGGGTCTTTAAAAACAAATTCAATGTAGATGCTTCCTTTCAGCGTCACAAAGCCCATCTCGCTACTAAGGGTTTCCACCAAACCATTGTTCTTGACTACACAGAGACCTTTAACCTAGTAATCAAACCAACAACTGTATGTGTTGTCAAGTTGTCTTGTCCTATCTCTTTCTTTCAAGTGGCCCATTCACCATATTGATATCAACAATGGTTTTCTACATGTTGATCTTTCTAAAATTGTTGACATTCATCAATCTCTAGGGTTTGCGTCTTCAAATCCTTCACAGGTTTTCAGGTCAATTAAAGCTATTTATAAGCTTAGCCGGACTCCACATTCATGGTTTAACAAACTTAGTAAGACTCTTTTCCGTATGAATTTCATAGCAAGAAAGAGCTATCGTTCTTTGTTTACAAAGTTCAATAGCAAACTTACTATTTTCATTCTCATCTATGTAGATGATATTATCATAACTGGTAGCTTTCCCTATGTTGTTTCATCTCTTACTTCGTCTTTGCATCATAAATTTGCTCTAAAAGATCTTGGTCCTTTACATTACTTGTGGTATAAAAGTTATTTTGCACAAGATTCTATTTTTCATCTCTCACAAACCAAGTACATTAATAAGCTTATTCACTGTGCCAACATGCATGAAGCAAAACCATAGCCAACTCCTATGGTGTCTTCATTATGTCTCACACAAGATGGTTCCCGTGTGTTTCATGATCCTACTTTCTATAGATCCTTCGTTGGAGTTCTCCAATATGTCACAATCACTCATCTCTAGCTTTCCTTCTCAAGCAACAAGGTTTGTTAATATATGCATTAACCACAAGAGCACCATTGGAAGGTAGTCAAATACATCCTTTGATATCTCGCTAAAACAAATCATGGTCTTCTTCTTCGTGGCTCTCCTATTTCTGTTAAGGGGTTACAGTGACATCGACCGAGGTTCAAATTTAGATGACCGAAAGTCGACTGAAAGTCTACCATCAACTATTTTGTGTATATTGGCACCATTCTTGTCTCGTGGGGTTCACACAAGTAACGAGTTATATAATGCATCAGCATTAAGACATAATATAGCAACATCGTTATTGTGCTTTCTGAGATTACTTGGGTTTCGTCTCTCCTTCATAAACTGTGTGTTTCTTCTACAACTCTAATTGTATATTCACATAATCTTAATTGGATTCAAGATTCAAACATTTTGAATATGAGCTGTATTTTGTTCGAGATCTGTTCAACAAAAGTTGTTTCATCTTGTTCATCTCCTTGACCAGTTTCAAATTACAAATATATTAACCAAATCTCTATCAAATTCGTTCATCTTTTCATAGGTTTAGAAAAAAAAAAAAAAAACTTGTGAAGATCCTAAATCATTATGTTAAATTTGAGTCTATTTTGTAACTTTCACATATATAATATACTATGTAAAAAAATTCTTCTTCCTTCTAACATAAAGAGTAGTTGAGAATATAATAGGATTTATTTGTCCATTTTGAACAAATAAAACATTTTGTTCTTCACAATTAATTTTTCTGATAATGTTGGTAAAGGGAGAGAGACCGAGTCAAAATATATCAAATAAGGGACCAAATTTTTCATCTCTTTCAATTATTTAAATATTTAACTCTTTACAAATAATTATATGGTAAGTAATAGCTTTTACAAAGTTATTTATTGGTTTACAAACAAAAATTTAATTATTATTTTTATTTCAAATGGTATAAACAAAAACACGTAACATAAATTTCTATAATAAAAATGTTTATAATACAAACAATAAAAAACTATAAATTATAAGCTATTGATTATTTCAAAAAAATACAATAACTATTTCTAAAGATATAGATTTTATTTTTACAACGACTACTATTTCCAACTATTGTAGTATTCTTTAATATATATATATATATATATATATATATATATATATATATATATATATAATTTGTATTCATCCAAATATCAAAATAAAATCATAAGTACATTATTAGAATGTATGAATGATTAGATAAACTTGTTAATATACAAAATATAAAATATAATTTTCCTTTGTATGCTAAAGTTGAGACGAACACTTTATAAGCTATTCTTTTTCATTTTTCACATAATGTAGAAGAATAAGAAGACATTCCAATACTATGGGACAGAATCTCAATGACATGTTAAAACTATCATCAAAATTATAAACTACAATTATTTACATGCTATGTAACCATTGTGACTGGTGTAACTAATTTAATAACACTTCAATTTTAAACTAGTGTGTGTAACTTTGGAATACACTTAGATTTATAATGAATCAAAGAAGCCTTTCACTTATATAGGATGATATCATGAAAGTATAAAGACAGCAAAACAATTTAAGCTCGTGTGAAACTTAATTTCAATTACTAATTTATTTTCTACCAAAAATATCGATAAAATACAAATTTATTTCGAGAGAGAGAATTTATTAAAATAAAGTCTTTTTTATATATAGTTTGAAATAAAATCATTTAACAACAAATTTGAAAAACTCAACCATCATTTATTAAATACTCCTTGTGTATATATTTCAATCCCTAATTATTGTTTCTTAGGCCAAAGTCTAACAGTACAATTCCAGCATAGTATCAGCTTAATTTGGTGCATTTGGTAGCTTTTCATTTCAGTATCTAACTGATATGTGAGCACTTGTGAGTGAAATTCACCCTAAATTGCGAACCTCATCATTTATTTTTCACATGCCAGCCAATTTATTTTTCATAATTTATCAAGTAAAATTTTTAACTTTGTATAATTTTAACTCTTTTGGCGAGTATTAAAATGTTTAAGTGAAAAAGTAACCGATAAGAAAAGGTAAAGTCAAATACTTTACTATTTAGAAAGTATTCTGAACAGATAAATTTCTTTATAGAAATTTGTAGAAAATAAAAATAAAAAGAAAAAGAAAATAAATTCTTCTTAAAATAGTTTATATAAATTATCATGTATAAATTAATTTTAAGTTATAACAAAAATATTTTATTTTTCTTCTTAATTTTCTCCTATAAAAATACTTAGAAGTTTCTCTAAACGTTTCGATCCTAAATTTCATAATTAACCTTTTGTTCTTGTTGGTGACACAGAAATTAACCTTTGTGCTTGTTGGTGACATATACTATTATGTCTATTTCATGTTTTAACTTTTGTGCCTGTAGGTGGCCTGCACTTGTGCAGATAAACTCGAACAACTGTGACAATACTCCAAACACTTTCCAGTAGAATCCAAAACCAGAAAGACAAAATAAAGCTACCCATCTTTATCTTTTTCTCCCTTTCCTTTATTCTTCCTTACTTTTTCTTTAGTTGTGAGTTCAGCCCTGACCAATTATATTGGTAGATTGTTAAAGCAACTTTTATCTTGTATCTGCTTCTGAGGATAGGCATGTGTCAAGTTCAGCTGTTCTGCAAGTGTCCTTGAAATCAAAGTCAAGATGAAGCACAGATATTTCATAGGTTGCTGTCATATAAAGAACACCACAAATTATAATGCAGATGTTTCTGTTGAGGGACCTACCTCATGTCATGTGATGCCATTATTCAGTTGTGGCCTTTCTGTCTGTTGCACCCTTTTGGCTGTCCTTTCCTAAATTTCTGGTACAACTCTAAATCTGTCACCATATCTTCATTTTGGCTTCATCAAATGGTGCTCATTTACTATATACGTGCATCCAATGGATCACACTCATCCAGGGGAATTGAGTTTGTCCACTAAATATTTTCCAAACTATATGTTGGACATTTTTAATTTTTTTTCTTATGAAAATTGACCCTTCTCAGTAAATAATATTGATAATTATTATTACTAATTTAATATAGTTGCTGAAAAAAACTGCTTTTGGATATTATGTCCTGAAGAAATATACAACAAATTAAAGGAAAGGATATAATAATACAATAAATACTAAATGGTAATTTTGCCCATTCTTTAATTTTCTTTATCAGTTATTTTGGTTTTTCTTTTATTTTTTTGTGATTTTGGTTTTTGAATTTGGAAAAACTCAGTCTTCATCAGAAAAATTTAATTAAGGAAAGACAAATTAATCGCATTAAGAGATATTATAAATATGTTTTCTATTAAAATTAGAGGAGATGATGTAGACATCAAGATTGGTATAAACAAGTTTTTTTTTCAATTTTAATTAGATTTTTTTATCGTATATAAGTTCGGTTTTCCATGATAAGTTTTGCAGTCATGTGAAAACTATTTTACACTTGGTTTTTCTTTGCACAGGTTATTGGTGATTTGGTTATTGGTGATTTGGTTGGCTATTTTAAATGTAATACATTTATATACATTGTTGAGGAAGCTTTAAGGAGAAATGTTATGCTTTGGGTTGATTCAAAGCAAATTCTTCTTATAGTGAAACTTAAAGGTACTTTTTTTCCCTCTCATGCTCTTTATACAGATGATGATTTTGTCTTTTGTAGAACTAATAAAAAAAAGTCTTAAAAGTATTGTATATTTATTTTATATGTGTGACTCTGTTTCAAATTAGTGGCTTAACAATGTCAAAAATCATTTTTACACTGACAACACTTCTAACTCCTTCAATAGGTACGAAAGAAATCATGGACTTTCTTTTACTTATTTTGGGTGTTTCCTTCTTTAAAGGTGTCTTTAAATCTAGATTTTTTAGACTTATTGTTGATAGCATTAAAAATAAATTGAGTTCTTGGAAAGGTAAATGTTGAGTATGATTGATAGGATCCAATTAGTTAATTCTCTTATTACTAGGACTATTTTTACAACTTTAGATTTATAGATGGTTCATTAATTTGCTCAAAGAGGTAGAGGGATGGATTTGTAACTTGAAAGCTTAAATTGTGATTGTTAAATAGACACGTTGTATTCTCATAAGCATGATGGTGGGTTTGGTGAAATCAATCTTAGATAAGATGTGGGACTAAGAAGACCAAATATGGGAGGTCTCAAGGGTGCATATCAACACCTCAATTATGCCTTAAAATGGCATCTCATAGGTGATGCGGGACTTTCATTCTTCTTCATGACTTGGTCAAAAATATTCTAGGGTTCCTCTAAGTTTTGTTGTCCAATCAAACCCAATCGAGGTCCAAATGAAGCCCAAGTCTAACCCACTTATGTCTCTACAAAATCTTATAAAATACAAAGAATAATGTACACATATACAATTTGTACAAGAGTATGAAGAAAGAAGAAAATCCTAGTATTGTACACTCTAAAGTAGGAAAGTGTTCTTCTGTGAACCTTCTTCTTCTTTTATCTTCATAGCTATGGACCTTGTTAAGGGTCAAAATGTGTTGTCTCACAAATGATCCTCCATCAATCTCTCCAAGACAAGCCAACAATTTTATCATTGTCCCAATATTGTACTCAGGTCTTTTGTTCCAGAAAGGTAGATTGGTGCTCTCTACTAATCATTCTTTTTTGCAATAGGTGTTGCATGAATTTTTCAATTTCCCTATGGGATGTAGTTTAGGATATGTTAGGACCATAGCTAGAATCACCTCTTAGTTTTATTGGCATAACATGTATGTTACTCTTAAACATTATGTTTAAAATTGTTTAATATGTTAACAAGCAAGACTTCCAATACTCTTCACTTGAAATTGCTTCAACCCCTACCTATAACAAATCACATTTGGGAAGATTTAGCCATGGACTTTATTACTAGACTTCCTTCTTCTCATAGTTATAAACTAATCATAGTAGTCATTGATAAATCGTCTAAACATGCACACTTTACTACACTCAGATATGATTACACCAGTAAATAAGTGGTTGAATGTTTTGGGAATACAATTGTCAAGGTACATGGTTTTCCTAATACCATCGTCTCTAATAGAAACAAGATCTTCACCAGTCATTTTTGGCATTATCTATTCAATTTAAGTGTCACTACTCTTAATATGTACACTACTTATCACCCACAATCACATGGACAGTTGGAGGCTTTGAACAAATGCTTGGAGTTGTATTTGAAGTATTTTACCTTTGCTAATCGAAAAAATGGATTAAGTTTCTATTATAGGAAGAATTTTAGTATAAAACTTCCTACCAAACCAGCATTGGTATGACCCCTTTTAAAGTGGTATATGGTCGAGATCCTCCCAAATTATGAAGTATAATACTGACCCGCAAGATGCGGTTGTTATTGAAGAATAACTATTATAATAAGATGTTATTTTGTCCAAATTAAAGCATAATTATAATCAAGTTGAGCTGATAATGAACAAAAATACGTATAAGAAAAGAGTCCAACTTAACTTCAAGGTGAGTGGTAAGATGTTGGTAAAGTAAAGTTACAACCATACAAACAAAATTTTGTTGCTCAGAGACAAAATCGAAAGTTGTGCCTGAGGTATTCTGGACCTTTTCCTATAGTGAAAAAAAAATTGAAATATTTCTATTTAAATGTTGCTTCCTGAGTTTAGAAAATTAACCCAGTATTTCATTCATCACAGTTGAAACTTTATCATGAGAATCATTATCAACCTTATATTCCTCTATCAATTACTTTTAGAGACTTATAACATACTATTCAACCAACAACTCTGCTATCATCTCGAGTTATTTTAAAAGGAACTCCACATGTTTAACAACGTCTAATACAATGTGTATTACATGTATTTCTAAGATAGCGGATGATTGGTCGTCTACTCCGTGTTACCATATCTCGATCGAGTATGAGGATGGAGTATTGAAAGTGAACCATTGCCAGATTAAGTTAATACCGATAAACATGTGGTGATTATCACCTAAATTGCTTTTATGATGATAATTAGGGTCATTGGTGTGTAGGCCCCAACCCATTTGGTAAAGGCTCAATAGCCAACCTAAAAATAAGAGAGTAAATGTATGGCACTAGGTACGAAAATCTTAATCTTAATCCCTTAACTATTCGGATGATTACTGGCTTAAGCTTTAGAGTACATGCAGGGACCCCTCCTGGGATTGAGGACACAAAGCTTACCACGTACGATTTGATATAGGAGTGAACGACATGAGATCACAACTGACGACTCCATCAATTTGAACGAGAATATAAACATATATGTCACACAAATATGTATGTACACCTCGGATGATGCCATTTTTTGTAAAGTTTTTCCCACATCATTAAAGAGAGTGGCATTCAGCTATTTACACGCTTGCCTACCGACTTTGTCGATAGTTTGACACGTTAGTGACAAAGTATGGAGCCCAATTCACCATGAGCTGACCCATTACCTAATGTCGATAGCCTTGGTCAATCTACTACAGGAAAAAGGGGAACCTCTTAAGGCATTCATGGAAAGATTTGGCAAGGTGGCCCTTAGTACTTGAAACCTAAATCCGAAAGTCGTTATGCATCATATGGTTACCGCTTTTCGGTCGGGGTCATTTTCGGACAATCTATGCAAGAAGTCGGTTGCATACATGGATGAGTTTCGTGGAGGGCTGTCAGGTTCATGCAACTCAAGAAACTCAAAGAATTTCATAACCAAGTCAGGACAGAAGAAAACACAATACATGAACATGATAAGGATCATAACTGTATCAACAATCTTAAACCAAGGGAAGGCCCAAGAGCCCCAAAGTTTGCCAAGTACACTCCACTAAATGTCGACCATTCTCGTTTCCTAGAGGAAGCTCTGAAGGCAGAGATCCTACCAACACGTCACAAGATTCCTTCCTCCAAATGATGACCAGAGAAAACATTGTCACCACCATTGTCATTACGGACACAATACAGAGAAATGATTGGCATTAAAGGACAAGATCAAAGAGTTTATCCAAGTCGAACATTTGCAATGATATGTCTTAAAATGTAAACAGGGTTGACACTATAGTGAAAGCTAACCGTGAGATAATAGAAAGCAAGGAGAGAGGCGAGCTCCGTCGTCACGACAAGATTATGGGAGTCTGAGAAGGCCAGACTTGTCGTTACGCGGGTTATTAACATGATTTTTGGGTGCTTCGGATGAGGAGGAATGATGTATTCAGCTAGGAAAAAATACTTAAGAGTCATTCAATATTTCAACTCCAACAATCATCGAGGGCAAAGAAGTATGCCCACAATAACCTTCTCAGACAGAGACTTTAAAGGCATTGACACATCAGCAAGACGATCCTATGGTGATAATAGTAGAAGTAAAATTTACTATGATGAAAAAGTTGGTAGCTCAGGAGAGCTTCACGGACATTTTATATTGGAAAGTGTTGAAAAAGCTCGGACTGACTGAAGACGTCGTAGTCCCGCTCGAGGAACAAAATGTTGATTTCTCAGGTGAACAAGTGGACATGTGGCAGTACATTGACCTGTACACAAAATTTGGGGAATGAAACAACCATAACAAAATGATCAAAGTCAGATATCTAACAGTAGACGCTAACACATCACATAACGTTCTCCTTGGACGACTATCCCTAAACAAATTGGGAGTCATAATCTCCACCCCCACCTTTCGATGAAGTTCTCATCTGAACAAGGGAAAGTAGTCACTATTCACATGAACTATAAGACGGGTTGAGAATGTTACGTTGCGAACTTAAAGTTAAAACTCACCCTCGAGACCTCCGATCATCGACGAGAGGGCATCATGGTGTTGCGAATGTTACGTTGCGAACTTAAAGTTAAAACTCACCCTTGATTTAGATCCACGAATTAATGACGATACCCGAATGGAACCAAAATATGATGTCATTAACTGCCAACTTTGTCAAGTAGGGCAGAATACTCATTTTGGGGTTGAACTTGACATCCACAAAGGTCAAATGGATTATGGAAATACTCGACGAGAATCAAGACCTTTTCGCCTAGAAGACCAAGCACATGCCTAGAATAGACCCAAGAGAACTGTCTATGTACAAAGAGATGACGATCAAGAGGAATTATCAAAGTTTTTGCGGTGCGTCGATGACTAGCAGGCCAAATACATTATAAAAGAGTTGCACAACGGTATTTACAAGATGCATTGCAGAGAGAGAGAACCCTAGCCCCTCGGGTCACTCGAGTCAAATACTATTGGCTCACTTTACACCAAAATTGTGCTTGTTACTGTAAAAAGTGTATAAGTTGTCAAGAAAAAAACCTGTTAACCCATCAACCCTCGGTCGTGCTCCAAACCATCAAAGCACAATGGCCTCTTGTGATGTGGGGAGTGGATATTGTAGGGCCCTTTCTCCTGGCACCCGACCAATAAAAAATCTTAATCGTTGTACTGAACTACTTCACCAAGTGAATCGAAGTAGATCCCCTAGCAAGCATAATGACAAAACAAGCTCAAGGCTTCATCTGAAAAATCATTTGCCCCTTTGGTATCCCGCATACCATTATCATTGATAATGACCGACAATTCATGGACCGAAAACTAGAAACCTTCTTGGAAAAATTGGAAGTACGCCATGTCACCAACTCGGTCAGGCAACCCCAAACAAACGGGTAGGCAAAAGCTGCCAATAAGGACATTGTGGAACAGCTCAAAAAGAGAATGTGGACCGCGAAAGGAAAATGGACGGAGGAACTACTTGAAGTCTTATGAGCCTACCGATGTACTCCCCAAACATTGACGTGAGAATCTCCGTACAAGTTGTGGTATGGTACTGACACTATGTTGTCAGTCGAGGTCAGCAAATTGACATTATGCCGACAAATCTTCGACTTGAAGCTTGATGAGGAATGTTTGAAGACCGAACTCGATCTCTTAGATAACCTTAGAGAGAATGCAAAATTAGGAAGGAAACGTGCAAGCAATGATCGATCAAAATACAACGCAAAAGTCAAACTTAGAAACTTCCACAATGAGGAATTTGTTTGGCAAATAAGGGGAGATGCTTGTAAGGAAGCTAGAAATGAAAAGTTTGTGCCCAAATGGGAAGGCCTTTTTCGGGTGAGAGATGTTCTACATGCTGGTGCCTTCAGGTTGGAACAAATGGATAAAAACTAATCTTAAGAACGTGGAATGCTAACCACTTAAAGTTTTATTTCAGGTAATCACCTTTTGTAATCAATGTACTCTTTTCTACCACTAACACTTTTTCCTAAGTAGGATTTTGGTTGGGAAGGTTTTAACGAAGCACTATAAAATCAATAAAATTCGATGAAGAAGGTTTTCACACACGTGAATCCCTACCGACTATTATTGACCGACAAGTAACTCGAGAAAGGAAGTTTTTCATAACCATGAAATCCCTCCGGAGGCCTAGTGTACAAAGTATGCAAAATTGAATTCGTATTTAGTCAAATACGACTACACAATGTCACCTACATCAAAATAAAAAGCAAACATGACAAGACTAAATCGTCCTACAATGAAAACAACGACTATATTAGTTAAACGACTGTTAAAACTCCAGAAATGAAAGTGGCACTTAAAACAACGAATGTAATGATATTTTCGACACAATATTCACAATAAAAGTTTGTATATCACCGATATACATAAAACAAAAGGACCATCACGGTCAAAGCCAACCAAAAAAATCCCACATTCGACTATCAAAAACGGAAAAAAAAAAAGATCGTTCAACATCTAGTCTAAGATGCCCACGACATCTACCGAAGGGGTTGCGCCCCTCTCTCCACCCTCTTCTTTTGCCACCACCTCATCTGGGATATAGCCCACATCAACTAGCTCGCCCTTGTAAGACTCTTTGCACACATCAAATTTGCCTTCGTCTAGAGGCACTTGATAAAAGTAGGCGATCAATTGCAATGCTTTAGAAAAGTCAAGATCATGTAGCTAAATAACATAATCTCGACATTTTCAAGCTCTTTTTCGACCCCAGGGTCGTTGATATTGCTCGACCTAGAGGTGCTCAGTCAACCCTGTCACTTTCCGCTCAAAAACGTCAACATCCACACTTTAGTCACTTGCATGAGATTGTGTATGTTTCTCCTTTTTTTTAACGGCCGAGCATCTCTCACGAAGGAGCCAAACTTTTGCTTTCTACCTGTCAACCTGCTCCTTAAGGCCCATATTGTTGGACTCAAGTGCTTTGTTTTCATCCAACAGAGAAATGTTGGCGTTCAAAGCAGATTGGAGGATTAAGGATGGTTCAGCAAAATTAGCCTTCAACTTCTTTACTTCCCATATCTCTTCAATAGTTTGACACCCATACTTTAGCCGACAAGTAGTGTATGAACATAACTCTAAAAAAGAATTGTTTAACTTTGGGCCAATGACGAAGTATAGGGCTCTTTCTCTGACTCACTTAGTTCCAGCATGATTCGATTAGAGATCACGACTCACTGATTGAGGAACTCCAAAACACAAGTGCAATCCCTAGGGTGGTGACGGACGAAGGCATTTTGAGGAGTGATAAGATAAAGAGTAGTCGGAATGTCGGCGGGAAGATTTGTTTATTTTGGATTTTTTTTATGTCGATGGTGCCTAGAGGGTGGTCCAGATGGTGGCCATTGGTCAGGTAGTCCCACAGTCATCAAAACCGCTTCCTCAATGACAACCAAGGTTGCCATCCCCTTCCCTTTTTTCGACCACATCTGGTTGTCTTTTCTTCAACAATTCTTGAAAAAACTTGTTGTCGTCTGGATGGTTAATCTCAACAATAATATCTACATGATAGTGAAAAATGATAAGTTAAAAGAAATCGAGAATTAAAAACATATTGATAATATCGTTGGCTTGTTTATCTAACCAATGGGTACAAAGGTGTCTTCAGGTGGAAATTCAATGAGAAAGTTGATTTAAGACTGCCACGACCACCAAGTCCTCACCCGTCATGAGGGATTTTAGCCAAACACGGTACTGCGTCAGGTCATTAGTCCAGTATAGGGCTCGTCACCATTATACACGTAAGACCGACCTTCCCCTTCAACCAGTACCTTAAAGAAACCATCCTTAAAGTTCTTGTAGGACAAAGTAAAAAGATCAAGCAGACAATTCCTAGATTGGCTTATCAAAGACAACCAGCCAACTTTCTTACCTGGATGATTACAATAGTGATAAAGAAAGAGGGTAGCGTTCCAGCCTAAGGCTGAACACAATATTTGGAAGGGCAAAGACACACCCAGTTGTTAGACTGAAGCTGGGAATGAGTTACTGAGCACTCCATCAGAAATTCATCCAACGAAAAATGGACATGAGCGTCCTTTATTACACAAGGATACAAGAAAATAATTTATGTTTGACTATCCCCAAACATGGAAAACAAGGTCATATTATGAACAACAAAAAAGAGAAAACGCATTGTCAGCCACATAGGAGTCTAGTATATATAACAAACATTCTTAAAGACGACAATGTTGTAAATTTGAGACCGACTTTCAAACCTCAAGATCTACCCAGTCATCCTCGGGAGGGCAACTTTGTCAACACCCTCCCTATCATTATTACTGATCAACTATAATGGTTATGCCTTAATGCCCCTCTTTACCCCAACCAACTCATGACTGGACCTGATGGACTCACTACTACTAACATGTTTAGTTAGCATGACGGATCCATCTGAAGACCCCAAAGATGAATAAGTATCAAAGGAGAAGGAAGTAATTTACTTACATGGAAGGGGGTTGCACAAAGAGCTCAGACCATGAACTAGGCAGACCGACAAGAGCAATAGATGATGACATGAAATGACCCACCACCTTCACTATTTATAAGTGTTAGAAGATGAATCGTTGCTAATCCTCCAACGTTCAATCTAGGGCCAATCAACGGTTCAGATCATCTGGAATTTCACATCATGAGGCACAAAGCGCGAGGTCCGTACATCAAAACACAATCTCATGCCTAAAGTCACAACCCACGGATTAAAACGTCATCTCTAAGGAATGGTTGTTCCTTCTAAAAGTCTTCTTTAGGCAACACCAACCCCTTCGAGGACTTGTGGAGCCTGTGTACTACATGTATTTCTAAGATAGTGGATGACCAACTACAAGGATGATTAGTCGCCTACTCAATGTTACCATATCTTGGTCAGATTTGAGGATGGAGTATTGAATGCTGAGCATTACTGGATTAAGTTAATACTAACGGACATGGGGCAATTATCACCTAAACTGATTTTATGATGATAATTAGGGTCATTGGCACCCAGTCCATTTAATAAAGGTCCAAAAGCGAACCTATAAATAAGAGAGTGAATGTATGACACTAAATACAAAATTCTTAATTTAAATCTTTTAACTGTTCATACCGATTACTGACTTAAGCATCGAAATACATATAGAGACCCTCCCAAAACTTAGGACACAACTTATCAGGTATAACTTGAAATAGGATCAGACAGCAAGACAGTACAACCGACCAAAGAAAATAAATCATACACGTTACATGACCTTCGAATAACGCAATGTAAAAGAATATATGTATTTTGAGCTACTCAAGAAGATCACACATCCTTAGAATCAATGTTTCCTTATCAAAATAAAATTTAATGAACATAAATGAAGAAATGGTGAACAAATTAAAGTTAGTTGGGACCAGGTGTCAAGCTTGAACAATAATCAAACTTGGCTCAATGCTCAAAATAACCAATTCACGGTTGAATGATTATGTGTGAAAGGAAAATATAGGATTTACTTTCATATATTTCTTTAAAAGGCTGCAACATACAAATTTAACTTGTTCCAAATATACTAAAATTTTTCAGAGGTAATTTAAACTCGGCCCACTATATCTCCAATATACATGGAAAAGTATATTTTTACGAACACGAGCCACAAAGATAAATAGTCAAATGACGTAGAATATATGAAGCTAACAATAATCAAAACTTGGATAATGTACTCTTACGTGTCCAAAAATCAATTACAAGAATGAACCAATGACTAGAAAACCATAAAGTGAAAGAGAGGAACTAATGGAAAAAGTGTGCCTCGTGCAGGTGGCAGATGATTGCTAGGGTGGGTGCTGTTGGAGATCCCACATCAACTACAGACGAGGCCTTTCAGTAGTTTATAAGTGGGTGCAAACCTCACCTTAAAAGTCGGTTTTGTAATATTGACTTAGGCTTAAAGTCCACTTCTTGATATGGTATCAGAGTCTATCCTAGTCGGGTTGTTGGGCCTATCGGGCCACCCGCTATCAGGCCACTATTGAACTATCCTTACACGTAAATTTCACATTCGAGTTGGGAAGTCTTGACCTGAGGAAATGTGTTGGAGATCTCACGTCGACGAGAGATGAGGTCTCTCAATAGTTTATAAGTAGGTGCAAATTTCACTTTACAAGCCAGTTTTGTAAAATTAAATTAGGCTTAAAGTCCACTTCTTCATAGCTAAAAACTTGAGATGATGAAAGGATTACCCATCTGATGTAGTTAAGTGTGTAGCTAAAAAAGGTTAAATAAATAATAAATTAGTTAGAACATTAGATTTAAAAGATAAAAGTACCATTAAAAAAAATTTTAGATTAAATTACTTTTTAATTCAAAAGTATCATATTTAATTTAACGGATATTATATATGTTTGTGTAAGTATATCAGACATAAAAGTTATCAAATTATTTTTCAATAACTTTCTGTAAAATAGAAATGTAATTAATTCAATTGTTAAATTCCACGTTTTGTGAATCAGATTGTGTATATAAAATTTTACAAACACGCACAATTTTTTTATAGTTCATAAACTAGTATAGTTTATTTATGTTAAGATTAAATAAAATAACTTTTTTAAAAAACTCATTTCTAAAATTGATGTTAAACATCTAAAATATATTGAACAAAGATATTTATTGTTACTATTATTATTATTATTATTATTATTATTATTATTATTATAATTGTGCTGAACAAAAACAAATTATTACTATTATTGTATATATGTATTAAAAAAATTCACTTAGAACTACTTAAAAGTTTATCTTAATAAAATTCAGAAAAACAAAATGTTTTGTTTTACATTCGCACTGGTGATCTAAATAAATAAATTACATTTTAATTCGTAAAATTGTGTAGAATTATTATAGCAGTCCATAAACTTAAAAGGTGAATAGGTTAAGTAGGTCAATGAAATTAGTTTTGATCGTTACTAGTCATCTCAGGCAGGGTCGATTATGGGCTTCGCAACCCTTTTATGAAGGCCTACCCAATTGGAGAGTAAATGAAATATTTTGATATTTAAAAAAGATATTATTTGCATACGTTCACTCTTTAGTTTCTCTTATTTAATTATATAATTAACTAATTATAAGTTTCAACTTTTTATATATTTAGATATTTTATTTTAAAATAATAAAATATATTTCACCCTTTTCAACACGTAAAGTAGTGGGGAAATTTTTACATTAAAAGGCATGAAAGATTTTTTTACATTAATTAATAAAGTACTCTTTATTTTTAAAATATTTAAAGAAATTCTAAACCTTTTATTAATGTTTTCTTTAGAAATGCAGGGAAGAAACTACATTTTATAATATATTTATTCATTTTGTTTTCCATCTATCAAGGAATTGTATATTAGAGTAATACAATTATTTTTTCTAAAAAAATGTGTTTTCTCAATATTATTGTAAAAGGTTTTGTTTAACTTGATAATATTGTCAAAAGTGTTGTAGAATAATCATCAATAATATATATTGTCTCTTGTCAGGAAATATAACATATTTCTCAAGCAGAATTTCAGAAGCAGAACAATATCGTAAACAATAAACAAAGATTAATAAAATATTAATAGAATTAACTTGATAAAAAGATAATATAACTTAATATTTTTTTCTATACTTAAATTTTGTTAACCAAATATCATCATGATACAATAAATGTGTTCAAATTCTTGATTTAATTATTAAACATTTGTATTGGAGGCAAACATTTAAACAACAATATCTTAAATTTCATCAATCACCTTTCACTTCTAATTTAATTGTAAAGGAATATATTGGATGATTAACCATCCCTTAACTTCTCGTATAAAATTGTTTTCACTTCTTTTTAATGCACATCTCTAACCTTACATTTCAAGTACATTTTATTTTCACATTTTTCATTCAGAACCTCTATATTTAGCCTTTCACATTTATTTTGAGCAAAACTCAAATCGTTTGTTCTATAATGTACCTCTTTCACAAAAGAAGCTTCCAAATGGTATTAATTCTTCACATACCCTTTCAAGATCTTCATATATCTTTCAACAAAGTACATATATCTTGAATAAATTCGGCCATACAATTGAAAATATTCAACCTATGAACACTCATGTGGCCTACACACATGTTTGACAGAATACTAAACAATGAGCTTTTAGATAAGATGGTTGCAGCTTCCAACACAACTACAAACAAATGATCTCTAGAAAAAATACGTATTTTATTCCTTATTTTCCTAAATTACAACAACATTATTCATTTCTTTGATTCATGTCAGTCCACCCTCAAACATGACATATGAAAATCCCTTCATATAACAGGCTTCTTTCTTTTTCAACAATGGACATAACAATACATCATGCATATGTGTATCAATAAAACCTATATCAATTGACTAACATGAAGCATTATTTCCCAATTACATTACCTCCTTCAAAATCTTCAAATGTGACAAACAAGTCGCTTCGACTCATGAAAAGAGCAACCAAAATCTAACACATATTAATCAAATGATTGTTGTCTACAAACAACAATCAACACCAAACTTTCATCTAACAAGGCAAACTAATCAATTGTATCCATTACACAATCTTGATTTCCTAATCTTGGACAATCTTTCCTTTGATACCCTAGTTTTTTTGTGATATCTACAAATGTATTTTAGGTCAGCCTTCATCTTCCTCTATTTCTTAACCTTCTTGTCTTTTTTTAAAGACTACCAACCTAGAAGATAATGCATCATCAACACTCATAGATGCATTGAGGTGTAGTTCCTTTATGTAGAAGTTCAACTTAACCTCTTCAAAGTGTAATGCAATCATTTCCTATAATTAGAGAACTCGCCAAATTCTCTTAAGAAGGTGGGAGAAAGATTAGAAAAATCAAGTTATTTTTTTATATTCTACTTTGATGTCTATGTCTTGAAACTCTATCATAATATAATTGAGCTTGTTAAAATGTGTATTTAGTTTCATACCCTCTTTCATACGTAGCTCGAAGAGTCATCTTTTCAACAATAACTTGTTATAGATAGACTTTGTCATGAAAAGCTTCTTTTATCTTTAGCCACAATGTTGTTGAGGTTTTCTCCTTTGCAATCTCATAAAAACTTTATTTGATGACCAACTAAGAATAATTGGATGAGTCTTTTTCCCTTGCTTCTCTAGAACATGTCTTTTTTATGTGTGACGTCCTCCAAAAAAGTAATGTTCTTACACAATTTGCTCCTTAAGTGAATCTCTCATTTTAATTCTCCAGAGGTTGAAATTTTTCTTTCTTTCCATTGAATTCTCAACCTTAGAAGTGATATTCATGTCTTCAAAAACTTACCAATAACAAATGCAGAAAGAGATCAAAATTGACTTTAATACCAATTTGTCGTGCATTTCAAATCTTGCATAAGATTAATGAAATAGTTATACAAAGTAAATTATAAATCCCATCAAAAACAAAAGGCAAATAACAAACATAAACTTAAAAATCAAATCAGTAAAATTGACTCGTGTTTTATACCAGATAAACATTAAGTTACATCTAGTGTCTCACTTGTTTCATCATCCAACTCACTCCTATAAAAGGGATACAAAACACTTACAAAATAATTACAAATACAATCCTAACTATCAATCAAAACACATACAAAAATTACTTATTCACTAAACAATCTATATATATATATACTATGATCACTAAAATATCTACTCCTAAACATCATTAGTTTGTTTTACTCCTTAGACGTCTAGAATGAAACCATCCCTAAAGTACACGAATATCTATATTTTTTTTTTCTACATTGAAATATATTCAAATATCATATACTCCTTACTAAATGCTACTAAAGTGAATTTATAAACTTTGATCTACTAAAGTGAATTTATAAATTTTGATCTACAGTTTTTTCTATATTAAATTACATTCGGTATCATATAATCATTGCTAAATGCTAGTTAAGTGAATTATAATTTTTTATTGATCTACATTTTTTCTATATTAAATTACATTCAAGTATCATATACTCTTACTGAATGCTAGTAAAGTGAATTATAAATTTTGATTATCAAAAGTTAGGCTCAAAATAAACAAATGTTGGCCAAGAGGATACAGGTTTAACTAGATCCTTGTCTTATAAACCCTCATTATAATTATGTGCTAATTACTAAATGTGAGTCATAAAATTGTGTTTTTTTTTTTCTAAGTCAAACATAAAAGAAATGAAATGAAATTCCTAATTCTTAGTTAAGAACATGTAGATGGGAGCAATTCATCGTCTCTCAGTCATCGTCACTTGTCAAAGTCTCGATTACCTACTCTGCCTAAAATTAAAGCCAATGTTTTGAGGTCTCCTCTAAGCCAACCATTTGCTTTTGCAATTTGGCCTAGAAGGTTAGTACATCTCTTTATGTTTATATCTAACTGTGGGAAAAGGTCATGAACTTGTCCTCTTATTTTTCTATTAATTGCTTATGTGGAAGCCTAGGATGAAAGACACAAGGCGTGGTGCCTCTTGACATCTTTACCTATTATTGGCCCTACTCAACATCACTCAACTAATACTGGTGTTAGTGGTTTGTCCTGTGTAGGCTACCCTTGCAATATTGTTTTAACTAAGGTTAACTTTTTTTCTTCAATTCCTAATGCATTTATCGAAAAAGTTAAGTTATTTTAGTAAAATTATTTCCAAAGATGATATATTTATTGTTTTTTTCTTATTATATGTGAAGCAATATTAAACTAGTTATCATGAGACAAAAAAAAAAAAACAGTTCACATCAATATTTTATTTTTATCCCATTTGATCCTAATTCCACATTAAAAACATACAGAAGTTTGAGAATTTAAAAACCATGAAGATTAAAAGCAAAAAGAAATCAAAACTTAGAAATTTGACAACCTGAAGACACTATTAACTGTTATGATAATCATTGCAGTCCATTAAGTTTCTTTTATTGAGAGTGAAAGTAAAAGGGCATTGGCATTGGTTATGAGAATGAGATTGGGCTTCATTGAATCCCCAATTGGGCTTGTTTCTTCCCAAAATTTTGGATGGGAGTGGGCACCACCTTGGGCCGTCATGCTATGCTACGGCAACCTATGACCTACACTAACATCGGCTTTCTAGGGTAAATACACACACTTGACCCTAACTGGCATGATGATTCAACAGTAGTTTATGTCAGATGTTACTTGGCAGAGCAAGTAATGGTAGGGTCACGACACAACATTCATGTTTTCTCACCTTAACCCATCACCATCACTTTTGTAATAAAACCAGACGGCGACGTTTTCCAACTCTATAACCTCCAAACCTCAATTTAGTTTATGCAATTACAGGTTCAGCTATGCAATGCCACGTTCAAAGCACGCTTCTGTAGTTTGTTGCCCCCAAAAACAGCTCCTATTAAAACATTTGTTTATATAAACTACTTTTAACACTTTTTTTCCTTATCCAAAAAGATTACGTGATCAAATGATTACATTTTATCAAATATTTATGTAAAAGTTGCAGTGATTTTAGAGACAGCTTAAATTGATAAGAGTACTCAAGTAATGATAGAAATGCATTGAAACATTAATTATTATTTTCTACGTAATTGGTGATTGCAAAATGAAAAAAAAATAATAAAAGGGTCTCTCATATAACATGTACTTGTAATGTAAACAACAATGTAGGAAAAATCTAACACTGAACTTGTACTACAATAATTTCAAAGTTTTCTTGCTTGCTTCAAGAATTATAAAAAATTGAGTCTCAATTATGGAAGAAACGGTCAAATTTACTCTTTACATGGGTAAAAGTAACATTCAAAACTCTGTCAACATTTTTTTGAAAAGGGCAGCTAAAAGTCATTGAAGGAGCATATTGTTCTTGAGTTTGCATTAAGTGGAATTGATTATATATTTATGATGGTGTTTGAAACAGTTAAAAATAAATGTATCATAGTTTGCCAAACTAACAAGTTTGTTTGTTAGTTCCCCAAAGGAATTCAGGGATAAATAAATAGGCACATAGCTCATGTGAGTGGCATGAATCTGCAAGGAGATTTTGGTGATAGGAGAAGGATGTTGCACAGTTGGGCATCTTGAATGCATAATTTGGATGGAGTCCGTTGCTGAAATTGTGGCTTAGTTATTGCATCACAGGCCCATGAGAAAAGGATGTTCCTAACAGTTCCCATTCCCAACCCCCCCTCTTCCATTTTCATCATCATTCCACCAAAACAGTTCACAAAACCCACTTTTTAATAGCCAAATGAAAAAAGTCAAACACCCTGGGCTTGAATTGAAACTGGGAACAGGAACACCTATTTATTCACGATAATCTTAAAAATAAGGACTATACACTATACTACTTTACTATACAAATTCCTGTCCTTTCATAGCTTCTTACACGTATCACCCTATTCAGTCCTTCTGTCTCCCAAATTGTTTTAATTAGTACCTTCCTATTCTTAGCCATATATTCTAAGTAACAAACGAATGTCTTGGACACATTTAATATCCAAATGATACGTTTCAATCTTCATTTGGCTGGTGGACAAATTTAACCTAAGGGATTGTTAATATAGAAAGCGCCAAAAACTAAAAGGAAAGGAAGAGCATGAAAATGAGAATGAAAATGAATAGTAATCGAATTTAATTATATTATTGTTATTCTTATTATTGAAGGGGGTCCCAATGTGATAAAAAGAAAGGAAATCACAACAGAGATAGGTGTGAAGTATGATTCTCAACAGCAGTGACGCAAGGATCACAGTCACCAAACTGAAGCAACTATCCTTTCTGTTTACCTCGAATGGCTTCTCAGTAATGTTGGACCACACCTATATTGAGGAGCTTCCGGGGAAGGCTGCAGCTTTTTGTTCGGTTCTAACTTTGATCATGTGGCTCCTACTCCAAGGAAGTCAATAAATGGAGGAGGAATTGCATCTGGGGGGTCACTGCCCATGGCTTGATCTCTGTGTTCTGCCACTGATGATAGTGAAGCTTCACTGCCCAGTATCTGTGCTGTGGAATTTGAGAAACTGTAAAAGTTGTGATTGTTTTGGTGTTGCATTAGCATCAGATATTGGGGGTAATGAGAGTAAAAGCCAGACGGTTGGTGATGGTTCTGGCCAAAATACTCTCCCACCATGTCATTGCTTCTACTACCTGCAGGTCCAAATTGCAGTGCTTTAAGCTATAGTATTATGAAAGAAATGTGATTATAAATGTGTAAGTTTTTTGGGGGGAGGACTAGTTAAAAAGGGTTGCATCAGTCACTGTTGCAGACCAAAAAGATAGACGGAGAAAATCACAAAAGTAACACATTTAACTTTGTTTGAAAAGTGAGACACAGTAAGTTTAAGGCTAATGAATGAAGTTGTAACCACAACCATTTGAAGGCGAGAAATTTAGTGGGGATTTGAAATGGGCACCAACCTGAAAAGAAATCAAGCGGTGTTTGTTGAGGATACAAGGCAATATGAGGAGGGGCCAGCTTGGTGGTTGAGATTGCTTCTTTGGAAGCAGTCATGTGGGGTGAGCCATTTAAGCCATACTCAACCCCACCACCAGGAGGAGCAACTACTCCATGGAAGGGTGCAGCAGCATATGGAAAACTTGGCATGTTATTGTTATTGGCAAGTCCTCCGTTTGGGAGATTGAGACAATAGGGTGGTGGTGGTTCTGTCCCTGCAGTGGCTGTGTCCCTAGAGACATTGCTGCTTGTTGTGTTTTCCTCCACTCTCCTGTAAACAGACTGGCTCAGCCTCCTCCTCCTGTAGGCACTAGACTGTTCTCTGTACTTTCTGGCCATTATAACGTGCCAGTGATTCTTCACTGCATTATCTGTTCTTCCAGGGAAAAGCCTAGCAATCATGGCCCATTTGTTGCCATAAATCCTATGTGCCTGCATTAGTCTCTCTTCCTCTTCTTCACTGAATGCTCTCCTATTGATTCTCGGGTCCAACTGGTTGAACCATCTCAGCCTACAACTCTTGCCTAAAAACACATCATCCACCAATGAGATCTCAACAAAACAAAGACAAATGAAAAAACTATAAAAAAGGGACACCACTAAAACATTAAAAACAAAACATACAAATTCTTTAAGCCAACAACTGAAACACAAGTTTATATCTATCTGATATCCATTTGCACTAGTTTTCTCACCTGATCTTCCTTCTAACTTTTCGGCTATGAGGTTCCAGTTCTGAGGGCCATAGAGAGCCACAAGCTCCTTGAGCTTGGAATCTTCTGCCGGTCTCCAATGCCCCCTTGCACACAGCTTAGAATGCCCAGAACCACTATTAGAATTCTCATTAGGGTTCTCTTCGTTAAAGTTATTAGCATTATGGTTAACTTTGTCACTGTCTTCCCCACCCCCATCATCACTGCTATCAGACCCTTTACCCTCTTCCGCCCCATCACAGTTGGGATGTTCCTCAAAGTTCCTCCCAAGGCATTCCCTCATAAAGGGCAAACCCCAGTTTGAGCCGCCGTTGGAGACATAACAATCTTGATGAGACGAAACCACACCATAGTTAGAGCAAAGAGAAAGAGAATCCATGTCAGCATAGACCATTCCCATCGAGGGAGGAGAAGAAGAGTAGGAAGAAGAAGAAGCGTATCGAGTGAGGTTTTCTTGTGAAGAGTATACGACACTAGCCGGCCACGCCTTCATGTTTTGAAGGGTATATGAATGTTTTGAAGTGTTGCAAAGTAGAAAAAGCGAGAGAAGGTAAGAAGAAGAATATTTTATGCGATGAAGAGGAGGAGTAACATGAGAGGAAAGTTTGATAGGACAGATAGTGAAGGGGTAGAAGAGATTTATGCAGAAGAGCTAAAGGGGGGGTTTCAAAAGTTTCTGCTGGTGGTGAAGGCTTTCAAGAGATATCCCTACACGGATTCTTTCTGCACTAACAAGACCATTGGCTCAATGAGAAGAGAGAGATGAGAGATGGAGAGAGTTTGAAGCAGTTAGGTAGCGAGACTGGGGCAATGAGTCTGGCATTCTTGATTTAACCAGTTGCTGTCATTATATTACTACTATTTATTCTATTCTTTTAACAAATCACACCTCATTCACACGTGTGAGAGTGAGAGACAGGGAGAAAGTAATATATTTTCTCTCTCCATTCATGGGGGTTGCAGGGTCTTAGGCTGTCTCTCTCTAAATTGACAAGAAAGACAGTAATGTGATGGGTGCTTACTTGGGGTTGTGGCAGCAGCAGGGACATCTTTCTTTTCAAAGCACATCAAAATTGAGGGCTTTGCTTTGCCATTGCTACACAACACAACGGAACAAGCCTTGTCATGTTCATATGCACTAGCACTAGTAAATGACCCTAGCATAGCCTATTCATCAACCTATTTTCTCTCTCTTTCAATATCTCTGTCCCCATCAACATCAGCGTCACTGCTTAACTCCCTCCTTCTGCTTCTGCTTATGTTTTTCCTTCCTGCTGCTGTTAACTAGATGCAATGCAATTCAAAGAGGGTTCAGTAACCTTGGTTTCAGTTGAGGTAACCACTTCAAGTCTTAACTACCAACCAAACACTATAATATTACTTCCTCTTCAAATTAATTACAGATTTCTAATTTTACATTCATTATAAATGCTAATTAATTTTTTTATCATTATACAATTAAATATGCTTTTGAACTATTCTTAATTGTAGTTACTGACAATGGTACTTATGTTTAAATTAATTCAAAATGGTATATTTGGACTAATAACAGTAAACAGAATAATAGACTTCATTGAACATTTTTGTACTGGCAAAAACAGTTCTTTTATTTAAGTCTGGTGAAATAAATGTACTGGATTTTAGACTACTCTTCTTAGGAGTAATGTATTCTTTTGTTAGTTTGGAATGAGTTGGTAAAATACACAGGTCATTTATTGAAATTTACCCTTGTCATTCCATTATAAAATATAGTTCATATAATTTTTAAGGTGTTTATCACAAAGTTCAAAAATTATTAATGATGATTTTAATTAAATCATAGTATAAATTATTTACATAATTCTTTTGTCTTATTTATATTATTTCTTTATATGTTATTTATCTAAATAACTATTTTGTTTGGTTTTATTATTCATAAAGTAATTATATTAACTGAAAAAAAAAATTACTAATGTAGCTTTTATTTTTATTTTTTTCAAATTTTTAAAATTGTTGTTTAACTTGGTTTAACATACTTACTTTAACATTTTTTTAGCATTGTTTTTGGAATAGTATAAAGTGGAGGGGGAATGAACAAAAGATGGAAGACATGAAATATAAATAATAAACAGAAATAACGTTTGGACTCTCCAAAATTATTTTAAAATAATTTATTTGTATGTTTATTTCAAAATAATATTTATTTGCTTGTATTTTTAAAATCAAACCATCTTTATTTTTTTATTTTTCACTGTTTTTTTTTTTCATTTCTTTTCAACAAAATAATTTATATATCACTTTACTCCTCTCTAATTGGTTTTTTATCCTTAATCAAAGAATCTCTATTTTCACTTATTTATTTCTCATCTCTTTCTCTTCTATGTTTTTTTCTTTCACTTCTTTTATTTCTTTCATTCCTACTAAACAAGAATTTATGTTCCATCTACTTTACTTTACTCTCGTTTTTTACTCCCTTACTTTTTTTACAATCCTATTTTAAGTTAAAGATAAGACTTAAAAGTAGAAAAAAATTATTTAATATTTTATTTGTTTTAATTTAAATTTTCTTCCAGCCTAAATTTTGGATAAAAAAATATTTCCTCATTCACAGAGATAATGGATTTAGAAAAATAATATGTAAAATAAATTTCAATAGTATATATTATTTTAGTGATAATAAGACTGTTGTATTGAAATATTTGTGAATATTTAATTTAAACAAGGAAGAAGTTTTCATAATTAGTAAAATTTTTCTTATCAAGATTATTAACTCAGTGACAAAATTTCAGAAAATTTTTATAAGCAAATTCCTTTTTGAAAAAAATTTCTTTACTCATTTGCTTAGCCAAAATCATATAAAACTATTTTTTCAATTTTATTTATATAATTCAAATATATATTTGCATTAATTAAAACATATTTAAAAAAAATAGAATACAAAGAGTATGTATACTAACTTCTACTCCTTGTTCAAAGTCATTTGATATGATCAATTCAATGCATATATATATTTTCTACGCCTTCTTCAAAGTCATTTGATATAATTAATTCAATGCATATATATATTTTATAAAGTCTTATACAATAGTCATCTTTAATTTGTATCATTTGTTGTGTTAGGATTTAGGGTTATTTGTTTATCATTTGTTGTTTTAGGGTTTAGGATTAAGTTTGATACAACAACCATATATATATAAGATTAAGTCATTAAAACACAAAACATATAATACTTGCAATATATTCTTTATAAAAATCTGATTATATCTTTTGTATTTGTTAGTATTGAAAATGTACTATAATTTGCATTCTTTACTATATGAAGCATCTCATCTTGTAAGAAAAACATATTTGTTTATTTTTACAAGAGTAATTTTTTTATAAATACATGTACAAGGTCTATAACCAAAAAGTGATAATAAATAATAAATGAGCTTTTAGTATCATATAGAGATTAAAAATAGGTAATATACTTATTGAAATAATGAGTGATTTGTGTCCTTATTATAATCAATGTTTTTTATTGGTAGAATTGTCAAAAGTATTTGAAAAAGTACTCGATGTAGCCAATGAGCTTGATGTACTAGTATAAACACTCTATATTATTTTTCTTTAGATTATCTTTTTTATTTGAGAAAACATTTTGTGGACTCTATTCAACATTCCTCCTACCTATACATTTAATTGGTATAAGAACTAGAGATGATAGATAAACTCATACACATGGATATTGACATCATCTCTTAGTTAGAAGAAAAAAATAATCAGAAATATATTCCAAAATTTTTTCACAAAGTTATTCATACAGAATTCAAACGAGATTTCATTGACTATATTAATATAGTGGATCTTATTCTAAAATTTTGTAACTAAAATAGAAAATCGTGTTGATTTAATCCTTATTGTATATCATCATAACTATATTAAGATTTTTTGTTCAATACATTTTACATGTCACACATAAAGAAGTATGACTAACTTGTTTCCTTTAGGTCATCTTAAAGTTTGATTTTGCTTTATATCATTATTGTAACACCTCATGAGTGCATATATGTGTATGTATGCATATTATATCATACATGTCATACAATTGAATATATATATATATATATATATATATATATATATATATATATATATATATATATATATATAT
>Ga0099824_1001761_pt1 | contig 31076 bp, 9 predicted proteins | sample SiratrowhiteBW_FD_76837 | JGI IMG/M metagenome (GOLD analysis project Ga0099824, IMG submission 76837) | Root nodule microbial communities of legume samples collected from California, USA - Siratro white BW | ecosystem: Host-associated > Plants > Roots > Nodule | place: USA: California... | reverse complement strand
TTATTCGACTTAAGAATTCATATTTGCATTTGTAAATCTAATCACTTCAATTCTTTTCACTCTTATAAGCTAAAAACATTATTTCGTTAGCTTACCCTTGCTTTTCTTGTTGTTTTGTGAACTTCGATGATTGTACTATGTACATGAGCAGGTGTAGATGCAGGTTTAAGAGTACCTTAAAGATGATATATTCTTAAATCGATCTCTTTTTGTCTTGTATATAAGTTTTTGTTATAGTTAAAGACTCTATGACTTTAAGATGGTTTTTCTTTTATCATGAGAATAGTTATACATAATTCTGATGTATCTGAATATTTTTTTTAATACCTTAAATTTTAAATAAATATAGTAATACTCGGTAACAGATAAAAAAAAAATTTGGACTATTAGGGTTAGGTGACTTCAAATTTGACGATGTACGAAGTTAGACGTCAGAAGAAATTGAGCATTTATGCTATTCACTGTAGCGAGCCGGAATTGATATTCAACGAGCAGTGTTTTGAAATTAATTTAATTATTAGCAGTGGTCACACGGGACAAGTTGGTGGAAATTTAGGACGCAAAAGTTACTACGACCACTGTTGAGCAACCAGAAAGGAGAGTGCAGAGTAATTGAACAAGGCAAGGAAGCTGGAAGCGAAAAATCAAAGGAAACGAAAGCAGGTAACCCAAGTCACAGAAAGTCCAAGGGATAGAAATGTAGGTTTCTGGTGAAGAATTAATTGAGTTTGTCACGTTGCACCCCGATTTTCAACAATTTGAGCTGGAAAGGTGGGAAGATAGAGTGATGGATTAATAGTATGCGTTGTTCAGAAGCATAGGCATTGAATTTTTTGAACCATTGGGCAAATGGGGTAACAAATCCAATGTAAGCGTCGTTTTCAAGTGACGGGCAGAGATATTATGATGAGATTTGGTGGGGGCGCAACTCACGCCAATTTCAACTTTTTCACGGCACTGCACATGCTTCCACATAATCATACCCTTCTTCCACCACTCTCTTATATTCCCTCTCAAAACAATTCTTGAATACCCCATTGAAGGAGAACCAACCTTAAAGCCTAATCCATATTTTAATAATACATTTTGGATTGGAATGTTTCTGAAGAGAGAGCAAGTTGCATGCGCCCATAGTGCTCCCTTTTTCTCACTCACCCCAACTTTTTCTTTACCTTTCGCTGTTTCACACCCAAACGCAACCCTTTTTCCTATTATTTATTTCTGCCAGTACCCTTCTTCACACCAAACACTTCCCTTCCCAAACTTTACCCGCAATTAATGAGTGCCTGTGGCGTATGGATAAGTGGTTATCTGGTTGATCCACAATTACCCGTTGAGGGGCTTCTGCATTATTAAAGCTTCAACCGTAATAAAACAAAAGGCAATTTGGGTATCACGTGGATATTGGTTTCGCCATCAAAAGACGCGACAAAACCTTGTTTTCATTCTTTAAAATAATAGAAAGTAAGCCAACTTTGCCTTTTGTTTTTGTCTTACTTCCAATGCCACAACAGTTTCATTCCTGCTCTCCAACTAATTGCTTATAAAGTTATATAATTTATCTCAAATATCAATTATTCGTTAGCACCTTTCCTGTACAATTCATTTAAGCTAATGAAAATATGAAGTGAGAATTTGTTTATTTGATTTTCAATTCTAAATTCATTGATGTATCAAAAAGTTATCTGTAGGCTTAGATCTAGACACAGTAAACATTTCTTCCTGTCAAATTTAAGGATTACTTTTTTTAAAAAATTGAAAATTTAAAGACCGAAATTTAATTACAATTTAAGATTGAGGAAAAGCTAGGAGATACTGTAGAAGGAGTTCTTGTGAAGATTGAGGAAAAGCTAAGGAGGGTTTATTTATACATTTATATTTTAGAAGTTCCACCACCACTTCCTCACAGTCAAAGTGGGACCTGAGGCCTGACCCAGCCTTTCACCACAAAAAGTCCCTTTTTTAATGGACAAGTTCCCCTGAAGTTTAAATTAAAATATATTGGGCTTGGCTCAACGATGAAACCATGGCTATTACTATTTATACTCCTTTCTTATAATGTCACCCCTTTTGTTTTCCAACGGTTCTCTCTTTCTAAAAAATAGATTACGGAATTTATATACAGTCCCCTCATCTGATATTTAGTTTACAGAAGCCAAGTATTACGTTCTCATAAAAAGCAGTAGCATCAAGGGATGTCCTTTTTTGGAGTTATGATAACCTAAATTCGGACATTTATATTCTGGGTGGTGGCCCATAATAGCCCGAAGAATTCAAAATGGCTGCATAATTGTTTACAAAGAAAGCCTTGTAATTGCCAAGTTCCCAAAATTATAATTAAAATTAAATCATCAATCAAATTTCTTCCCTTGTTTTGGTCAAGTGGGTAGCATTGCGTTGTGAATCATGTTGCTATGATGTTTATATTTCTATGCTACTAAACATTGTTAAATTGCTTTTGCAATTGAAAGGTGTTGATGCAAACTAGGTAACTTATAGAACAAATTTTAAAATTTAGAAGGAAAAAAAAAAGAAGAAAAAAAGCAGTATCTACTTAGGTGGAGTTCCCACAAACATGTGAACAGTGAAAGAGAAACTTACTAAGCAGGTCCAATTCAACCGCGACACTGCAAAGCGAGGAACTAACGGGCCTGAACAGCCCGTTTCATTTCCCTGCTATTTTTGAACGTCGCTTTGAAGAGTGACTGTTTCTTTCTGCACCCCATATAGGAGGCGAAATTACAGTTTTACACTTAATAAAAAATTAAATAAACCATTCTACACTCTTCTTCATTTAATACTATTTCGAATTTTACAATTTAAAATAAAAAATTATATTTTAGATGCATAATATTATATTTAAGATTGTATAATTCAAAATATAAAAATTATATTTTAGATTATATAATATAACGTACAACAATTTGAAGTAAAATTTTTATATTACAGATTGGATAATTTAGATTATAATTTTTATATTGTATTTTGGATTAGTAATTATAGATTTAAAAAGGTATTCTTGGTACTTTTTTGAAACTACAGGTGCAGGAGGAAATCATGGAAGTGTAGAAAGAAACAACCTTGAAGTGATAGTTGCATTCTATGTATGTATGTTTGTTTAAGTAAGATTTTTTTATTTTTTATTTTATTTTTTATATATATATATATATAGGTGGAAAGGAATAAAATGGAGGAGAATGGAATGTAATAATATTAATTCAAACATAGTTTTAAGTTACATAATCGTATTTTTTTATAGGCAAAATAAAGTTGGCATAGAAGATCAACTGTAGTACCAGGTGAATCATGGTTGAGAGAGATAAATTGCAATTTTTATTCCTTAATTACTCAATCCATTTTTTATACTCGATTATCAAAAATTATATTGGACCGACAATTATTATCAGTTGTTAATAAACCAAATAATAAAATAGTCGTGAATTATAATGACAGGAGCAGAGATTGGCTGTAGATTTTTTAAAATCAAATATTGTAAGAAGAGGAAAGAAATTAATTAAATGAGTCTTGTTAACCAGGATTCCATGGATATTGTTCAATAAATTAAAAATATAGAAATTTTTATTAAAAATATGAGGTCATAAAAATACATTTATAATAGAAAAAGCCTTTTCTTTTACATAATTATTTAACTACTGCATGTTGACTAGTTTTTAACTAGTGAGATAAAATAAAAACTTTTGTTAGCAAATAAACAAATCTTTTTAATATATTTGGATGTGGATTCATGAAAATGATCAATATTGCTAGATCCTCCAACGATATTTGCAGTTTTTCAATGAAAATCAACATGCCATTGCTTGAAACTCCAGGTTTCGTGGATCTTGGCGTTTATAAGCTCCATAGCTCAGAAAAAGATCCTCTATATAACATCTTTGTTTCTAAGAGGATCATAGGTCACACATCATATATCATATTATTTTCAGAGTTAACATTATTATTCATTAGCCAACACATGGTTGCTCCACAAAATTTCACTTAGAAGTTCATCGCCTATTACATTATTAGATAGTTTGATATAGCTCCCGAACTAGTTACTTCTATTTCTAGTTCAATCTTATAGGAATAGGGTTTTCCAGTTTAGAAAAAATAATTTTGAAATAGTAAATGTTAAAATGTCAGATCATATGCAATAATATAAATTATAGTTTTTAATTATTTAGTTATTTAATTTTAAAATTTATTATTTTCCTAAATTTCTATTATTTGAACTGTGTACTTTCTTTACTTTTCTGAAGTTACTTTTTATTCATCTTTCAAACAAAAATCTCACTAACTAGGAGGTTATTATATATGAATCATTTTTAACTCGTCATAATTTGATTTTGAGTAAGTTTTTATTTTTTACACTTGATCATTTATATATTTTATCCTTTTAGTAGTTTTATAGTTAATTTACTTGAAAAAGTCGTTATCTTAGTTAATATATTTTATGATTAGTGTTTTTGTTGTTTAGGCATCTAGCTTTGGGGAGGATTTTGTGCAATCTCATTTGTGTTCTTCTATTTTGGTATTATTGTAATTTGGGAAACAATCAATTATAATAAGAAATGGGAGTTGAATTCAAATTCTATAACTATTTTAAATCAATTCTTATGATTTTGAAGTATCGAAGAGAATTGAATGATAATGTTTTAAGATTTGAGTTCATTATTCGAGTGATATTCAAGTAATCTATAATTATAACAAACAAACAAACAGAGGAAGTATAAACGGAAAGTTTTAACATGTATAATTAATTATGATTATTAAAACAAAAAATAAAAAATGTTACATGTGTCACGTATTCAACACCAAATCATGGCTCTTTATGCGTTTGTCATGCACACTACTCTCATTGGTTCATTTTAAATTTTTGTATCACTTTTTTCCTCTTATATGTCAAATTCTAATTTTATCACTGACCTATATATTTTGTTTACCTGCATTACTGATCAAAAGATATCAAAAGTGAGGTAACACTGAACTTAATCCGGTAGCGGTCATTGGACGAAGATGGAAGATCTTCAACACTGTTAGCAAATACAATATTGTTTGACTTCAGAACTCACCAAAAATAGGTCAAATTTGAGATTCAAAAATTGCTTCTTTTATTTTGTTCAAAAAATAATTTCATAGTATTAACACACCTTATTATCAATTTGCATTGTTCAAGGTGTCTTCTACAATTAAGATTGTTTGTTTGGAACTGTGATCAAAGGGATGTTTCACTTCAAAACTCACCAAAAAAATAGATAAGATTTGCGATTCAAAAAATGTTTCTTTTATTTTGTCAAAGAAAATTATCAACATTCAATTTTGTCAAAGATGAAATAAGAAAAAAAGAATAAAAAATAAAACTAACTTTTACTATTTGTACCTTATGTTTTTTTCTACATTTTTTTGACAACAATGTTGGGCTTTTAGCCCAGATTTCTACTTTTTTTTTCTCTTTATTGGATCGTTTTATCAATTACAATTACTTTTTTCAGATTTTATTGGGCTATTTTTAGTTTCTTGTTTTTTTTTATCTGTTCTTATTATTTTCTGATCTTCTTCTTTACTTTTCATTTTTTTTTGGTAGAGCCCAATCTTTTATTTTTTTTTTCGAAATTTTTTTTTTTTTACCTTTTTATTCAAATAAATCTTATGTTGAAAGTTTTTTTTTTTTTTAAAAAAAAAAGAAAAGAATGGAGAATTGATTTGGATTTAAAACGCATTTTACTTAACTACCTACATTCATTCATTATTTCTGTTAGAGGTTTAAGGTACTAGTTGATAATTTCAATTATTACGTTTTAGTTTCTGTTGAATGTTACTTAATTCATAACAGAATGCATGCACTGAATTTTGACTAATCTAATGTAACGTCACTGTGATTGATATAAAAAAAAAAATTGTATATTCACAGGGGAGTACCTGCTTCAGTTTTACACAAACAAAATTCATTTTACAGAAAGGACACGCGTTTCAGTTTTTACTCGTCATTTTACAGAGAAATTCATACTCTAAATTCTACTCTACAGCAATTCATCAGAGAAGTTTCATAGTTCAGTACAGTCCAATTATACAAAACATTTGAATAAGGTGAATTACGGAGAAACAAAAAACAAGAGACCAAGATTAATTTTTTTGATCTTTAACTGGTACGTTCTTAATTGCTTCGCTACTACTGTGTAATTGTACCGTGTTTGTCTGATATGTATATGTTTCCTCAGTGATTTCGTGAATTATTTTTAGGTACACAAGAGTCAAACTCAAAAAATCAATTAAAAATGTAAATTACATTGTTTGGATCAATTTCCTTTTTGGCTGTTATTTAAAGTTTTTATTCGGTTTGAATAATCTATTTAAATGTAAAAGGTTTTTATGCACAAATTTAAACATCACAGTTGCATTAATTTGATAAGTAACTTGATAGACAAGTTACTGAATTAACATTCATATATATCATTTTAAAAAACATCTTCAACCGTGTACATGTTTTTTTATAAGATGTATTTTCATAGTTTTATGATTTACTCATCATATATATAACTGTACATGTATAAGAAAGACTATGAATACAATATCAATTAAACTAATAACATTTATCTCTATTTGAAAAAATGTTAGTAAAAAAAGTTAATACATTAAGAAATATTTATATTTTAAGAATAAGTTTTAAGGTATTAGTATTTAACAAATAAAAAATAGGTCAGAATTAGAATTAGAGACACACTCAACATATCCTTCCTTCTAATAATAATAAATATGTGCATAAAATAATATTTACTAAAATTTAAACAATTATAAAAATGTTATCAATATGCTTTATTATAAACGAAATGAATATTAAAAAAATAATTAACTTGATAAGTTCTATAAATTAAATGCTATATGAATTTATTTTGTCCTTTTATTCAATGTCATGTAATTAGTTCTTAAAAGAGGCTAACTTTGTAAGGCATTTATTGGGTCTAACAACTATTCAAAATAATTTATGATGTTGCAATTATTAAAACTTAAAATGCCCCTTTTTATTTAATGTTGAAATTTAAAATGAAGAAAAAAAAGTTGCACTTAAATTAAGTTCATTCATTTAGGTTGGTTAAGATTTCTCTGTTTAGTTATAAAAGAGTGTGATATGGTACCATTTTGCCTAATTGGCGGATTAGCCTAACAATAAGATATTTGAATAGAGTGTCTGAGATAGATTGTTTCTATAAAAAACAAATATATTTTAAACCTTTTAATTTGGGATAAATTTATTCTTAACTTACTAAAATTAAAATTAATATTTTTAGTTGTTGTAATTAAAAAGAAAAAGTTTTAGCTGCTCTACGCACATGTCTTACTATTAAATTAAGAAAACAACCATAAAAGACGAAGCGTGGTAATAAAAATATAAAATCAAAAGTTGCTATCCATAACTCTTTTGCTTTGAAACTTTAAAGATCAAATTTATAATTTGGAAAAAATGAAAATGATCCAGGGACTTGAAATTATCGTAGTTTGTAGGAACCCTAATAACTTGTTTAGCCGCCTAACAGCGTCTCACTAAGATTAAAAGTAAAAACCTAACCTACATATTACAAATTCATTAACCTTTTCTTCTTCCGAATATTGTGGCTCATTATAGGAATAGGACAAGCCGAAACATCATATCAGAAGTAGGAGTGAAGTGCTGTTCTAATTATAGTTGTATTAAATTCAACATGCTTCTCTCAGCGACTAAATTAAACCAAACAATTATGAATCATTCAACATTGCCACATTAAGATCATCTTACAATGCAGGTTCTATATGCCATATTAATTCCCTCCATTTCCTATCAAGTACTTCCTTCGCCACTAACAATCCTATTTCCCCATCACAAAAGCAAACCAAAGGACTTCGATTTTGGAGATAGCCAAAAACTTAATAAGAACCCTAATTTTCTACACTTTAACATGTACAAACATCCAATTCATGCATTCTTTATTTTGTTAAGTTACTTTGCTGATTGTATGTTTGTATTAATCATTTATTTCTCTTCTTCCTATCCACTACCAAGAATTGTTCACCAATCCCTTTCCCAAACTTAATACAAGTTTGAATTGCATCAATCTACTAACATGCTAGCTAGCGTAGGGAGTAGTGTTATGGGATCATCTTTTATGCTTCAACTTTAGATAGTGTTTTACTGAAACGACCCATTCAGAAGATAAGGTCGGTAAAACTTGCAACTTTTTGGAGAATTATTTTTTAATGAATTTAATTTTTGTACACTTAATGATCTCCTTTTGAGCCCCACGTTTTGTATGGAACCTAACATCCTACCTTTTAGAGTTCACAGCTGGGAGCAAGGACATAATGCAGCAAGCAAATAAAGACTCTAAGATTCAATTGAGGAATTGTAAGATTTTACCAAACTAATCGGCTGTTTGCAATACATAAATTCTTTCTTTGTTATGCATGCCTCCACCTCGATCTTAAATGCTAGCCTTAATTAGTTGTGTAACGGTGGTGTGTTAAAATCAGCTACCTGCTTTAATGAAAAAACGGATACAAGAAACATGCCAACTTAGCTTCATAGCCTATAAAGCCATTTCGTCACTCACAAAACTACCAACATACATTGTTGCTCTATTGGTAGAAGCTTTGTTTGGTGAGTGGTGCACCCAACTCAACAACTGAACAATGTGTATAGCTTTGTTTCTTTGGCAATGCCACCCACTGTACCCTTTTCTACTTTTGAACAACAGAGATGAATATCACAATAGGCAAGCATTCTTCTTATTGCTGTTTTATTTTTCTTTATCTAAGTTTTTGGTACTTGATGACTTTTGGTATCTGCATGCACGTACATAATTGTTGCTTGGATGAAGGCCTACGAAGCCGGCGTGTTGGTGGGAAGATTGTGATATTTTGGGAGGAAGAGACGAAATAGCAATGGGAACATGGTTGGCTTGTTCTACACAAGGAAGGGTCGCTTTTCTCACCAATGTTTTGGAGCTTCATACCCTCCCTGAGGCCAAAAGTCGTGGAGACCTACCCGTCCTATTTCTCAAGGTATCTTTAGAATCAAGATTTTTGTACACTAATGTTATTTTGTGTACACCTGATTCATGTTAAGTATATGTATATATTTTTTGGATAACTATATTATTCATTAAGAGTATTACTGATCTGTAACTTAGTATACATAATATGCTGAAAATTAATCTCCAAACTGATATTTTACTTTTGTTTCTTGTTTCAATCTCAACGAATAATGGCAGAGCAGCAAGCAACCGAAAGAGTTTGCAGACAGCCTAAAATCGGAGGCTCATTATTACAACGGATTCAACTTGATCGTGGCGGATATTGAATCGAAATCAATGGTGTACATCTCCAACAGGCCCAAGGGACAAGCTATCACCATTGAAGAGGTTGCACCAGGGCTGCATGTACTTTCAAATGATAAGTTAGATTCACCGTGGCACAAGGTTAATAGATGCGCCTTCTTATTACATTAATTAGAAGCACAAAACTCACTGAACAAAACCTTACTGTTGGAACAATTTCTCTACCAAAACAGTCCTAATTGAGTTATTAGCTGATGTTTTTGCAGTCTCTGCGCCTTGAATTAAGCTTCAAAGAACACGTTGCCAAATACGGGGAAGGTGAGATTGGTGTGAAGGAGGTGATTGAAAAGGTAATGAAGGACAGAGTTAAAGCTGACAAAAGCGTACTACCTCGTATATGCGCACTTGATTGGGAGTACAATCTCAGCTCCATTTTCGTTGAAGTAGAAACACCACTGGTACGTTTACAATTCATTGAACCCCATATTAATCAATTAATCATGGAATGGAACCTTTGAGTTGATGTATTTACATGCAGGGTGTATATGGCACAAGGAGTAGTGCTGCATTGACAGTAAGATCAAGTGGGGAGGCAAGTTTTTATGAGCTTTATCTGGATGATACCAAGTGGAAGGAACATGTAATCGATTTCCATATTGGGAAGTTAAAGTAGTGAGCAGTCACGGATGAATTGGCCTAGGCAAGATTAATATATGACACAGTTCTAGCTTTACTATGCTCAAGTAATGAACTCTATCATCATTCATGAATGAGGAAGAATCAAAACCAATTGATTCATTCTCTTCATATTTATGTAATTGATGTTTGGTAAGTTATGCAGTGAATAAGCACTGGTAATAGAGTGCGTGCACATGTATGAAGATTAGCCAATGAAATAAAGTTAATTATTGATAATCTAGCCACAAGAGAGAAACTCTAATTACGTTGAATGTTATTTTTAATCATAAACTTTTTTACTTAGGTAATCCCAACATTGCATCTAAGTTTTCCTTTCGTACGTAGGTATAGTTTAGATCATCTTTCAAATCTTGTTTAAAACACCTTGCGTTACGTAAAGAGGCAATTACGTAATCACATAACTAAGTTCAATATGAAAAATATGAGCATCACATAGAAATAAAGAAAAAACATAAATCTATTAAAGCATCACAAGGTTACACATTCACTTAGAAATAACACTACTACTTAAGCGTAGTCATGGAGAAAAAAAAAAGGATGATCCAAACCTGACATCCCCAAAAGAAGAAAAAGAAAGGAAGAATACTTCACCTACAATCCATGGCCCAGAGTCATCACTCTTTACGGTTTTGTCCCCTTAAACATCTCTAATATATTCATTTATATTTAATGACCTAAAAAGGAACAAGGCATCTCAATATTAAAAGAAACAATTAGCAAACAATAGGACTCTTCACCATGCGCCATAATTGTGGCCATTTTCATTGCTGGGGCATGTGATTTTCAGCTTTGTATCATAAAAAAAACTTGCAAATAATTTGTTTTTAAAATTTAGACACTAGTCTTGCATCATCATCACCACATATTACTCGATACTAGGAACTTTGTATTCTTATTAAGTTTTTAATTTTTAATTTAGACTTAAGTATAAGTTACCAATTGAGACTAGGAACTGTGTATTCTCATTAAGTTTCTAATTTGGACTTAAATATAAGTTACCAATTTAGAGGTTAAGCGGAGGCTGTCCTAATTATTATACAAGAGGACAATGTATTTAGCTTCCTTCACTTCTGTTGTAACGTTTGAACACACCACGTATGACATTTATGATATTGGTTAGAGTGGTCCCTTGATAAGTATACATCATAACTGAAACTAAAGGAAAATAATAGTAGTATGTGATGTAATTTTATGTTTTTGAAATTTTTATCTTACTTATTATAGCGTCAGTAAAAAAACATAAATTAAAGAAAGTACCTTTTATAAAATAATGAATGTTTATAATTTAAAATAAATCATTTTATAAGATATTTTAAAACATATATTGGTTGCGGGTTCATGGATTTAAGGCTAACTAGTTGATTTTGAGAAAAATTAAAATTAATCTTAATTAAGTTTTTTTATGCACTGCTGATGTGCTTTTAGTTTTTAAAATTAATAATGATTTATTTTTTAAATTAAGAAAATTCAATCCTTCCGTTTATTTTCTTTTACTTTAAACCATGAAATTCTAATTTTTTTTCTCGCTTTTTATTAATTGTATTTATTAAATTATATGAATTACTTTTCCACTAATTAAAATATTAAATTTATTTAAAATTAAAAAAAAAATCTAAATGTTAAAAAAGTCCTAACTTCTCTCTTAAAATTTTCTTCAATTTTTTACTAAATTTGAAACTTTTCATTGTTTAAAATATGTGAAATTCATCACAGACCCTTGAAATATTCATTTAAAAACGTTTAGAACATAAAAATTTTAATTACAAGAAAGTTGACCAAAAAATTAGATTGAAGCAATTCTAAAAATATATAAACAAAGTTAATTAATTGTTCAAAAACATGAGAAAACGAAATAAAATGAGATTAGCAAAGTAGAATTAAATTTTAAATTGACAAAAAATTATCTTAATATTGAGAAATAAAAATGGAATGGGAGTAAAGTAGCGAGTCCTTTCCATTTGCGTGATTCAGAGGTTCCCAATCCCATGGCATTGCAGGAATGGAAGGAATTGTATGTTCTGAACACCAAATGTTTGCAATAAATCCTAACGTTGAAGATTTTGCTACCTTCTCTCTTTCGTCTACCAAATTATATGGATCATCACGATCACCTGTTCTTGAGTCGGTTGCAGAAGGGATTGAACAGGACAAGACGTGAATTTTCTTTTATGACACCATTCAAATCTTTAATTAACAAGCAAACCCAACTCGTGGGGCATGCTCAAATTCTGACACATATGCTCCGGCAAGAACATTAAGGAGGTTGTATTAATAAGGATGATGTAGACCTTAGTGTAAAAATTAAAAAATAGTGGTAGCCAGCGTATAAAATTGGGCTCTTATTATGCAGAAACAGGCAAAGCTTTTGTGGGGGCACCGTCAGAAAACGCGTATGTTACGACCACAGCAACATCTTCCCTTCATCAATTTAATTAATAACACAAGGAGTTTTTGCTGGTATAACATAATCCAATTTAATATGGGAAATGAAAAGTAAAAGGGAAGAAGTGGAGGGAGGTTTCTTGCATGACTTAATTCAAGAGAGTGGGGCCTCTATTAGCAAGTGAATCAACGTTATGGAATGAATGTCAAATCTTGGTTTGTTTTGGGCGGCAGTAAAATAATCATTCTTTGGACACCACATTCGTCTTTCTTAGCGAGATAATTTATTTTAACCCAACGTGTGTAGAATAGAAAATATATTTTTGAAATGAAAGTTAAGTTATAGTCGATTCCTATTTCACATCGCATTTGGTTCCTTCTCCATCTACCACCTGCCAAGGAAAATTGCGTATTATTACACGCTTTTGAATGAATTCAAGCCTGTTTAATTTTCATGGTTTTGGGTCAAATTGATTTTGATTTCTGAATACTTACATAAAGTTATAGTATATAATTACCATGAGAAGAAGTGTTGGTCAGACACTGCATCGGAGGTTGGTCGACAGGTTGGTTTGATGGTTGGGGACATGCAACTTTGGCAGATGGCACACCCCAGTTCACTTTCTCTATATACGTAATTATTAAAAAAAATTTAAGATCTTATTAAAGGAGGCTTTATTAATATAATAAAAACTAGAACCAAAATAACACGACTTAAAAATTGTATTTACGAAGGATTGAAATTCAAAGTAATATATTGCAAACAGTATTTACATATTACACTAAAATTGATTAATAATTATTTGATATTTTAGATATATGTATGCTGGCTTCAATAATTTACTTTTTCATTTTATTCAACTACAATAATAAATCTTATATTTCTATTTTATTGTATTTATAGTCTTTATTGTAATTATGTTTCTATTAGTAATTAATGGATCTGTTAATACTTCTATTTATCCATTTACACTGCTTACTACAACTCGTAATTATAATATCTTAAAGTAGTCTTAAATTTTAAGTTTCACATCAACCCCCTTGCACACTAAGTCTCTTGACAAATCCTCTTGTAGCGTCATAATAATAGAATAAGGTTAATATTGAAAATAACATAGAAAACGATGTACGAATAAAACTTGAAAAATGAAGATATAAATATTTAATAAGCATGGATACAGCGAAGTAAAAATATTTTATAAGATGGAGTCTAGGTAAAAATTGTAACGTTTTCTGACGAACTCTAACAAGCTACCATAGGTTCGGTCAGCAATGCCCACAAATAGAGCTTCTGTGTCTGGGCTAAAAGATATACCAGCAATCTCGCCAAATAGATCTATTTCTTGACCTTGTACATAACCAGAATGAGAGTCAAAAATATGGACGAAGTCTGCAGGCTCAGCCATGGCCAGAAACCGGCCATCAGATGTGAATCGTAAGGCTCTTATTGCACCCATTCTTCCCTTTAACACAGCCATAGATTGTGAAAGATTTCTTATGTCCCACAGCCTGCAAGTTGTGTCCTGATTCCCAGTAGCCAATATCCGTCCATCCGGGTGCCAAGCCGATGCAAAAGAGTAGTCCAAGTGACCTTTTAAGCTTCCAGTAATCTGGGCGATACCATAACATATATAAAATCAGGAATCACATAAAAAATTAAGGAAAATAAAACCTTAAAAACAATTGCAAATTGAAGTACCTTTCCAGTGTTAGCATCAGCTATCAAGCACTCAGTGCTGTCCCCAAGTACAGCTAACAATTTCCCATCCGGGCTAACAGAAATATTCTGCAATGGCCAATATGTAAACATTTATATTCAAAAATTGCTTTTAAGAGATGAAGACTGTAGTGACAGGAATATCAGTTGATGCTACGCACATTAACAGACCAATCATAGTTGAAACAACCAAGAGAAGCAAAATTCTCTGCATCAAAAATCCGAACTTGGGAATCATTATTTGCTGTGATGACCCTCAACGATCCACTGCAAAGTGAAGGTTCAGTTATAAACTTATCCAAAACAAAATTTTTTTAAAAAAATGTCTGCATTTAGCTGCTTACGCTGGATTGCGGTAAACATCCACAGCATTGGTTATCGCATTATCATCTGTAGTTATTTTACCACAAAATTGGACTCCAGGCTGCTTCAAATTCTGGTCCACGAATAATTCACACAATTAAAAGGGACGCTTCATACAGTTAATTATTAGATTGAGTTGGAAAGAAATAATGATAAACCTACCTTGCATATAAGCTCACCATGGAAACCCCCTGCCACCATCAGATTTTCCTTAACAGTCATGGTGCTTATTTGCACTCTGGAGACAGGCTGAGCCAAAAATCCAGGACGCTTCTGCATATGAACAAAAACATTAATATTCAATGCATTGAGCACAGCTGAAACAAATCTGATTAACTAAGTGGCTACGTACCAGGCTTGGAACAATCGGTTTGGCTACGTTAAGCACTTCTTTACCCCTTCGTAATACTGCGGACCAGTGCATAACTGAGTAGTTTTGCATAAGGTATACATCATGCTTCGAAGTTGCCCACAACAAATTCCTCAGCTGCATATATTGATGACATCAATATCAACACCCGACAGGGAAAAAGAGAAAATATAATATGATAAACAAGCCACCATTATCACTCTAATCACCAAGGTCTAGAATTGAACATGACCCCTTAATCATAAATATTTCTATCAAATAACAATTAATGTAATTGTTAGAACTAAGAGTAGTAGGGTATATACGATATCGAAGTATTGTAGCATTAAGCTGTTGTTTAGTATATTGTGACTCCTAACTGATTTTCAGAGTTTGTATGTGTCAGGTGACATTGGACTTAAAGCACAGAATTGTATATCTTTGTCATTTCCATTCGAGCAAAAGCGGCAGAAGTCAAGTGATTGGGTGTTAAATATCGACATGATGCATGCCGATGGCCAAACTATAATCGATGACTCCGATTACTGGAGGGAGAACAAGACAGGCAGAGAACGAAAAGGGCTGCTATCGTTTTAATCATGTGTAAACACACCAGTGATACTGTAATTTCATGAAAATCAACAATCACCGAGACATATACGGTTCATGATCTCCAATAGGAAGCGGGTAAGAATACAAAAGTTCTGAAGAAAACTTGATCATGTGTTGTAAACAAATAAAAATGCTTTACGATGATGATGATGCGGAATAACAATTTTTCTAAAATACAAGAGAATTTATCAAACAACCACAGTTCTATACAGTATGAATTATCTCGATATTAATGCTAAATGTAACATTTACATCACTATCTAGGTACAAAAAGGACTAAACATACAATAAACAGTAATTAAATGATTACTATTCTATAGACAAGAAGAACGTAGAAATACACAAGTAAGCATGAAGGATGAAGAGGTAAAAGCTCTCTTGACAAGGAAAAGATCAACTAATAAAAGATATTGTTAGAGCCCTCTCAAATGTGGTCAGATATTTTCCTATCATACCATATTATAAGGTCCTGCCACGCTGCGCACTTTCCACCTGCTTTAAAAGCTGACATAAAGAGATAAATAGAGGGCCCAAATGCAAAAACAGGTTAAGCAATAAATTAAATTGCAGAAAGAAAAAAATAGGACTACAGCTATTATTTTCACAAATAGATATCAATTACAGAGAAGAATGCACGCATACATATGCTTTTATAAAGGAAAGGGGTTGATAGTACATAAAAAGCAGCAAATATATATGGGAAACAAACATTGAATTATTCAAGATCGTTCAAGCAGCAGAATGCAGTAAAGATTATTCTTCAACCGTACAAGTACAAAACTTTTATAGTCTTAAGTCACAACAGCAGTAAATAAGAAAGCTAAATGTACTGTTAAAAGTAAAAGAGAATATAAAAGACGATCTGTCAACCATGTAAGCTTTCTCCTCCGGGAGTTCAACAATCCCAATAACATATTTGGCTTAAGAATTCAAAACAGATTTTGCTAATTAACGAAAAATAAATCAAGGTAGGCTAACTTTTATAGGGTAAGACTCTGGTAGTTCCACTTAGAAACAGTATTAGTGCGATACAACACAAAATCATTATTTTAGTTCTGGGAAAAAAAATGGACAAAATCGATAAAGCTCTGCTACTATGTAGGTATGTGGATGTATGTAGGTGCTGTGTTTGCACCATCATTATATTGCAAGTAAGCATATTAATAAACATGGAACAAAATATGTTCAAAGGAAATCACCAAACTTTTAAGAATGTCAAGTCATAGCATAGCCTTTATGCATCCATAGCCATAAATTAGCATGAAACCGTCGTATCTGAAGAAAAGAATATCTGGCATCTATCGAAGATATTCTCGTGAAAATTGACTCCTTTGATTTATAATAAAGTTTAATAAACAAACAGACTGTAAACGGACGGGGAGAAAAGCACGAGAGAATAAAATTCTGGGGTAAAAAAAAGCCTTCAAGTATAAAAAAACTGCTGAAATATCTTTATCAGAAAATTGTCTAAAAGAAGATTCAATTCCTTTTCTAAAGAAATCCGGGCACTGTAAAATTTTCCCGGACAGAATAATTGATGATATGATGTATTATGTTCCAGAGGAAAACGGTTTCCACATGTTAATCTTAAAATATACAAAGCTTAAACCCTTATATCAAGGGAAGTCGGCTTTAATTCCATCCGTGTGTCAAAAAACAATACAAATTACATACCCTGCAAAACTAGCATAGCAAAATTATGCACAGCAAAACTTTTCAGTCAGATAACTCTCAGCCAGGTATGGCTGTGAGGCGAACAACAGTAAAGAAAACCTGCACGCATTAAAGCAAATAACCCATTTATCTGATACCAGTAGTCCGTAAAAACCAGAATAAAAATTATTACAAAAAGTATAACAAAGACGATAACATGTAAGATAAATGAACGCATGCTCATAATTTAAAGTTATTTAATTATAATTACAGTAATAAACGTTTAAAGCCAACATGTAGCAGGAAAAAGGCATATCCAACTGAATGACCCCTATACCCTCAAATGTTCTGGAATCTACATAATAAGCGGAGAAGAACAAAGTCTCTACCTGAAAATGCACGATTGTGGACTTGACGAGCCTGGTATTGAAGAAGAAGTCATAGAAGGTCTTCCCCTTCTGTACGTTCAAGCACTCCTGCGAAAAACAAATAAAGGCTAAGAAAAACAGTAGAAATTATATTAATATATTTTTATTTACTTACTATTATTCGGAACCAAAAACGAGAGAGAGAGAGAGAGAGAGAGAGAGAGAGAGAGAGAGATAAACCTTATGAAGGTGGTGGCGTGAACGGGAGAGGCTCTCGTAATTTTTATACTGCTTCAATCGAGTCTCGCGGTAGTTGTCTCTGCTATAATTGAGCCTCTCCCAGGGGATTCCCTGGATGTCTTTCCCGTTTCTGGCTTCTGCAGCGGTGGTATCAGTCTTTGCATTACTCTGTCGTCGCAAAAGAGAAGTTGAATGAAAGAAATAAAAGGAAGGAAAAAGAAAGAAGTGACAGAGAAGAAGGCATACGGTTAGGAGATCTTCGTCGTCAAAATCGAAGTCGGAGTCGTGATAGTCGGCATGGGAGGGTTGGTGAGGAAGAATGTCGCCGGAGGTGTGGCCTTGGAAATCAGGAACGTCGTCGTCGTAGTAGTCGCCAACGCATTCAAGGTCGTCGTTGTTGAAGTACTCCATTTTGAGAGAGGATAAGAGGATTTAGATGAGGAAAGGGGCGTAGAGTGAAAGTGGGTGGTGGTGTACTTATAGAGTGGAGGAGCGAAGAGAAGCGAAGCGAAGGGAAGGAGAGGAAGACGGTGGGACCCGTTGTTTGGGTATTAGGAGGAGGTGGAACCGTTACTTTACTGTCTCTGCCGTTTACTTCTTCTAACCTCTCTCCTTACCAAACCAACGCCAGAGTCCTTGCCTTTTCCCCTTGGGTTGGGTTTCGCTTTGGCCCAGAGTTTCATTGCTACCACCACTCTCACACCATCGTTTTCACATTACTTTTATTTCTAGATTTTATTATTTGTAAAAGTTTTAACAGTGAGAGATCAAACAATAAGAATAATCGAAATAGAATAAAAAATATATTATATGTAAAATAAGAGGGCAGAAGGTGGCAAATATATCTAATAATTAAGAAAATAGATTTTTAATTTGATTGTGATAATATTTTATGTTTACTCATTTGTTAATTTTTATACGTTTAACTTGGACACCAATACACTATCTGATGGCATTAAAGTTCAGACACCATATTATTCGATATATGTTTGGTTTAGTTTTTTTTTTAAGTTATTTTTGAATTGAAGTCAGAACATAAAAAAAAGTGACAGGGATGAGAAAATACAATAAGGCAAATTGTTTTTTTAACTTAAAAGAACTTCTAAGTTCAAAAAGCTTAATTATTAAAATTATAAAGTAGACAATTTATTTATTTTGACGGATAATATAGAAAATTTTTTAAGTTAGTATTTTCTATTTTCTTTCTAAATTTCCTCTTTTTAATTATATATATATATATATATATATTAGTGTTATATTTACGTTTCGTAGCTTTGATGTTTATAATTTATGGTTTTTTTATTTAATTTGTTCAATCTTAGATTATTATGTTGATTTGAATACTTTTAAACATTAACTCAATAAAGTTATTGCAATGATTCATATTTATTTTGTAATTACTATCTAATATTAAATAAAAAACTTACTTAATTTGGAAAATATTACATGGCGTAGCAAGATTTTACATAATTATTCCTTAAAAGGTATTATATTTTGTTTTATTACTTTAGCGAATAGACTATGAATAAGGACAATAAGATCTTTGTTATTACACACCCTTTAACTTTGATGTAATCGAAGATATTATGAGATGTTACCTTCCATAAAATGTGAACAATTCAGATCTTATTCAATGTTGGAAGGGTGTTTTGCCTTTGTTTTTTAGTGAGATCATGTTCAATTGCACATGTTGGACTTCGAGAATTTACAAAGGAATGGAATTAGTTATGTCCATGGCATGGGCTAAGAAGTTTGACTATTAAAAGTGAATCTCTTTTACCATCAAATTCATTCATGGAGGATTATTTGATAGACAATATCAACTATGTTTATGTATATAACTTTATAACACCATTAATTGCGCTGAGATAAAATTAATCACATTTACACATAAAAGTAATTACATGTAATGGTCACTAACTTTATAACATCACAAGTGATCAATTTTATGTTGGAAGCGTAATAATTATAAATACATAAATTATGTAAATAATTTATTTTTTTATCATTTATAAAATAATTTAACCATATTTACATATGAAATTGACTACATGAAATGGATAATACTCACGACATTATTAATTACCAGTGAATTGAAGTTGTCCATAGTTAAATATTTGAATAACCTTGTAACTATTTTTTTTAATAAAAATATATAATTACACACATAATTAATCATTTTTGCAGACATTTAAATTTAAAAATCCGTTTCAGCCTTTTTCATCTTACAACCACATATACATGGTCTGTTTAGCCATAAAGAAAGAGTTGACGAATAGCAAAATTCAATGGTTGTCCTTGAATCCATCGTAGCCACCTCTCACACTCTAAAAAAAAATCTATGAAATAGAAAAAGTGATATTATTAAGTGTTGGAAATGATTTTATTTTTAGGGAGAAAAAAGGTAGAAAAATGGTTGGAAAACATAGAATGTGGTCCCGTTGAGCCAATGGTTGCTTGGGAAGGAGTAATACAATCCACCAGTAGCCATTTGCGGAGTCCACGTGGCTGACTCAGAGGGAAAGTTCACGAAGCCTGGCGATTGCTGGTTCCCCCACGTGGCATCTGTCGAAGGCCTGGCCCACATACTTTCATTTCCACAATAGCTAACACCGTTTGGTCACCGTTCTCTTAACCATGATTAGTTAAGACACGAGTTTTCCAGTCTTTGTTTAAGCCTAAATCATGGTTCAACCTCACTTTCACCTCCCAATTGCTATCATGGGGTGGGTTCATTGTTTCTCCTAGGAATAGAAAAACAAAAACATAAGTGAGGTTATCTGAATCAACAGGAACGGAGTAAAAAGTTTATATTATATTCAATTGATATGATAAAAGAAAAATAAAATAATTATATAAAATAATAAATTATAAAAATATTTTAACTTAAGTTTAAGAAAAGTAAATATGATTTAAAATTGAAAGCAATTTATTATAAAGTATTAATTTATAAAATTGGAAATAATATAAATTTATTTTATTAATAACATTTCATAATTGGAAATAATTAAATTTTCAATATATTTTTATACTTATGTATAAGTTTAATTTATTTTGTTAATATTATTTTACAACAAAATAGAATCACAATTACTAATATCAAATTAACATTAATTAATTTGTTTCAATTTAAAATAAAAAAACTAAGATTTGTTTAAAAATATGATTGAATAAAAATATTATATATATATATATATATTAAGTGGTATTATAATTATTTACACCAATATATTTTTATGTGTCACATATTTTAATTTTTATCTTAATTTATTTATATTTTTTGTAAATTTAAAATAAATATAAATTATTTTAAAACTTTTTTAAATCTATAACTATTCCATTTAACTATAATTAATATATAAAAAACATTTTTAGTATTTCGAATTTAAATAACTTATTTCTTAAAATCCAATTATAAAACACAAAATTTTGAGCTATTGGCTTCACTTATTTCGCATAAAGCATGTTAAACGACTTTGTATAAAATCACTTTTGATTCCTATAATTATATGCATTGATTTGTTATTGAAAAGACGCATGATCCATTACGTTTTTAGAGATAATTGATCATCTTTCATGACATAATACACCTCTTTAATAATTAATTAATGCATGTAATCATATATCTGAAATCAATTTCCACTTCTGCTTTAAATTCTTCAATTTCAGTACGTTCAAATTACAAATTAAGTTATTCATCAAACCAATTTAAAGATTGTAGCGTAAAAATTATTCAAAAATTTAATTAGTAAATAATTCTCTATCAGTTTTTTTAATACTAAAGAATGTTTTATGAATTATATATTTGAAAAATAACATTTAAAAAAGTTAATATATTTAAATAATTAAATGAAAATTATATTAAAAAAGTTATGTATACACACACATATATATATATATATTGTGTGAAATTATTCACATAATTTTATCTGATAACATAGTTACTAAATTTATAAATAGTTAAATAAATTATATAAATATTTGTAAGGTTTAATAAAAAAAATTCATATTTATTTAATTTTGTATAATTATTAATTTTTCTCACTTCTTTTATGCAATTAGATTGATTGAGAGAATCTTGCTTAATGGTTAAAAATATTTTGCTTTCTACAATTATTTAAAATTTATTAAAAAGAGTCAAACATTTAAATTAAAAAAATAAGAATTATTTCATACATAAAAAAAAAAAGTTTAGTCAAATTTTATAATTTTAACAAGTAACAAATAAAGAAAACACAAAAAGAAAATAACAATTTTTTAGGTAAACTGGGATCTTTCCTAAATTCGTAAAACAATAGGTTAATACAGGACATAATGGATTGTGAACACTCCCTCAATTATTGTTCTTCAATTAATTGTACATTTTTTTTGCAAGTATAATTAAAATAAAGAGCAAAATAATAATACACATATTCTTATTATTTATATTTCTCCTTCTATCCGCTCTTCATAGGAATGCTCAAAATCTAAATTTTTTCCATTCCTAACATTCAAAATCTACATTTATTTACAATCCATGTAAACAGGAAGTATATAAGTGGTTGCTTAAATTCATCAAATATTATTAAGTTTTTTAACTTAATTAAAAATTTAATGTTTTTTATTTACTATAAATGTTACAAATTAAATAACATAAATTTTAATCAATATTATTATATTTCATTAAAATATTCTCTCAATTTATAATTCTGTTTCTCGTTTTACTCACAAAAAAAGTTAAAAGATGAATAAAAAAAGTTTAATATATTTTTAATTTTAAGTATACATAAATTTATTTTTGAATAATTAAAAATTTAAAATAATAAATATTTTAGAAAATAGAAAAAAGGTGAGAATAAAATCGAGGAGACTAGAAGGATGATGCGCACAAAGAAAAATTACAAACAACGGAGACGAGGTTTTCAACTCAAACAAACAGGGTATAATGTAACGTAGGTTTTAGAAGCCTTTGGCTAGAGCCGTGACAAGACAACACAACATTGAATTGGGTTGCAACGGCATCACTAAATTGTCGTTTAGTCAATGAAAGCTTTCTTAAAGAGAAGCCACGCATCAAAATGCACGGCAAACATCAATATTTTTAAGTAATGTTATTCAAATGATATATTTTTATAAACATTCTATCTCTTTATCACTTAAATTATTTTATTTAATATTTTTCTATTTTAATTTCTATATAATGTTAATCTAAAGCTATTATCTTTTTTAAATTTTTATGCAGATAATTTTACATGATTATATAATTATGTCAAAACTATTTATGTCCATAATGTGTGAACTATTATTCTTTATTATAAGGAACATTGTAGAAATTAATAAAGGAGATTGCATTCTTGTTTGTATTGGTCGATAGGGATTTGGGATAATATGATGGTAAATGAAACTTAGACACCTGCACGCAAGCTGCAACAATGCTTCCCAAGTTAATCTCCACGATTAATAAAGCTTTTTGGATTTTATCCTCATGTATTAGGAGCCGTATGTGCTTGCATCACCCTCCCAACAATATTATAATCTAAATTATTTTATGTGTTTGGTTAGCTTTTAATATTTTAAAAATATATTTAAAAATTGAGAATAAAATAAAAATGATAATAGAATTAGAAAATAGCTTCTTACACTTGTGCGAAAGAACTTTTCCATCACTGGTTTCATATAAGAGACTTGCTGTTGCTGCATCCACATGCCACAATGGCCCCGTGAGCTACCCTACTTCCTTGGACATCACTTTTTTTCTTCTCAAAAACCTTTCTTTTTCATTTCCATCTCTTGCATAGTATATTTCTTATAGTTTTTTTTTTTATTATTGCTCGGTTGACAACAACAATATAGTTAATAGTTAATGCTGGTGGTCTTTCTTGATCAAAATCACACCAAATGTTTTTTTTTTTTAATAAGTGAATTGTAGTAAGATTAAGACTATCTCTCACTAAATGGAGTAATGATAATTTAGTTAAAGAAGGTTATTAATGATATTTAAGCTAGAATATTAGTTTTCTTTGAATATATTTTTTTCTTTTTAAGGTATTCTTTCTATATATTCTATCTTTTCACATTTCTTGTTTTTATACTCAATTTTACTCACTATTCATTTTATTTATTATTAATTATGTATATTAATTCATATTAAACTGGTTTAAATGTCTTAATAATATTATTGAAATTCTCCCATTAAATGGATGTAGATGTTGTGGAATAACGGACCTAAGTATTGTTGGTCCAACTTTAAACAAATGTATTTTACTTAACGGGTAATCCATCTAATTCCAGAACAGATCATAACCCTTCAGCCTTGAGTCGTAAAAGGCTAAAAAGTGCTAAGGGTGACCACCCAAAATCTAAACAAGTACACCTGCATAAGTTTTAGCAACACTTTTCATGTCATAAATTTAAGCATAATAACTCTTATAAATAGATTTTATGGAATATATTAAAAAGATTGTTGAAGTAGTTTACTTAGGAGTAGAAAGTATGTTAATCTTTTAGATTTAGCTAAAAACATTTAATACAATTGACTGCGAGATTTTATTATACCCTAATTTTATCCTATTGTCATGTGTTAAAATTCTTAATCACCATTGTGACCTTATCATGGATTCAAGTCTCAATTTATAGTTACTTACTCTAATGTAATCATGATTGGAAAAAATAAGTTAGTTACTATTGTAACTTTGTCATGCAATTAATATAATTAGCTAATTTAGGACTTACAAAATTTAGAGGTTTTTTTAGCAGTATAAAAAGGAACTTACAACTTTTCAATACTCAAAAATTTTCCATTACTTATATAGGACTTACAAAATTTATAGTTTTTCTTTAGTAGTATAAAAAGGAACTTACAACTTTTTAATACTCAAAAATTTTCCATTACTTATATAGAAGGGGTTTTCAAAAACTCATTTCTCGAAATTTCTCCTACCTTTACCATCCTAAAGGAAAATTTTAAACTTTTATTCTCGAGATTTTTCCGTTATTTATCACATATATGTCATGAAATCATAACAAATTTTTTTAATAGATTACATTTATGTCATGGAATCATAATAATTTCTTTATTAGATCACATCTATGTTATAAAATCATAAATAAGTTTTACTAGTAGATTACAAGTAGGGGCTTTCAAAAACTTACTTCTTCAAATTTCTCATACCTTTATCTTTGTAAAGAAAAATTTAAAACTTTTTCTATCACGTCTATGTCATGAAATTATAACAATTTTTTTTAATAGATCACATCTATGTCATAGAATCATAATAATCTCTTTATTAGATTACATCTATGTCATGAAATCATGGTTGTTATTAGTAAACCATAATTGTCATGGAATCATGATTAAATTGATGCTAGTAAATCATAATTATGTCATAAAATCATAATTAATTTGTTATTAGAAAATTACATGTATGTCATGAAATTATAAGCAAATTGTTGCTAAAAATCACAACTATATCACAAAATCATGACTCAATGATCTGGAATCTTTAATAACATTTAATTATGATTTCAATTTAATTATGATTACAATTTTACCTAACTTACTATTTACTATTTAGTTATCATTATATCTTCATACATCAACCTCACAGATGATTAATAAAAGAGAAATTTTTATTGAACTAGAAAATGCTAGAAATGCAAGATATACCTTTGTCATAAATAGACCAATAATGAATCTTTTAGCTTATAAGAAGAAAGACATCTAATAAATCATCTTTATTTCGAATCCTGCTTTTGAAAAAACTTTTAATGTAATCATGTATAATGAAGTCAGATGTGACTCCCTAAATAATTAAATTTCCAACATGCATTTGTAAATAAAATATTTATATCCTACCAAAGTATAGTATAATAAAATAAACAATTTTACAATAAAAAAACAAAACAAACTAATTTTAAATTTCAATTAACAAGTTAATACCAATATTTCTATTAAAACTTTAATATCAATTAGTTATTTATCAAATTATAAATAAAAATGAGGATTCTATTTGATTTTTTTAAAATAAAGTGATTTTGCCGATAAATATTTTAGAGAATAAATTAATAGTGAGTTTACCCTTAAATGATTAAAATTATAATTTTCTTACATGTTCAAAATTAGTTTATAAAACTTATTTTTATATTGTCACGTTATAATCACTTGTATTGAGAGAATATATATATATATATATATATATATATATATATATATAGATAGAGAGAGAGAGAGAGAGAAAATTACGTATAAAATTATAAGTAAACTAAAATTTATTGTATTATTGCTTATATTTCATTTTTCTAAAAAAAAATCATTAAATTTAATAAATTCATAATTTCACCTATGATTTATAATATTTTTCAAATAACAATTTAATGTAAATTATTATTTAAACTACTTTATTACTAATCATGATATTAAAAAGATATAATTAATAATAAATAAAATAAATGAGATTATAAATAAGATGTAATAAAATGATGATAAAGAACAAGATATCCGCAAAAATGAGTATGATAGAACAAAAGAAAGTTGATCCATTAACTAATAATCTTTCTAAGTATTTCTATTCTACATTTAAATAGTTAGGTAGAACAGCTTTCACATAACACGCACACACACAATATATATATAGTATTTACTTTTATACAAGTTAAAATCATCTTATATAAATTAATTCGTAAAAGTATTTTATACAAATTTTCTAAATTTATATATTTAATTTGAGTATAAGTTAATTTTTGTTTATATATATTGAAGTAGAAATAGGGGCAAACTAATAAAAAGGAACACATATACAATAATACAATATATTAAAAACTCTATATATATTTTTATGAAAATGAAATGTTTTTAATTTTTTTTCTACAACCTTATGATAACTTAAGAAATATTAATGTAATCTTTATGTCGTCTTTCTCATGAAATTCAATGTGTTTTTCTTGGTTGAAATTGTCATATTAAAACCCATTTCTTTCAGTGTTGCTTTCTTTTAACTTAACAGGATTTTTCAAAACCAAATTCGTTCCAACAATTGAAGACAAACTTGTAAAATAACACATAATTGCCCCGATATATGAATACAATCTTGATAATCCATAGAAAAGGAAAGCCAAAAAAGTTATAAGAAAATCCAAGCTAAGCCAGAGACACCTAAACACGAATTTCATGATTGGGGTACCATTATTATTTTGAGGTTGAAAACATACTTGGATCAGTTAGTCAAATTAACATTAACACTAGCTACTATTAAAAAAATAATGACGATAATTACATGGTGCTCAAATCAGTAACGTAATTGGCCCAACCTTGTTTGGTTAAATTTTATAGTTTGTTTTATTTGTTTACTTAGGATGTCGATCAATAACATAATGTGAAAACAAACTAAAAATATTGGAAACGGTCCTGTTTCTCAAATATAATGTCTAAAATCATCTTAATAATTATTCTAACATATTTAAATATTTTTCTATTTCATATTTAATTTTTACTTATGATCTATTATAATATTCCCAATATTTTAAAGTTGCTTCTTCATATGGACATTCCTTTTTTATTTCTAATACGATAAATTTAAGACGGATTTTTTTTTTTTTTTTTTTTTTTTTTTTTTATTTAACGCAATTTTATTTTTATTTTTTTTTTTTTTTTATAATACAAAAAATTTAAGACTTTTTTTTTTTTTTTTTTTGTATCTCATTGAGATGAACGTCAATGAAAGTTAACTACATTCAATGTGACAATTGTAATCATATAACCATTATGTGGTTCGTAAAAATAGTTGAAGTAATTGTTGCAAGTTTTTAATTTGTATTATTAACTTTTAATAGAGGAGCCAAAATAAAGGAAGAATTATATCTTGGCTCTAAGAAGGGGTCCAATGCCTTGCCTATATAAAGGCTACGACGTTCCATTTATTCATACACCTTTAGAAGATCCATCTATTATTTCATTTGAGTGTGCTAAGTTATTTCCTTTGAACGTAATCATCATCACTACAAAAGAAAGTATGATACTCTTTATAATTTTATTTATATAGAGTATTTTTATTCTGACTTTGTACATCAAGTAGCAAAATAATAAATATATATTTTATATTCATCATTAAAAGTTTCAACCGTACCTAGATAACAACATCTATAGCATATAGATAAGTAATTTGTAAATAATTTAATCTCTTTAAATCTGTTACGTAAGATGTTATTTTAATTTATGCGGATAAAAAAATGCTTTAATTTCGAACGAGGTGTCTAATAAAAACAATACAAAACACACTTTGATGATTCGTATTTTTTTTTTATGAATTCATATTTTTATAAATAGGAGTTTAGTTTAGTTTTTATGTAATATTAATGTAAAAAAAAGAGAGTATACTATTAATCATTCACATTAATTCTGACTTGCTAGTTGATTATTGTTTTATAACTGATAGTTTAGATTAAAGGAAGACTAAGATTAAAAAACAAGTGTGAAAGATACTGATTAACGTCGACCAGAATATTTATAGTGGGACTTATATATTGTTTACCGACAGAAAGAGACTTAAGTCTTTATAGTTGCTTATTTACTTGTAAAACAAGTTGGTTATTATAAATATTAATATATATTTATATAGTCGGAAGCATACATTTAATATAAATAAGGTTGAACGATAAATATTTTACATTCTCTGCGTATTTAAGTTAAAATATTAAAAAATAATAGATGAATACAAATTGAAAGCATGAAAAACGGCTTATGAATATTAAATGCTTTTAGGGGGAACTCACGGTCTAAAAAAGAAAATAATAAACTAAAGAGATAAGTCTTACCTTAAAAAAACATATTCAACAAAAGTATAAACTAGTCCTATTGGCACTTCATTCAAAAATCAGATTGTGAAAAGCACGGTAGTTACTGGAAAGGGTGTATTTAGGTATTTAACATGTTTTTATTAATAATAACTAGTGAAAATAATGGGCACGTGGTTGATTGAAATTATGAACCATATGTATATATATTTGCGAATCATGAACGTGTTTTAATTGACAGCTGAATGCACCAACATTTTCCATGTCCCAAGAAACATGTATCGATTTTTAATATCACTTTGTACCACGTGTGAAACCAAAATTATTGGAATTTAATCTCCTTTTCGAAAAATGTAAATAATGTACACATGAATATATGTGTATATGTAGAAAAAAGGTTCCTTGCGATAATTATTTACCACTTTACTTTGGATAAGGTAATGAAAAAGACTTTCATTAGATATGTTGTTTTAATTAACCTACCCCGATGTGACATGCTTATCTTACATAATTATTTAATCTTTTTATTTTTAAACAAGTAAACATTAGCTTATGTTTTAGAAAATATTTATGAAGGAACCCGATAATTTTGATTAATAGGTTAGTTTTAAAGATGTGATGTCATACGAAGGTACCTGAAAACTGTTGAATTGTGTTGAATTTTCAAAAAGTGCTGGTTCAACCTCCATCAATATCTAATTTGATTAACTTTCATAATTTTATCTTTCTTTAGAAAAGCTGGATTTGTACTGGTTGGATTAAGATAAGAACGCGTGCCATTATTTTAGCTGAACATGAGAGTTTGGGATTAATCTCTTCGAAGTTCTCAAAGCATTTGAAATATACAAAAAAAATGTAAAATAAAATATACTATCACTCAAAAATACATTTTTAATTTTGTTCGTTGGTTGATTTGTTATTTGGAAATTCAGTTTGACAGAATTTCTTTAATAATTTGTTTCTTATTAATAAATAGCCTTGTATGATTTTGTGAGATTAATCGACCGATCATTTTAAGATTTAAAGTTAGCAAGTGTGTTAACTCAAATTTTTAAAACTAGATTGTTTCTACTATTTTTAAATTAAACTAGAATTATACACACATATCTTATTAAAATAACGGGCACTTAGAAATTTATTATCATAATTAATTTTATATTAGATGAGTTAATTGGTGCTTATTTAAAAAATACTAATTAGCATATTTAGTTTTTTTAGATATGTTCGTCTAATTTAGTTATATTTATTTTTAAGGATTAAATTTTATCTACTTCTCAAGTAAATATTTATTTTAAAAATAACTTATTTTAGAAACAAGTATTTTAAATATAAATAAACTATTCTTTTATATATAAATATATATTTAAATATAAATATATATGTGTGTGTGATAATAATTCGAATGAAATATGAAAAAATATTTGTTCTGTGTTTTTTTAATACGTTAATAAAAGTGTTTTTTTCTTTGTTTTTTGTATACTTTTTTTTACCTCTTTTTTTGCACATGTTTTAAACTATAAAAATTAACAGTTTATTTATAAGCTTAACAATTTATGTTCGAACAAAGACTATCTGAGCAGAAAGGAAGCAAATCGTTTTTCAGAATCACTTAGATAAAAGTGCTAAGGGCCTCCATTTTCCTCAAAAAAAAAGTGCTAAGGAGGGGCTTTTTTTGTTTGGGTCCAAGACACTAAGGCTCTAATAATATGGTCCAACATTTCATGATCTTCGGCTTCATTTATTTTAGGCCCACTCTGAAGGAATTACAATTATTCTTTCCTCGCCTTTGCCTATTGGCATAGAGAGATTTTAGTTACAACAAAATAAGAAGTGCATCAAAGGAAATTGATATAATATTTAAATTGTAAAGTGCCATAACATTTAATAGTTAGATATATAAATAAGCTTTTAACTTAGTAGTTTTAGTTTTATAATCGTTGATATTTATATAATCTTACATGTCCTTACGTATTAGGTAAAGTTTTACATCTTTTATTAGGTAAAAGCAATAAATAACATGTCCTTGTGGCATGAACAATTTCAAAACAGAGAATATAATAACTATATTAATAAAACAAGAATAAGTATATTTTTAACACTTGTTAATGATCATAACTAAAATTTACGCGGGCTATGTAAGTTCCAATTTAAATTCAATGACGTTGATACAAACTTTACCCAATCATAAAATATTGTTTATTATTTTCTTTTTCAACAATATCAATAATATTTATTTTTATACTTTTAAACTTATTTTTAAAATAAAATCAATTATTTAGAACTTGTTTAATTTTCTATTTTATTATATTTTTGTTAATAATTGATTTTTTTTGTGTTCATTGTCTCTTATGTTAATTCGTTTGATAATTAATTTTTAAAGTATTTAAAAATATCATTTGTAGTGTGGATTTGAATCAAAATATTAAATTAAAGATTTTATCTAAAAATAGGCATAATGCATTTGTTGTTTTAAGATCCTTGTGATAAAAATAAGTTTATATATATATATATATATATATATATATATATATATATATATATATATATATATATTTTTTTATAGAATTAAATATTTAATTAGTCAGTTTTGTTTTATTTTTATATAAAATATATGTTTTTAT
>Ga0099824_1001753_pt1 | contig 31147 bp, 27 predicted proteins | sample SiratrowhiteBW_FD_76837 | JGI IMG/M metagenome (GOLD analysis project Ga0099824, IMG submission 76837) | Root nodule microbial communities of legume samples collected from California, USA - Siratro white BW | ecosystem: Host-associated > Plants > Roots > Nodule | place: USA: California... | reverse complement strand
GTTTCTAACTGGTTTCCCGAACTTCACATTAGCGCTGAATGATGTCGAAGTAAAAGACAATCAATGGCAAAGCCACAAGCATACTTTGCTGAGAGCAAAAGAAATCGAAGCGCGTTTGAACATTTTGAGCCTATTGAAACATGAAATCAACATTCATAAAATCTTGATCTACGACGCTGATATTTATATCTACAAAGCCGAAAACGGTTATTCTAATGCCAATATTTTTAAACCCAAAAAGAAAAAACCGCAAACCGACAAAGAAAAGCCCGAAACTACAATTGACGAAGTAAACCTCAACAAAGTCCACGTAATTATTGACAATCATTTGGGACATAAATTGTTTGATTTTGATGTGGCGAGTTTAGATTCAAAAGTAAATTATGAAGATGACAGCTGGCAGACCAATTTGTTTTTGAAAACCAAAATTAATAGTCTCGCCTTTAATACCGTTCACGGAAGTTTTGCCAAGGAGAAAGTTCTTGAAGGCAATTTTGATATTTCGTATGCCGAAGCCAAGCAAAAAATAGATATTAAAACCAAAGGACTAAAAATTGGTTCTGATGTTTTTGATATTGTCGCTTATTTTAATATCGGAAAAAACAATTCGCTTTTCGGAATCAATATCGGAACGGATATTTTATGGCTAAATGCTTCCAATTTATTATCGGCAAACATTAGTTCAAAACTCAACCAATTCGACATCAAAAAACCGATTAAGGTAAACTGCGACATCAAAGGCGATTTGAATGTTGAGGGCGATCCGAAAATTGTGGTGCAGGCAGATATTCGCGATAACGAATTAACGATTCCTGATGGTTTGTTTACCAATTGCAGTTTTAAAGGAATTTTTACGAATACTTTTAAACCCGAAAAGGAATCCAGCGATCCGAACTCGGCTATTATTCTGAACAATTTTAAAGCCGAATATCAAAGTATTCCGCTGACCATTGCGCAGGCCGTAATTAATAATTTAGAAAAACCCATTGCGACAGGAGTTGTAAATGCTGATTTTGATATTTCGAAACTCAACGGAATGACAAACGAAAAAATTCTTCATTTTGAAAGCGGTCATGCCAAAGCCAATTTGAAATTTCAGTTTGATATTGTCGATTTGTACATCAATAAACCCAAATTTACTGGCGATGTAGATATTGCTGATGCGACATTTGATTATCTTCCGAAAAAGATTCATGCCGAAAAAACAGCTGTACAATTGTCGTTTACGCAAGAAGCTCTTTACATTAAAAAAATAGCCTACAAACACAAAAAGAACATTATTCGCATTGATGGAAAAATCGATAATTTCTTGAATCTCTATTACGATGCGCCAGAAAAAATGGTCGTAAACTGGAACATTTACTGTCCAAATATTGACGTAAAACAGTTTTTGGGCGTTTTGCAAAATTCGCCGAAACAAAAAGTGGCAGTAAAAAAAACCGTTAAGCAAAATGTCAATTTTACGAACCAATTAAGATCGGTAATCGAAAAATGTACCGCTGTAATTAATCTCAAAGCCGATAAAATCACGTATGGCGCACTGACGGCAACCCATACGCAGGCTACACTGCAAATGCTAAATTCTAAAATCCTGCTTAAAAACGGAACATTAAATACTTCTGGCGGAAGCATAAACTTTAGCGGTTCTGTTGAGCCCAGCGGAAATCGGTATATTTTTACTTCAAACGCGCAAGTAAACCGAGTAGATATTGCGAGCTTTTTAAGATCTTTTAATAATTTCGGAATCAAATCTTTCAGTCCGAAAAATATTCGAGGCCGATTAACTAGCAATGCGAACGTAGCTGGTTTAATGAGCAGCACGGGCGATTTGATTATGAATTCTATGAAAGGAAAACTCGATTTTAATGTCAACCAAGGCGCATTACTCAATTTTGAACCGATTATGAAAGTCGGCAAATTTGCTTTTCCGCTTCGCGATGTTGAGAATATTACTTTCAGCGATTTATCAGGCTCGCTCAATCTTCGCGGAGAGCAAATCGATGTCAATAAACTCACCATAAGTTCCAGCGTTCTTAACATGGATGCAGAAGGTGTTTATTCTTTCGGCCGAGGCACCAATCTCGCGCTTACCGTTCCGCTAAGAAATTCTAAAAACGACGCCAAACTCGCCACCAAAGAAGAACGAAAAGCCGTTCGCGAAAAGGGCATTGTCCTGCATTTGATTGCTTATGATAATGAGGGAAAAATGAAGGTTAAGTGGGGGAAGAAGGATAAGGGGTAAAAAAAACTCGTTTTTTGTCATTATAAAAAACCGTATAAATACTCTATATTTTATTTAAAACAATTGATATAATTGTCCTAAATAAATTATGATTTTCCATAATCAATATAACTAGTTTAAAGCTATATTTGTTTTTAAATTTATTATCATTTTTTTGTTTAGAAAAAATTTTATTTTAACACGAAAAAATGCATGTAAATTAAAGTAAAATATATTTTGAAGCATAAAAAAAATTAAGGAGAATGGCAATCTTCTTAAGCATAGAAAAAGCTTTACGCAAACATTTAAGATAGAATTTAAATTATGGAGAATAATCTCAAATTTATTGATTTATATGCTGGAATAGGAGGGTTTCGTTTTGCTTTTGAAGCGGCAGGTGGAATTTGCAAATTTTCTTCTGAATGGGACAAATACTCACAATTAACATATAAAGCATTTCATGGTGAAACTCCGTTCGGAGACATTCATCAAATAAATGATATTGAAAATCAAATCCCTGATCATAACGTTTTAGCGGCAGGATTTCCATGCCAGCCATTTTCACTTGCGGGGGTTTCAAAAAAAAATAGTTTAGGACGATTACATGGTTTTGATGACCCAACTCAAGGCACAGAATTTTTTAAAATAAAAGAAATTTTAAGATTGAAAAAACCTGTAGCATTTTTTTTAGAAAATGTAAAAAATCTAAAAAGTCACGACAATGGAAAAACGTTTGAAATAATAAAGGAATCGCTTGAAAAAATAGGTTACATATTTGAAACTAGAATAATTGATGCGTCAAAATGGGTTCCTCAACATAGGGAAAGAATTTATTTTGTAGGATTTAGAGCTGATCTAAATATATCAAAAAAAGAAATTCTTGAACTTTTTCCAGATTCCCCCAAAAACAGGATTTATGAACTTGAAGACATTCTGATTCCAGAAAAAGAGCTTAATAAGAAATATAAAGAAAAATATACAGTTGGGCCAGGAACATGGGATACTTTATTAAGACATAAAAAAAATCATATTGAAAAAGGAAATGGTTTTGGATATGGTTTAATAACAAAACCATATGGAGATAAAATTACACGAACAATCTCTGCTAGGTATCATAAAGATGGTGCTGAAATATTAATTGAACAAAAAGGTAAAAGACCAAGAAGATTAACACCTTTAGAAGCTTGTAAATTACAAGGTTTTCCAGAAAAATGCTATGCTTTTTTTAACGGTTTGAAAACACAACCTGTTTCTGATACACAAGCATACAGACAATTCGGGAATTCAGTTGCATACCCTGTAATAAAAGACATTGCAAAAAACATTTCAAATTTTATTCATGAAAGAGATTTATTAAACAATGATCTTGGAATAAACAAAAAAGCTGTTTAAAATGGATATTTTAAAAAAGGCCATAGATGCTGTTAAAAAAAACGAATTAAATTTCTTCAAATTCCTTCGCGCTAATGAAGTTGGCGCCACAGGCAGTCATCAATCAGGTATTCTTATTTCTAAAGCTTCACATCAAATTATGTTTGATGGACCATCTCCAAAAATTAAAACAGAAAGAACCGTAAACATTACTTGGCCAAATGGCAGAATATCAGATTGCCATTTCAAATACTACGATTCAAAAAATGAATTTAGAATCACCAATTTTGGGAAAAACTTTGACTATTTATCTCCCAAATCTTTAGGCGGATTATTTATTCTTTCCATGTTAGATTATGAAAATTATGAAGGATATTTTTTATTCGAAGAAAACGAAATCGAAGAATTTTTAAAAGAATTTAATCTCTCTAAAAATGAAGATAATAGATTAATAATAAAGACGAACCAAACAACTTTTAATTTATCTGAAATTGACACTCCAAAAATCAACTTAAACAAAAAAACAGAAAGTCTTGATGATATAGAAATTCCTGCAAATTTTAAATCAAGAGCAAGACTTTTACCTCAATTAGGCGATATGCTTATCAAAAGTGAAGATGTTGCTTTTTTAGAGTTGTTAAAAAATTCCTACGACGCCGATGCAACAAAAGTTACGGTATTAATGGATCAGCTAGATTCCAAAGACAATAGCATAATTATTATTGAAGACAATGGTCATGGAATGGATTCAGAAACGATAACTGATGTCTGGCTTGAACTTGGTAGCGACTACAAAGTAAATAAAGCCAAAGAATTAAAACTCAAAGTTACTGACGAAAAGCAACGAATGCCAATAGGGGAAAAAGGAATTGGAAGATTAGGTGTTCACAAATTGGGTAATGAAATAGAATTGATAAGTAAAAAAATCGACCAAAATGAAGTATATGTTAAAATCAATTGGGAAGATTTTGATGAAAACATAAACGATATTGATGAAAAAGGAAATAGAATAAAAAGATACATAGAAGATATTAATATAATTGTAATTGAAAGAGCTATTCCAAAACATTTTACAAAAAAAGATGCACATGGCACTTTCATTGCAATAAGCAATTTAAAATCAAATTGGACTAGAACAAAAATTAGAGATGTTCAACGAACAATTACATCCTTGAGTTCGCCTTTTGATAATAACAATGAAGAATTTAAGGTTGACTTCAAAGTAATGGATAAACCCGCTTGGCTCGATAATATTGTTACTTGGGAAAATATTAAAGATTTAGCACTTTATCACTTTGAAGCTGAAATTGAAGGTCACGAAATCACGAAATTCAATTATAATTTTACTCCTTTCGCAGTTTTTGAAAAAGTTGATAAAAGAAATCGAAAGTATACCAATAATGAAAATGATAACGATTTTAGCGAAAACGACGAATTAATTCTAAGTCATCATACTTTAAAAAGAAGAAACGAAAAAAATGAAAAAGAAAGTTTCTCTGTTTCCAAAAAACATATAGGAAAAATACGAATCCAAGGATATGTTTTTGATCTTGAGAGTTACGTTTTAAATGAAGTTTTAGACAAAAAAGGATTGAAAGAATATCTCAAATCTAATTCAGGTGTTAAAGTTTTTAGAGACGACATGAGAGTTTACAACTATGGAGAGCCCGATAATGATTGGTTAGAATTAAACTTAAGTCGAGTAAATAGTCCAGGAGAAAAAATAAGCAATAACATCATTGTGTGTGGTGTTTTTCTAGATAGAGAAAACAGCACTGGTTTAGAAGAAAAAACCAATCGGGAAGGTTTTATTGAAAATCAGCACTTTTTTGATTTTAAAAATGCTGTAACCCACACAATAGAGCTTTTTGAAATACTTAGAAAAAGCGACAAAAAATTACTACGAGATAAATATGGCCCAACAAAAAAAAGTGAGCCGGTTTTATCATCAATTGCTAAACTACAAACTTTAGTTACAAAAAAAGTAAAAGATACTGAAATCGCTAAAGAAATCAACAATCATCTTTTTGAAATTGAAAGTAATTACAAATTAATGCAAGATAGACTTCTTAAAACTTCTAGCGCAGGTCTTGGCCTTGGTATTGTTTTACATGAAATAGAAAAAGTAATTCAAGAACTTTACGAAGTAGTCCGTAATGATTCGTCTATGCTTAAAAATGTAAACAGCTTAGTAACTAGATTATCCAAATTAGTTAATGGCTATTCTGAAATGTTTAGAAAGACGGGCTCTAAAATTGTATCATTAACTGACGTCATTGAAGATTCATTATTTTCGGTTGAATTTAGATTAAAAAAACATGAGACAAAAATCATTAAAGCTTACGAAAGAAAAAATCAAATCAAATTAAATTTAGCAAAAGGTCTAATTGAAGGGATTATTATAAATCTAATTGACAATTCTCTTTATTGGCTAGATGTAGCTTTGGAAGAACATAAAACAATTAAAGACAAGCTAATATTTATAGATATAATTGAAAACGAAAATACAGTTGAAATAATTATTGCTGATAACGGAACTGGTTTTTTAATTCCTACGGATATTGCTATAGAACCTATGGAGACAGGAAAAAAAGCGGGATTAGGATTAGGATTAAATATTGCCCATGAAATTATGTTAACACAAAAAGGAAATTTGACATTTCCTGATTTTGATGACTACGAAATACCAAATGAATTTAGAAAAGGAGCTTTAGTCTCTTTAGTTTTTAAAAAATAACTATTTTATATGATATCTAACTATTTCTCGTCTGGCAATGTATATGTTATTGATGATATCTTTGAGGAAGCAAAGCCAATAATCGACTCTCTTTACAAACATCAAATTCCACATATTTTTTCAGATGGAAGCAGAAGTAATTTACCCAAAACACCTCAACATGTAAGGTTAATTTTTTTAGATTTAAATTTATATCCTGCAACAAATCCTGCAAGTGTTAATGACTTTAAGAGTAAACATTCTTCAATACTAAATGCTCTGTTAGCAAATAACTCTAGTAGCTATATTGTCTTAATTTGGAGCAAAGAAGAAGATACAAAACTTGCTGATTTTAAAGATATGCTAGAAGATAAAGCTTATCAGCTTTCACATAGAAAACCAATTGAAATAATTGAATTAAACAAAAAAAGTTATTTTAATGAAATAAGTAATGATAACGGAGATACAGAATATGAATTTATTGATGGTAAAGAACAAGAATTACATGATTTAATAAATGAAAAATTAAAAGAAAATGATGCTTTTAAAACGCTTACTAGTTGGGAAACAATAATTAAAAAATCAAGTAACAAAACTGTTGATTATATTTTTGAATTGGCACAAAATGAAGTAGATCAAAAAAAGAAATTAAAAGAACTTATTTCATCTTTATCAATTTCATATCTTGGATATGGTAATTTTTTTGAAAAATTGAATGGTGATAATCAAAGAAGAACTGATGGATTTTTCTATGCCTTAAGTGAGTTAATTGATGATGAAATCGAGAAAGAAATATTCTTAAACAAACAATACGAATTTTCTGATTGGTGCACAGAGGAAGAATTAAAAAAAATAAATCTTGATTTTACATCAAAATTAAATTCAAAATTTTTAATTTCTAAGGACACCCATAATAATGAACTTACTGGCTCAATTTATAAAGTTTCTAAAACTAAACATCCATATGTGGACATTCTTAATGACTGCATTGAAGCTGACAAACTAAATCCTTTTATTAAAGCATACAATGAAGGCAAAACCAAACCTGAAGAACAAGTAGATAAAAAAAATTATATAAAAAGAAGATTTAGAAAACATGTAACTGAAAATATTTTTATTCCAATAGAATTAAACATAACTCCATTATGTGATATTGTGCAAAAAAAAGAAAAATATTATCGACTTATTCCAGGTATGTTAATAAGGAGTGATTATCATAGCTGTTTAAAAAGATCTAGCGAACGAGACTTTCAATCTCCTGTATTTTATTTAGATAATTACAATTCTAGTTATAAATTAGTACTTGATTACAGGTTTTTTCATTCTTCACTTAAAAAAGAAATTAATAAATTAGATAAAATATTTACTTTACGAAAAAACTTTGTCGATGATATACAACTAAAATTATCTAATCATGTAAGCCGATTGGGAGTTCTAAATTTATAAAATCAAAAAAAAAAGCCACTCCTCAAAGTGGCTTTTTCAATTTCTTACTCAATCCCCAAATAAGGATCAAGAATTTCTGCTAATTCATTTAACCAATAGAAACCATCTTCAATATTTACGGTTTCAGTTTTCATAAATCCGTCTTCTCGTATGGCATTTAACGCAATTAGGAAATTTACTTGCCTAATGGTTTTTGCCATACTTTTGGAATCAATTGAATTGTTGAAGAATTCGGTTAACCTCAATTCGGTTTCTTTGGAAAGGGTGTTGGTACTCATAATTTTGCATTTAGGAATATAAAACCCGCATAGCTTAGGTGTCCTACGCTGCAAAGAGCGTTGCGATTGTTTCCAATATCGCCACCATACCATACGGGCAAGAAGTTTTTTTTGTATTCATATATTTTGCATTTAGGAACTCCAAATATATGAAAAACAAAAATAATTTGTAAGTTTTTTCTTTATTTTAAAAATAAGATACTATAAGTATATTTTCTGCCAATCGAAATTACAAAATTGAAAAAATAAATCTTCAGATAATTCATAATATTTCCTTAACTCACTTGCCTTTTTCCGCCAAAATGGATAAGTTTGAGAATGAATCATTAAATTTTATTTGTTATGAAAGTACAAATCAACACCGACAAAAACATTGAAGGAAGTGCAAGATTAGAAAGCTATTTTTCTGGAGAAATAGAAAAAAGCTTAGATCGTTTTCAAGATAAAATTACTCGTGTAGAAGTTCACTTTGGAGACGAAAACGGGGAAAAGTTTAGCTTGCATGACAAAAAATGTGTGATTGAAGTTCGTCCTGTAAAACTACAGCCAATTACGGTTACAGAACATGCCGAAACACTCGAAAAAGCTTTCAGCGGTGCATTGGCCAAAGTGAAAAAATCGTTGACTACGACTTTCGAAAAAATAAAAGCACATTAATATTTTAAACCATATAAGTGATATAAGTTCATTTTAAGTTTACTGGAAAATTTTATATCACAAAAAAAGCGAAGCACTTTTAGTACTTCGCTTTTTTTTTGTGTGAAAATCTTAAATTCTCTTATATCACTTATATTTAAAGAATGACAAAGGTGCAAAGTGACAAAGTGACAAAGGAAAAAACTTAGAACCTTTGCTACTTTGCACCTTTGTCACTTTTCTATTATTTAGGAAGAGGAGCTCCAACTGCAATATCGCAACGGTGACCTGGTTTTCCATGTGGTGGATTCATTCCTTCTGCAACTGTCGCCTCATTTCCTTCTGTGCTTAACAACGCTGGAACTGGGTTTGATGCTGGCGGAGAAACGGTAAAGTTTTGAGTAACTGTTCCGCTTTGAGCCGTATTTGTGGTTGTCGGAGTTGCTGTCGCTTTAGGCGAGTTTAGAGGCGCTCCAACAGGAATATCACATCGATGTCCTGGCTGTCCGTGTGGTGGATTCATTCCTTTTGCCACTTTAACTGGCGCGGCAGTTGTAGTCGTAACCATTTTCTGCTGATTCGGATTTATCTGTACGGTTTGTCCCTGAGTTGCCTGAACTTGCTGTGTCGGCGCAGAATTTAAGGGCGCCCCAACCGCAATATCGCAACGGTGGCCCGGCTGTCCGTGCGCAGGATTAATTCCTTTGGTATCACTTAAAACTGTATTTGGGTTTGCTGCAGGATTTTGCACCACTGGCGCAGCTGGTTTAGTTGTATCTTTTGCAAGTCCTAATCTTACTAATTCGGAAGTTGCTGTACTTTCTTGCGGTTCTAATTCCTTTTTACAGGAAACGAACAATAGAGAAGTTACAGCGAGTGAACTTATAAGTAATTTTGCCTTCATGACTGGGGTATTTGTATTGATGAATCAAATATAGTGGTTTTTTGAGAGATTAAATGACATGAATATTGTTAATGATAATTTAATGAGGTACAAAGGCACATAGTCATTAGGCATCCTAAAATAAACTTTGCGCCTTGGTGCCTTTGTGGCAATAATTGAGTTTTCTTTAGTTTTCTTATATCACTTATATGGTTCAAAAAAAATTATACCTTTAAAGTCAAATAACATATCTCATGAAAAAAATACTTTTACTTCTTTTATTCGCTGCAACTTTTGCAAATGCACAAACCGACAAAAACAAAATCAATCAAATCTTAGACGCGTGGCATAAAGCTGCGGGTGAGGTAAAATATGATGCTTACTTTAATGTATTGGCAGACGACGCCATTTACATCGGAACTGATGCAACTGAAAATTGGACTAAAAAAGAATTTGCTATCTGGGCAAAACCATTTTTCGATAAAGGAACTACATGGAATTTTAAAGCCTTAGAGCGTCATATCTTTTTTGATAAAAGCGGAAAAATTGCTTGGTTTGATGAATTACTAGGCACGCAAATGAAAATCTGTCGCGGTTCTGGAGTTCTGGTTAAAGTGGGGAACGAATGGAAAATTCAGCATTATGTTTTATCCATGACGATTCCGAATGACGAAGTTGATGCTGTAACCAAGATAAAAACTCCAATTGAAGACGCTTTGATTGCGAAACTTCAGAAAAAATAAAACATTTTACGGTTTTCTTATTATAAACGTAACTTTTTGAGCATATTAGAAGCGCTGTTAGCAGATTAATTTTAATTAATTCGGCAAAAACAGCGCTTTTTTGTAACTTTAGAATAAGATACTGTCAAAAAAATGAGCCGTATTTTACAAAATTGATCAAAATAAAACCAATACCTCTATTTTAACAGCCTTTAAAACAAGAATCTTTATTTTTTTCTAACTTTGACCCCAAAAAAAATAGGGTTAAACAAAGTATTTTAAAAATGAAAATAGAAAAACGCTGGATTATCTCCTTTATCATGATAAGCGTCGTATGTACGATAGGGGCATTTTGGCCAACAGTTACAGAAAATAATTATGTTTTATCAGAATTCGGAACTATAGATCATATCGTTCCTGCTGATGTTGCTTGGATGCTTACTTCGAGCTGTTTAGTTTTAATCATGACGCCAGGATTGTCTTTCTTTTATGGCGGAATGGTTGGCAAGAAAAACGTTATTTCGACCATGCTTCAAAGTTTTATCTGCTTAGGTGTAGTTACTCTTTTATGGGTTGTCGTAGCTTTTAGTTTGGCTTTTGGAGAACCGGTTGGTTTTGGTTCTGGAGATCATTTTTACAGCTTTTTCGGAAATCCGACGACTTTTGCTTTTATGGATTATGTTGGTGTTCTGCCTCATAAACAATTGGCCAATACGATTCCGTTTATGCTTTTTGCTTTGTTTCAGATGAAATTTGCCATCATTTGTCCTGCAATTATCACAGGTTCGTTTGCTGAGCGCGTTCGTTTTATTTCTTATTTAGTTTTCATTAGTTTATTCACGATATTCATTTATGCTCCTTTATGCCACGCAGTTTGGTACCCAACAGGTGTTTTAGGAAGCTATTTTGGTGTTAAAGATTTTGCAGGAGGAACTGTGGTGCATATGAGTTCTGGTTTTGCAGCTTTGGCAGGCGTTATTGTTTTAGGAAAAAGAAAAAACAGCCAGCATATTCCAACCAATATTCCGTTTGTATTATTAGGAACGGGAATGCTTTGGTTCGGCTGGTTCGGATTCAATGCTGGGTCTGCGCTTGCTGCCAACGGAACTGCTGCAATGGCTTTCGCTACAACCACAACTTCATCGGCCGCAGCCATGTTAACTTGGATTTTCTTTGATAGAATGAACGGAAGAAAAGTTTCTGCTCTAGGAGCTTGTATTGGAGCTGTTGTCGGTCTTGTTGCCATTACACCAGCTGCCGGATTTGTTTCGGTGCCAGAAAGTATGTTCTTCGGTTTTATTACGGCTTTGGTTTCTAATACAGCTGTAAACTGTAAATATTCTAAAAAATTCGACGATACACTTGATGTTTTTGCTTGTCACGGTGTTGGAGGAATTATGGGAATGATTCTAACTGCCATTTTCGCTCACGGCGAAGACGCAAGTTTACTTCACGGCGGATGGAATGTTTTCGGACATCACATGATGGCGTTGGTTTTAGTTTCGATTTTTACTTTCTTCGGAGCTTATTTCTTGTTCAAAGTAACCAATTTCATTATTCCGCTGAGAGTTTCAGAAGAATCAGAACACATCGGATTGGATTTGTCTCAACATGATGAATCTCTTGATCCAAAATTAAAACCAATTACAGAACCTCATTACGGTTAATATTATTTTTTCCGCCACGAATTCACGAATTATTTTTAAAATAAAATTCGTGAATTCGTGGGCGGAAAACTTTTTAAACCTAATTACGCTATTTTCATTCGTTTATATTCCTTAATTTTGCCGAAAATTTTTGTAAAAGTGGGAAGTAAAAATAAACTAAAAAGATTCAGAGAAAACGAAACATTTCAAAACGTTTTTCAACCAACCAGAGAAGAAGTTGTGGGCGATTTAATGCCTTTAAAAGGAAAATGGAATTCTGATTTCTTTAAAAATGATAATCCATTAGTTTTAGAATTAGGATGTGGAAAGGGAGAATATTCTGTTGGATTAGCAGAAAGATATCCTGACAAAAATTTTATCGGAATTGACATTAAAGGTGCTCGTTTCTGGCGTGGTGCTAAAACTGCTGTAGAAAACGGTCTTCATAATGTAGCTTTCGTTCGCACGCAAATCGAATTGATCAATCATATTTTTGCTGAAGGCGAAGTTGACGAAATCTGGATTACTTTCCCAGATCCGCAAATCAAATACAAAAGAACCAAACATAGAATGACGAATTCTGAGTTTTTGAAATTGTACAAAAAAATCTTGAAAAAAGACGGTGTCGTAAACCTAAAAACCGATAGCGAATTTATGCACGGTTATACACTTGGATTGCTTCATGGCGAAGGTCACGAGGTTTTGTATGCCAACCATAACGTATATAAAAACGAAGGAAGCCCTGAAGTTGTGACTTCTATCCAGACTTTTTACGAAAAACAATATTTAGAAATTAATAAGGCAATTACGTATATTCGTTTCAAAATTAAAGACTAACTTTAATTTTGAAACCTTTATCTAACCCATTTTAATAGCTAAATGACCTACCTTACTCCTTTACTTTCGGGCTTTATTGCCGCTGCCATTGGAACTATTCCGCCAGGATTGCTCAATATGACGGCTGCCAAAATAAAAATGAAAGAAGGAAAAAAGAATGCTTTGTCGTTTGTAATTGGTGCGGTTTTAATTATTTTTTTTCAAGCTTACATTGCGGTACTGTTTGCTCGTGTGATAGACAATCGCCCAGATGTTGTAATATTATTGCGTGAAGCTGGTTTTATCATTTTTTCGATCTTAACAATTTATTTTTTCTTTTTTGCAAAAGATCCAATAGCAAAGAAAAAAACGAAACTAAAGAAAACCAGCAAAAAAAGCAGTTTCTTTCTCGGAATGCTGCTTTCGGGATTAAACTTCTTTCCTATTCCGTATTATGTTGTAATAAGTGTAACGCTTGCTTCATATCATCTTTTCGTATTCGAAAATACAATTATTTTAACCTTTGTATTAGGCTCGGTTCTTGGAGCTTTTGCAATTTTATATAGTTATATTGCTTTCTTTGGAAAAATAGAAAAGAAAACCGATTATTTCATGCGAAACATGAATACCATTATCGGAACTATCACAGGATTGGTTGCACTTGCGACACTTTTTAATATCTTGAATTACTACTTCGGATAAATAAACCTAACCATTAAGAGATTAAGAATAATTAAGTTTTTATTAACTTCATATCGTAATGGTAAAAATATTTTAAAATGGCTGAAGAAAATTTTTTCGAAAGAGTTTATGTAATCGTCAGACAAATCCCATTTGGAAAAGTTACTTCTTATGGCGCTATTGCAAAAGCTTTAGGTGCTGCCCGCTCGGCAAGAATGGTGGGCTGGGCAATGAATGCCTGCCATAATATGGACGATGTTCCTGCGCACCGAGTTGTAAACCAAAAAGGACTATTAACAGGAAAACATCATTTTGACGGAACCAATTTAATGCAGCAACTTTTAGAAAATGAAGGAATCAAGGTGGTCAACAATCAGATTGTAGATTTTGAAAAGCATTTCTGGAAACCGGAAGTTGAATCGTAAAAATCATTTTTACCATATAAGTGATATAAGTTCATTTTAGAAGAAAGAATTTATATTTTTATTTTTCTCTCGCAGATTTTGCAGATCTAGCCGATTCTCTTTTTAAAATTCAAAATCTGCCGAATCTGCAAAATCTGCGGGAACAAAAAACTTTACGACTTCGCGTCTTTGCGGCAAACCTACTAAATCAAGCAAATCACAAAACTTGTTTTATCTTCATCCGTTTGATAGCTTAAATAACCTCCATGTGCTTCTATAATATTTTTAGAAAGCGTTAATCCAATTCCTGCCCCATCTTTTCTAGTCGTAAAAAACGGAAGAAAAACTTTATCTCGAATCTCAGCATCTACTCCTTTCCCATTATCGGCAATCACAATAAAAAAGCGATTGTTTTCAGTATAACTCGAAATTAGCAGTTTCTTTTCTGTTTTTTCCTTTAATGCATGAATACTATTGGTAATCAAATTGATAATTACTTGTTCCATTTGATTTTTATCAATCATAATAGAACGTGAACTGTGTATTTCATTTATCAATTCGATTCCTTCGTCTTTCAAGATCGGACGCATAATTCGTAAACAATCTTCAAATAAAGCATTAATTGGCGTCATTTGCTTGTTTGGCGTTGGCAGCATTGCCAGCTTACGATAATTCTCTACGAAAAACTGCAAATGATCACTTCTATTGATAATGGTTGAAATACTGCTTTTGATGTCTTCAAAATCATCTTCTTCTAATTCTTCCTGATCTACAATATGAAGCAAATTCTGCGAAAGCGCACGAATCGGCGTTAAAGAATTCATTAATTCATGTGAAATAATCTTCATTAAATTAATCCATGCTTCTTTTTCTTTTTTCTCGATCACACGCTGAATGCTATCCAGTAAAATGATAAAATATTCTTTATTATACGTTTGAGTATGCGAAGTCTGAAGCATAAAAGTCTGAAGGTCTTGATCTTCAATTTTGATAGAAATAGCAGTCTTAAGTTCTGTAAAACCAACCTTTTCAATTTCATTGCATAAACTCGGAATATAGTTTTTAAGATATTGCCAATGGCTTACTTTTGGCACTTTGAAGAGATTTGAAAAACAGTCATTCATTATAAAAACAGACCAAGAATCGTTTTCTTTCTCTAAAATTAAGGCTGCTGTATCTATACTGTTCAAAATCGAACGGTAAATTATTTCTTTGGAAGTCTGTTCTTGTCTCTGGGTTTTTAGTGTATCGTACAACAGATACAAACTATTGAAATTATCTCTTTTATGCTCTTCCGGAAAATGGGCAGAAAAGTCATCATGCAAAATTGAGTTTATCGTTTTATCATAAAACAGCAATTGGTTTTTGACGAAAAAATACATTTCGAAAAGGAAAATCAAAACGAAAACTCCAGCCAAAATACCATTGAATCGAAATCCTTTATAAAACAATAAAGCACTGCAAAGAAAGAGCGCCATGACAAACACTACTCTTACGAACAACGCGTTATAAAATTTCCAGTTTTTCATTTAGTTTTTTTGTTTGCCACTCCCGATAGCTATCGGGATAAAAAGATTAAAGATTTTTTTTATCTGCTAAATTTGCAAAATCTGCGTGAAACTAAAATTTAAGATAAAGTAAAAATCTTGACTCTTGCTTCTTTTTCTCTAATTCTTCAAATCGTATTTTTCTATTCTTCTGTATAATGCAGCGCGCGACAAACCAAGTTCTTCAGCCGTTTTACTGATGTTTCCGTTGTATTTGAACAATGCTTTTTCGATTGCGCCTTTTTCCATTTCCGATAATGGATTTTCATCATTTCCTTGAATTTCCTCAAAATCCAAAATATCTAAATCCATTACCGAAATGGTATTGTTTTCAGCCAAAATCAAAGCGCGTTCGATTTTGTTTTCCATTTCGCGGACATTTCCTTTCCACGGATATTTTTCCAGATATGGTGCCGCATTTTCCTCAAAATGCCAGTTTTCCTGATTGTATTTTTCAGCAATCTGTTCCAGAATAAAGTTTGCCATTGGTACAATGTCATCTTTTCTTTCGCGAAGAGATGGAAGATTTATTTCCATTGTATTTATTCTGTACAATAAATCTTCACGGAACGTTTTATTCTTTACCTCAGTTTTTATATCACTGTTTGTAGCTGCGATTGCGCGAACATTCAATGGTCTTGGCTTGCTTTCGCCCAAACGCGTTACGGTTTTGGTTTGTAAAACATGTAATAATTTAGCTTGAAGATGTAGCGGAATATTCCCAATTTCGTCTAAAAAAATAGTTCCGTTTGAAGCATTCTCGAAACGGCCTGGAGTATCGATTTTAGCATCGGTAAAAGCACCTTTGGCGTAACCAAAAAGTTCACTTTCAAATAAATTATCACTTAACGAACCCAAATCTACATGCACAAAAGGCTGGTTTCTTCTTTCAGAATGCTGATGAATATATTCTGCAAAAACATACTTTCCTGTTCCGTTTTCGCCCAAAATCAAAACGTTTGCATCTGTTCGGGCTACTTTTTCAGCAATAGAATACGCTTGTTTTATTTTTGCCGAAGTTCCGACAAAATATTTTTTCTCGGTCTTTTCTAATTTTTCTGAAGTTGTTTTTTTACTGTTTTTTCTGCTTTCGATAACTGCTTTGTCAATGACTTCTAACAGCTTTTCGTTGTTCCAAGGCTTTAAAACATAATCAAAAGCGCCAATTTTAATGCCTTCTACAGCAGTTTCAATTTTTCCAAAAGCCGTCATTAAAATCACAATAGTCTGCGGAGAAAGTGTTTTGATTTCTTTCAGCCAATGAATTCCTTCACGCCCGTCTTCAAAACCAATTCGGTAATTCATATCCAGCAAAACCACATTTATGTCATTTTCGCTTAAAATTGAAATGATTTTTTTGGGACTATTGGTTGTAAAAATGGTTTCGAAATGCTTTTTAAGAATCATTTTTGCAGAAAAAAGAATTTCTTCCTGATCGTCGACAACTAATATTTGGGCTAGTTTTTTTCTCATGTGGTCTTTTTTCTGTCCGCTTACGAACGGTCAACTGTTCATTATCGGACACTGCTTTTTTGAAGTGTTCTCTGAAGCCTCTTTAAAATCAATACTTTACAAATAATAAATTCTATGGCACAGTATTTACCTATTGATTATCAGTAAAATATTTAAAAAAATGGACACGATAATTCCTCGTAAAAATAAAAAATTTAGATATCTCGCAATAGCAATTGCTGTTTTTTTAGTTTTGCTTACCATCTCGGTTTTCGCTTTTAACACCAAAAGAACTTTAAATGTAAAAGCAGACGAATTGGTAATTCAAAAAGCGGAAAAAGCTTTTTTTGAAGATTTTGTCGTTTTTCAGGCAAAAGTAGAACCTTTGAATGTTATGCTGGTAAACGTTACCGAAGGTGGTTCTGTAAAAGAGATTTTTGTAGAAAACGGCGCAATGGTTACCAAAGGACAATCTCTGGCTCGCTTGTATAATCCGAACACAGAATTGAATTATCTGACTCAGGAAACTGCTATTATTGAGCAAATCAACAATTTGAATACAGGGAAATTAAACATCCGAAATCAGGAATTAAACTTAAACAAAGATTTAGTTTTAATTGAACATGATTACAACGATGCCAAAAGATTGTACGACATGAATGCAAAGCTGTATGAGAAGGATGTAATTTCTAAAAATGACTGGAATACTTTTAAAGAAAGCCTTCGTTTTCAAGAAGAACGCAAAAAAACAATTCAGCAGAGCATTCAAAAAGAAAAACAAAGCAATCAGGTTCAGATTTCTCAAATAAACCGTTCGATCCAGACTATGGAAAAGAGTTTGGATATTCTTAGAAATAACAAAAAGAACTTTTTAATCACAGCGCCAGAAACAGGTCGACTGACTTCTTTTGAACCTGTTCTAGGGAAGACTTTTCAAGCAGGCGCAAGTATCGGAAAAATTGATTCTAATAAAGGATACAAATTGACTGCCGAAGTTGACGAATTTTATTTGGAAAAACTTAGAGAAGGATTAAAAGGACAAGTGGAATTTAAAGGCAAAAATCTTGAAGTTATTGTTACTAAAGTAATTCCAGAAGTTAAAGGCGGAAGATTTACCGTAGAATTGGCTTTTGCATCGAAAGAAAATATTGTGCTTCAGGATGGACTTAGCTTTGGCGTAAAATTGATTTTATCTGAAAAGAACAAAACTTTAGTTATTCCGAGAGGCGCTTTTAATCAGGAAGCAGCCGGAAAATGGATTTTTGTAGTAAACGGAAATAAAGCCGTAAGAAGAAATATCAAATTAGGACGCGAGAATCCTTCTTACTACGAAGTTTTAGAAGGCTTAAAAGAAGGCGAATCTGTAGTCACTTCTTCTTATACCGATTATAAAGATATTGAAGAGCTTTCTCTTGAGTTGCAGTCACAGTAGACAGTCGCAGTTTTACAATTCACAATTCACAATTCACAATTATAAAGACATCAATCATCAATCAAAAAACGATTTTAATAACATTTCAAAACCTTAAAAAATTATGATCACAATTCAGAATTTAACCAAAGTTTTTAGAACAGAAGAAATAGAAACTGCTGCTTTGAGCGGTATCAATTTAGAAATAAAAAAAGGTGATTTTCTAACTATCATGGGGCCTTCGGGCTGTGGAAAATCGACTTTATTAAACATAATCGGTCTTCTTGACGGCGCTAGTGGCGGAAGCTACAAACTATTAGATCAAGAAATGATTGGTCTGAAAGAAAAAGGAAGAGCGCAGGTGAGAAAAGAAAACATTGGTTTCATTTTTCAAAATTTCAACCTAATCGATGAGCTTTCTGTTTATGATAATATAGAATTGCCTTTGCTTTACAATAATGTAAAAGCTTCTGAAAGAAAACAGAAAATTGAAGCTATTGCTGAAAAATTAAATATCTCTCATCGTCTAAAACATTTTCCGCAACAGCTATCTGGAGGACAGCAGCAGAGAGTTGCCGTTGCAAGAGCCTTAGTAAATGACCCTAAAATTATTTTGGCCGATGAGCCAACAGGAAACTTAGACAGTAAAAACGGTAATGAGGTAATGGAACTTTTAACCGATTTACATGCTAAAGGTGCCACTATTTTGATGGTTACCCACTCTGATTATGATGCTTCTTTTTCGCAGAGAACCATTCATATGAAAGACGGAGTTATATTTTCTGAAAAGTTAAATCAACGTAATGTTGATGTTTTTATGGACGCTAAATAATAAAGTGATGATTAAAATTATTGTTACTGCACTTGTAGTTCTGGTAGAATTAGTGTGCAAAATATTTACTATGATTTAAAACCGAAAGGTTTCGAAAAAACTGCCATATCAACTATAAAAAAATATACATCAAAATGATTTTTAACTGGTTCAAAATATTTATATATCATTTAAGACAAAGCAAACTGTTTTCGTTTTTAAATGTTCTGGGATTAAGCATCGGAATTGCTTCAATTATTTTTGCCATTCTTTACTGGAATAATGAGCATTCTTACGACCAATGGAATCCGGAAAAAGAAAACTCTTATTTGGTTCTTAACAAAATTGGCTCGGGAGACATTTGGGCTTCCAATTCGATTCCTTTTGGAGAAACTTCCAAAGCAAGCATACCAGAAATTGAGGAAATATGCTTTATGAACAACTGGTACGACGAAGAAGTGATCAAATATAAAGATCAAAAACTGTTGACTAAAAACATTATGGTTTCTGATGAAAATTTCTTCGACTTTTTCCCTTTCGAAATCGTAAAAGGTGCCAAACAGAATATCCTAAAAGAAAAAAATAGTGTAGCCATTTCTACTGAACAGGCCGAATTGCTTTTTAAGAATGAAGATCCTATTGGAAAATCTATTTCATACAATAATAACATTTACACTGTTAAGTCGGTTTACCGATTAATTAAACCTTCATCAATTGAACCAACATACGTTTTTAGCGGTGTAAAAAGAGAAGGAGATTTAAATAGCTGGGGGAATTTTAATTATGGCTTAATGGTCAAAATTAAAGACGGGGTTGATCCTGCTCTTGTTTTAAAGAAAATGCAGAATGTAGTTTATATAAACAGAACGGTAAAAGATGCTAAAGAAAGCGGACAAACTGTCGAACAATATATTAAAGAAAATGGTGAAGTAAAAGTAATTATAGACCAACTGAAAACATCTCGTTTGCACGGTACAAAAAGTTCAGGAGGGAAAAATTTTCCAGAAGGTTATGGCAATTTAAAATTGCTTTATATTATGCTAGGTTTATCTCTTTTGATTTTAGTTTTATCATTGGTAAACTATATCAATTTGGCGACAGCATCGGCAATAAAACGCGCCAAAGAAGTTGGAGTACGCAAAATCGTAGGCGCCTCTAAAAACCAGATTATTGCTCAGTTTATTTTTGAAACTGCCATAATCGTAACATTAGCCATTTTATTTGCTTTGGCTATTGTAGAACTATCATTGCCTTACTACAACAACTTCCTGAACAAAACACTAACTATAAATGGCAGTGAATTCTACCTGCAGCTTATTTTAATATTTGGATTAGTAATCATTTTTGCAGGTATTTTCCCTGCCATTTATATTTCAAATTTTGAGACTTTAAAAGTTTTGAAAGGGAATTTTTCAAGAAGTAAAAGTGGTATCTGGATTCGAAATTCTATGCTTATTTTTCAATTCGGAATCGCTGCATTCTTTATTATTGGCGCATTAATTGTCAATTCTCAAGTTAATTATATGATGGAAAAAGATTTAGGTTTCAGCGGAGATCAGGTAATTTCTATTCCATTTAACAACCTTGATAGATCTAAACGAACAGACCAATATTTAGCCACCAAACAAGAAATCAAAAAAATACCCGGCGTTTTAGGTGTTTCTGCTTTTGCAGGATCTTTTGGAGGAAGCACCAATTCTAGCTCTGGCTTTAAGCACAATGGCATTTTTGTACAGCCAAGAAATGTGGAAATGGATTTTGGTTTTCTTGATATGATGAAAATTAAAATTGTAAAAGGGCGTGATTTGTCTCCTCAATATGCTTCAGATACCATAAGCAGCATGCTTATGAATGAAACCTTAGTAAAAACACTTAATCTTAAAGACCCTATAAATACTATTATAACATCTGGATGGGGAAATGATAAAGGCAATTTGAAATTTAAAATTGTAGGGGTTGTTAAAGATTTTAATATAACTGGTCTTCAGGACAAAGTCCCTCCAATGGTATTCATAAACTTACAAACTTTAAAATGGAATAATTTTAATAATGTGCTTGTAAAGGTTTCTCCAAATAATTTAACAGAAACGTTAGAAAAATTGAAATCATATTGGGAGAAGAATGTCAATCCAGATTATCCGTTTGATTACGAATTTGTTAACAAAGGATTTGCGAAGACTTACGCGGAGCAAGTAAAGCAGAAAAATCTGTTTTTCATCTTAAATTTGGTTGTAATTGTAATTGCTGTATTTGGATTGTTTGCTTTGGCATCATTTTCGATGGAGAGAAGATTGAAAGAAATCGCCATTCGAAAAACATTAGGAGCCGAAACAGATATCCTCTTAAAAGAATTATCGAAACAATATATTGTTTTCTGTTTAATAGGATTTGGAATCGGAATTGTTCCTGCTTATATATTATTACAGAAATGGCTTGAAGATTTCGCTTTTAGAATTGGAGTTTCGACAGTACCTTTTGCAATTGCCTTGATTTCTCTTTTGATTTTAACTTTAGTAATCGTTTTAACAAAAGCATTTCAGGTAACCAAAATAGATGTCTTAAAATATTTAAAATACGAATAAGCTTGTAGACCATTTTTTTTAAAGAAGCCCGACAGATTTCAGTAAAATCCGTCGGGCTTTTATGTTTAATCTCTCATGGTTACAGCATCATTATAAATCAGCTTGTCTAAACTCTGATCTCGATCATAGACATCTGGAAAAAAGTTGACTTCTCCGTTGTCCTGAACCCAACAGGTAAAATAACCTATATAAACTGGAATTTTGCGTTTTAGCATACAAGTTGTTTCTTTTTCTCCGCTCATAGCACTGTCAATTTTATCTACAGGCCAGTCTGGATCGTCTTTTAGAATATGCAGTGCAAGCTGTTTGGCTTCTTTAACATTTATACAGCCATGGCTAAAAGTGCGCTTTTCAAATTCGAACAAACTTTTTGCTGGCGTATCGTGCATATAAATATCGTTTGGATTGGGGAACATAAATTTTACTAATCCAAGAGAATTCTTTGGTCCAGGTTTTTGTCTCACTTTCCCTCCATTCCATTCCATATTATGATCTGCCAAATAATTTTTATCATTTGCAATCTGAAGTTTTAATTCGTTTTGAATAATACTCGTTGGCACATACCAATACGGACTAAAAACAATTCGATCCATATTGCCGCTAAAAATTACAGTCTCACTAAGTCTGTTGCCAACAAAAATATCCGAAACCAAATCATATTTTCCGTCCTTAACATAAAAAAGCCTGAATGAAGGAATATTTACCATAACATACTCTTCAGCCTTGGCCAATTTAGTCGGAATCCATCTGCATCTTTCCATATTCAGCATAATCGTTCTGATTCTTTTGCTGATTGGCTCATTCATCTGATTGATAATATCTCTCGTTAGAGCATAATTAATTTTTAGATTGTATCTCTTTTTATAATTTAAAACTCCCGCCATTAATTCTTCATCATAAATATCACTTCCAGAATCTCTTTTTAAATCTCCAACCACAAACAAACGATTTCTAATTTGTTTTATCGCAATTGCAGTATCATCTGGTCTTAAATCTTTAAAAGTAGCACTGTCAATCGTAATTTTCTGCCACAGATTATCGGTTTCTATTTTGCGGTATTTTTTCAGTGCATCTTTCAATCTGTAGTATTGGCTAAATAAAAGATTATCATCTTTATCCAATCGATCAGAATCTACCATTAATGAATCCAGAATGTGAGTATACGAAATAGATTTTGCAGGAAGGTACCAGCCTATTTTTTTCAATGTCGCAGGATCAACTCCAGAATATACATTACTGGCATAAAATACATACATGCTTGTCAGCAGTAATTCGGTATCTAGCTGTGATGGTTTACTTGAAGCGCTTTCGTTAAAAGCCTCATCAATTTGTTCTTTATAAGGCATTTTCTCTTCAATTCCCTGATCTTTCAGAACATTTACTTTCTGATATAATAATGAGCCGAATTCTGTTATACTTTTATCATCATACCAAATAGATTTATAATCTTTGGCTTTGTAAATACCCTCAACATCTTTCTGATATTTTTTAAGTTTAGGATATCTTTTAAAAAAGGCATTAATCGAAGCTGCGTCAAGAGTAATGACAGAAACAGCTTTTGAATTTGTTACATCCGCCTTGCTTTTGGCACTATTGGAAAATGAATTGAATGAAAATGCAAAAAAACTGACTGTAACAATAATTAAAGAAGAAGTAAAATTTCGCATATTTTTAAAGTTTTAAATTGGTAGAAACAACTTTAAAAAAAATACCGAAAACCCAATAAATTGCTCAAAAAACCTTAGTTTTCACATATTTTTTTTCATATCTGACAATCATCGATTTGGGCTATCAAATATAATGAAGTTTTGTGAGAATTTTATTTAATCGGAAGAAAAACTTATATAAAAATATTCAGTTAAATCGAAAAAGTTTTTCTCAAATCATCAAATCAGTTTTATCATTTTTTATAAAAATTACTTTTGAATAATTTTGAATAATCTCAATATCAATAATTACAATTCAAAAACGCTTAATTTCCGAACTTAATCTGTTATCTTTGCACCCTGAAATCAGTTTACATAAATATAATCTTATAAGATTGATTTTGGAGAATAAAAAAAGCCCATTACAATGAAACTAGATAGAAAAGAAATTCTAAAAGCTTTAGAGACCATCACTATTGCTGGAGAAGGAAAAAATATGGTTGAAAGCGGTGCCGTAACCAATGTAATTACATTTGGAAACGAAGCTGTTGTAGACCTTGTATTGCATACACCTGCTATGCACATCAAAAAAAGAGCGGAAGATGATATTAGAAAAACAATTCATGATTTAATATCTCCTGATGCAAAAGTAAAAGTAAACATTAAAGTTGAAGCTCCAGAAAAACCAGAAATTAAAGGCCGTGCGATTCCTGGAATCAAAAATATTATTGCAGTTGCTTCTGGTAAAGGAGGAGTAGGAAAATCTACCGTAACTGCAAACTTGGCTGTTACGCTTGCCAAAATGGGTTTTAAAGTTGGTGTTTTGGATGCCGATATTTACGGACCTTCAATGCCAATTATGTTTGATGTTGAAAATGCGAAACCTGTTTCTGTAACAGTTGACGGAAAATCAAAAATGAAACCAATTGAAAGCTACGAAATAAAAATGCTTTCAATCGGATTTTTTACAGCTCCAAGCCAAGCTGTAATCTGGAGAGGGCCAATGGCCGCAAAAGCATTAAACCAAATGATTTTTGATGCAGATTGGGGAGAATTAGATTTCATGCTTCTTGATTTGCCTCCTGGAACTGGAGATATCCACCTATCTATCATGCAATCGCTTCCAATTACTGGAGCTGTTGTAGTAAGTACTCCGCAAGCGGTGGCACTTGCAGATGCTAAAAAAGGTGTGGCTATGTTTATGCAAGACAACATCAATGTTCCTGTTTTAGGAATTATTGAAAACATGGCATATTTTACACCAGAAGAATTGCCAGAAAACAAATACTACATTTTTGGACAAGAAGGTGCTAAAAACCTTGCCGAAGATTTAGGCGTTCCATTTTTAGGAGAAGTTCCAATTGTACAATCTATTCGTGAAGCAGGAGATTACGGTCGTCCAGCAGCATTGCAGACTGCGTCTCCAATAGAAAAAGTATTTGAAGGAATTACTAGAAATGTTGTACAAGAAACCGTGAACAGAAACGAAAGCTTGCCTGCAACAGAAGCAATCAAAATTACAACAATGGCAGGCTGTTCTGCAGTTAAAAAGAATTAGATAATTGAGATAATGAGATAATTAGCTAATTTTAAAAAATTTTCTAATTGGCACATTTTCTAATTGAACATTAATATTATGACAACAGAAGAAATAACAAGCAATGTTTTATTGGCCTTAGATGAGATAAGACCATTCTTAAAATCTGACGGTGGAGATATTTCATTAATCTCTATTGAAGATGACAAACATGTAAAAGTTCGTTTGGAAGGAGCTTGCATTAGCTGCAGCGTTAATCAAATGACCCTAAAAGCGGGTGTTGAAACTACAATAAAAAAATATGCTCCGCAGATCGAAACTGTGGTAAATGTAATGTAACAAAACATCGTCTTTTTATAAGAATTGAACCTTTAAAGTTTAACAAGAATAATAAGTGTTTTGTTATTTGATTAAGAAAATGATAATATAACACTAAAAAAAAGACGTTTTTTGTCACATTCATAAAAAACAACGCAAAGATTTAAGAGTTTCAGTTAAGGAATTGTTACATTTTTAACTTAAATTTGTCACAAAACCCTTAAAATCTTAAATTATGAAAAACTATTACGCTCTTTTTTTCTTATTGTTTTTTGTTTCTGTAGATTATGCCCAAAGTAAGAATGTTGTGGTTGACAAGGCTTGGGTAAGTGAATCTGAAGAATGGTCGGATTTTCAATATTCAGGTAAGATTGTTTTTTCAATCAATCCAAATGAAGAACCTGGAACATTACGAATCGGAAACTATGACTTCTTGTACGACTTTGTTGAAGGCAAAGCCAAATTTACGGTTAAAACAACTTATAGTTCAGCCGAATTCTCTCATCCGAGAAAAATTTCTGCTTCAACAGACAAACAAGGTGTTTTAAATACGACTTACGAAGGAACATTAGTTTTTCAATCCGACAGAGATTACTATTCTGTAATTGCAGTAGTTACAATTCTTGAAAAAAATGATAATGTTCTTGGTGTAAAAATGCGCTTAAAGGACAATAATAGAAAAGAATACGCATTTAGTACTAAACCTACTAGCTAATATAAATTAGGATTTTTTCACGTTATAAAATCCTGCCAAAAAATTCCAATAATTAAAATGGATGTATTAATAAAGATTAAAGATCGAGAAGGAGTTGTACACGAATTACAAGCTCCAACCGATATGGCAATGAATATAATGGAGTTATGCAAAGCATACGAACTTCCTGTTGAAGGAACCTGCGGTGGAATGGCCATGTGCGCTTCTTGCCAGTGTTACGTTCTAAATGATGTTGCATTACCAGAAATGGGTGACGATGAAGAAGCCATGCTTTCGGAAGCATTTTATGTGAAGTCTAATAGCCGTTTAGGCTGTCAGATTCCAATTACTGAAGATTTAGAAGGATTGGAGTTAGAGTTGGCACCAGAATACTAAAAAAACAAATTTACAATACTATAAATTCCAAATTCTAAAGCATCTTCTGCTTGGAATTTGGAATTTTTTTAATTGGAATTTAACAGACCACTTGGATCAAAAGGCTCAAATTCTCTTTCAGAAAAAGCTTCTGTTAAAATTCCAGAGGAACACAGCCAAGAAATGGTTTCTTCTAAAGAATTTCCTGCTTTATAAATCATTTCGCTATATCTAGGCAGAATATAATATTGATTGTTTAGGAATATAATTTCATCGCCATCAAAAGTATCTCCAATTCGGATAGATTTCAGCACTTCTTCCTTGGTTAAAACTTCTTTTCCTTCATCCCAAAACCAATATTCAGTAATACGGTTTCTCCATTCTTCCAAGGTTAAAACAATAGTTTCAGGAAGATAAATCCGTACATAAGTACCTCCAAGAATACCGCTTCCATATTTTTGAACATACTCTTTATAATCTTCATCAAAAGTTATGTTTAATGTTTTCTCGCAAGCCAGTATATCTTCTTCATCGGCTGTAAAAAGATCTGTTTTGTTGGTGTTATAATTAGGGATTATTTTATAGTTATCGAAATTCATAGAGTTTAAATTTTAACCGCTAAGTTACCTATTTATTAAAACTATTTCTCACAAAAAAACCGTAATTACATTGCTGCAATTACGGTTTTTCCTTTATAACAATTTAATTTAATCTCCCGATTATACCAAACCTGCTTTAATTAAATATTCAGCGATTTGGATGGTGTTTGTTGCAGCTCCTTTTCTTAAATTGTCAGCAACAATCCACATGTTTAAAGTATTTGGCTGGCTTTCGTCACGACGAATTCTTCCAACAAACACCTCATTTTTACCTTCTGCATATAATGGCATTGGATAAGTAAAAGTATCTAAATTATCTTGAACCACAACTCCATCTGTATGGTGCAGAATTTCACGAACTTCATTTACATCAAAATCATTTGTAAACTCAACGTTCACAGCCTCACTGTGTCCGCCTACAACTGGCACACGAACTGCAGTAGCTGTAACTCTGATGGTATTATCACCTAAGATTTTTTGAGTTTCGCGAACTAATTTCATTTCCTCTTTAGTGTACCCGTTTTCTTCAAAACTGTCGCAGTGTGGAATTGCATTTCTGTGGATTGGATATTTGTAAGCCATATCTCCCTGAATTCCTGCGTACTCGTTTTCTAATTGTTTAACTGCTTTTACACCAGTTCCTGTAATAGATTGGTAAGTAGAAACGATAATTCTTTTAATGTTGTATTTTTTGTGCAAAGGAGCCAAAGTCATTACCATTTGAATAGTAGAACAGTTTGGGTTTGCAATAATTTTATCTTCTTTAGTTAAAACATCAGCATTGATTTCTGGAACTACCAATTTTTTAGTAGGATCCATTCTCCATGCAGAAGAGTTGTCGATAACAGTTGTTCCGGCAGCAGCAAATTTAGGAGCCCATTCTAATGAAGTATCTCCTCCAGCAGAGAAAACAGCGATATCCGCTTTCATATCAACAGCCGTTTGTAATCCTACTACTTTATATTTGGTTCCTTTGTATTCGATTTCTTTTCCTACTGATCTTTCTGATGCAACAGGAATTAATTCTGTAACAGGAAAATTTCTTTCTGCTAAAACTTTAAGCATTACTTCGCCTACCATTCCAGTAGCGCCTACAACTGCAATTCTCATTTTTATATTTTTAAATAATCAATTAATCTAATTTGTAACGCAAAAGTAAGTATAATAAAAGTCATGACAAGGTGATTCACAAAAAATAACAAAATGTTTAATTTGTAACATTTTGTAAAAAAACCGCCTCTTTAGAAGGCGGTTAAGTTAGACTTAGTGTAGCGGTATTATATTTTTTATTTATTTTTCAATAAATCTCTAATTTCTGTAAGCAATTCTTCTTGGGTTGGTGCAGCAGGCTGATTAGGTGCTGGCTCCTCTTTCTTTTTAAGACTGTTTAGCGCTTTAATAATCAAGAACAAAACAAAAGCAACAATGATAAAGTTAATTACTGCTGAAAGAAACATACCGTATTTAACTCCTCCGAAAGCAGTTAAATCTTCAATTTTTGACAAATGAGCTGCATCTAAAGCAGGTTTTAATACCAGCGGCGTAATTACATCCTCAATAAATGAGCTTACAATTTTACCAAAAGCTGCTCCAATAATTACTGCAACAGCAAGATCAACTACGTTGCCTTTCATTGCAAATGCCTTAAATTCTGAAAAAAATCCCATATCTGATTTGTTTAGTTTTTAATAATGAATATCGAAAATACGCAATTTTATTGAAAAAAACACATTCGGCATCCTCTTTTGAACCATATAAGTTATAATAGAAATTATAAGCGTCACGCAATTGAAATGCATAGTACGCTAAAAAAAGAAGTACATTTGGACAAAGATGGACTTATATATCTTATATGGTCTAAATACTATTATCTAAAAAATACCCTCTTAACGCGCTGCGAAATACTCGTCATAATCTCATATGGAATTGTTTTTAAGGCTACAGCCATCTCTATCACAGTCGGACTTTCGCCAAAAATAATTACCGAATCGCCTTCTTTGCAATCTATATGACTTACATTAACCATCAGCATATCCATACAGACACTGCCTACAATTTTTGCTTTTTGATTTTTAATGGTTACATACCCAACTTCATTTCCCCATAATCTCGAAATTCCATCTGCGTAACCAATTGGGATCGTCGCAATTTTGGTTTCTCGGTCTGCCATAAAACGACGTCCGTAACCTACGCTGTCGCCTGCAGGAATGGTCCTAATTTGAGAAATTATAGATTTCAGAGTTCCAACATTTTCCAAATATTTCTGTTCTGCAGGATCGTTTGAAACACCATACAAACCAATTCCTAAACGAACCATACTGTATTGTGCATCAGGAAAATTGCTGATTCCTGAAGTATTCAAAATATGTCGAATTGGATTGATATTTAATTCTGATATCAATTTTGAAGAAAGTTTTTCGAACAAAGCAATCTGCTGTCTTACAAAATCAAAATGTTTTGATTCGTCACTTGTCGCCAAATGCGATAAAATACTCTGAACACGAACTGTCGAATTGCCCTTTAAAGTCGCAATCAGCTCATCGATTGTATTATTTTCAAAACCTAAACGATGCATTCCCGTATCCATTTTGATATGAATGGGATAATCTTTTAAATTCTTTTCACGAGCAATTTTTAAAAAGGCATTCAGTCCTTTCAAGCTATAAATTTCAGGTTCTAATTGATACTGAATCATAGATGGAAAACTTGTCGATTCTGGGTTCAGAACCATAATTGGCACTTTTATTCCGCCATTTTTCAGCGATATTCCTTCATCGGCGAAAGCCACTCCCAAATAATCTACTTTATGATGTTCTAACAGTTTTGCAATTTCTAAACCTCCATTTCCGTAACCAAATGCTTTTACCATAACCATCATTTTGACACCTGGCGCCAATTTTGACTTATAGTAATTAAAATTATGGCTTATAGCATCGAGATTAATTTCGAGAATAGTTTCATGCGTTTTTTCTTCAAGAAGCGAAACAATTTCTTCAAATTCAAAAGATCTTGCTCCTTTTATTAAAATCGTTTCATTGTGAAAATTAAAATCATCGATTGCAGCAATAAAATTGCTTGTGTTATCAAACATAGTACTATTTGGAAACTTAGCTGCAAAAGAAGATATTGTCGGTCCAATACCAATTATACGATTAATTTTATTGTCTGAAATTAACTGGGCTACTTTAGAATATAATTCTTCATTTGTAAACCCGCTCTGAAAAATATCTGATAGAATGACTGTTTTTGAAGCTCCTTTTTTCTTCTGGCTTTCCAAGAAATCTAAAGCAATTTTAAGCGACTGAAAATCGGAACTGTAACTATCGTCAATAATACTGCAATTATTAATTCCGTTTTTCACTTCCAAACGCATTCGAATTGGGTACAGCATCTGGATTCGACTTTGGATTGTCTCCTGATCGTAATTAAGATGCAGTAAAACCAATAAACATGAAATTGTATTTTCTATAGAAGCTGAATCGTTAAACGGAACTTCTAAATTGAAAGTTTCATTTTGATAATGGTATTGAATAAAAGTATGGTCGTTTTTATATTCTCGTTTTTCAATAAAAACATCTGCTTTTTTATCTGTAAAACTCCATGAAAAAAGCTTTCGCGGATGAATCATATATTCTGCGGCAAACTGAGTCAGGCATGATTCTACAACCTCTGTTTTTTGATAAATAATGATCGGACAGTCTTTAAACAAAAGCAATTTTTCATCAATCTTTTGTACTAAATTCAAAAAGCCTTCATCATGCGCACTTCCAATATTGGTGAGTACACCTATTGTGGGTTTAATGATTTTCTCCAGTTTAACCATTTCATTAACTGTCGAAATTCCAGCTTCGAAAATGCCTAAATTATGTTTTTCATTAATTCCAATTACCGAAAGAGGAACACAAACTTGAGAATTATAACTTTTTGGACTTCTAATAATATTATAGTCAGGACTTAATAAAAAATTAAGCCATTCTTTTACAATGGTCTTACCGTTGCTTCCTGTTAATCCAATAACCGGAAAATGGAAAAGACTTCTGTAATAGGCTGCAAATCCCTGAAGTGCAAGAAGCGTATTTTCGACCACCAAAAAATTAGCTTTATCAGCGTAACCCTCTGGAATATATTGAACAACAAAATTCCGAACATTGTTTTCTATTAAATCAGGAATAAAAGAATGAGCATCGTTATTAACACCGGCCAGAGCAAAAAATAAGGTTTGCGATCCGTTTTGAAGCGAACGGCTGTCAATTGAAATATGATCTATTAAAATAGCAGCATTTGAGCCAGTCCATTTGGCATTTAACACTGAAATCAGGCTTTTTATATTTATGCTCATTTAGAAATTTCTTTTT
>Ga0099824_1001750_pt1 | contig 31166 bp, 10 predicted proteins | sample SiratrowhiteBW_FD_76837 | JGI IMG/M metagenome (GOLD analysis project Ga0099824, IMG submission 76837) | Root nodule microbial communities of legume samples collected from California, USA - Siratro white BW | ecosystem: Host-associated > Plants > Roots > Nodule | place: USA: California... | reverse complement strand
GAAAATTATATATTATATATCTCTATATATATATAAAAATAAATAATATTTATTATAAGATATTTTTTTCTCTATTTTTTAAAATTTATATATATATATATATATATATATATATATATATATATATATATGAAATACTTATTTTGTGTACATATTTTACATTATAATTTTGCTTTTAATTATTTTTTAAAATTTTAATATTTTTACCTCAAAATTACACACCACTTTTTATAATATAATTACGATTTTTCCTTTTCCAATGAAAATTTATAAATTATATTATTTTTATTCAAATTATAAAGTATGCATTAAATGTAAAACATAATAGTGCTTATATCTACATTTAAATAAATATATAAAATTAAAATTAATATAAATATGAAATTTTAAGTTATTAACATACAGTAGTATAATAAAAAAGTGCAAAACACTTTGTTACAATGACGCTATATTTTCTGTCGCTGTATCTAGACATGATTATGATAATTGTTATCAGTTTCGTGTTAAAAATGTTATATATAATCATTAAAATGTTATTTCTAATTTTGAAAAAAAAAATACATTGACCTTAACATCTAAAATTAGAGAAAGATGTCTCTCCATCTCAAATTGTGACAGGTAATTTTAAAAAGTTCTTTGCATAAAAAATTTATCCATTTATTTCCATAAATTGTATTTTATTATTTCAACTTTTTATGTATCTAACAGTTACCATATATTTGTCTTCTGAATCAAAACCAGCAAACAAACTCCCCAAAATTTTTAAAGACAAAATTACAATATATTTGTATTCAACTGTGCTTTGTTTTAGCTAAAAGCTATCTGTCCATAATCCAAAAACGAAAAAAAAAATGTTAGCCAAGATCCACGTTTTAATATTACCTTAATTTCTTACATATATTAACTCTTTTCAAATTAATAAATAAAATATATGTATCAGTAATTGCAATTATTTTTATATGAACGGGAAATATGTATTGTGTTTTATAGTATTTTCTAAAAAATCTTATTTATCTGTTTCAGGTTGGAGCTTAGTTAAAGTATTAAAATATTTTTAAAAAATCAATAATTAAATAAATACTCAATATTAAAGTATTAAATGCTGATTAAAAATATTATTTATTATAAATTTGAATTAATTTTGAAGTTATTTATGATAATTTAGATTAATTTAAAATATTTAATTAATATTAATTATAATTAACTTTATTTATCTTTTAAATTTTTAATATTTAACATAGGATTTTATATATTCTCCGCCTATAGGATTTTATATATTCTTCTCCTTATTTATATTAACTATGTAATATTTAACTTAATTTCAATATATTAATTAATATTGAACATAAGACTCAGTACATACATAATTTATATTTAGGAAATGAACAATTAAGGTAGAGTTGTGGTCAAGAGCATAGTTTTTTAGGGAAAAAGTGACACATTTAATTTATTTTTGGTGTGTTCTTTGTTAATTGTCTTAAGTGTTCAGAAACTTCAGAACAATTAATCAATTAAATACATATGGTTAAATAAATAAATTTGTAGTGAGATTTTTTACCTAGAACATGTGTGATTTGGTTCCTGTTCAAGCAAGGCAGAGTTGTGGTGAAGAGCATGGTAGATAACATGCAATGACATTACCTACGTAGCTCATGGAGGTTGGGACACATGTGATAAAATTTTGGTGTGTTATTTGTTTTCTGTCTTAAGTGTTCAGAAAGTCCTTAATCACTTCAATACACATGATTAAACAGATAAATTTGCAATGAAGTTTTTGACCTAGAACATGTGTGATTTAGTTCCTGTTCAAGCAAGATAGAGTTGTGGTGAAGAGCATGGTGGATAACATACAATGATATTACATACATAGCCCAGGGAGGGAGGGAGGGACACATTTGGTTCAATTTTGATGTGTTCTTTATTCAATGTCTTAAGTGTTCAGAAAATCTTGAGCAGTTAATCACTTAAATACACATGGTTAAACAGATAAACGTATAGTAAGGTTTTTGACCCAAAACATGTGAGTTAGTTCCTCCTTAACCCAGACCCAGTTTTGGTCAAGTACATGATGGAGAACATGGAATGATATTACCTACGTAAAACAGGGACGGAAGGACACATTTGGTTCAATTTTGGTGTATTCTTTGTTCATTGTCTTAAGTGTTCAGAAAATATTAACATTTGACATTAAAAGTGTTTTTGTTCATTTTTCTACTTTTTAAAATTACAATTTTCAGGTCTATTAGACATACAACTATCAAATATACAATATTCAGGTCTATCACACTATAATATGTATTTTCAAATATAAGAAATCTTCAAAATTCAACTATGAAGCCGTCTATGACTTGGTTGTTTTAAGTTTGTTCCTCAAATATGTTGTCCAATATATTCTAACAACCTTTTCAACCTTTCTATTTCTTCACATAACTACAAAGACCAAAATATTGATTAGATAAAAAAGTTAAAGATAATCAATTATGCTTTTAATGTAATTTGTTATCCTTTCATCTTACAATAATGCTTGCACTAAAATTATTCACATGAATGTCACATATAACATATCCAGCTACTTATATTTTGAAAACACGTTTTCTTCTTCTTCAAAATTGAGCAACTCACTTTAGATAATAAATTAAGTAATCTAAATATTTACGAGAAAATCAATTGTTAATATTACGTGTATATTTATCCCAGGAGGGAATATTAACCTTTGACTTTCTTATCAATTAATTCGGATTACCTTCATTGAAGGCAAATTTCACTTTTATTAGTGAGTGAAATGGAAGTTTAGAAATTATGTTTGTAAAACTTTTCTATGTATCTTGTGAACTGAGTTAGTGATTAAAGAATTAAATAAGAAAGTTCCATTGAAATTCATACTAGAGTCTATTATAACAAATTACAGGAAGCACAATTTTACACATCTAAATATAAAATTTTCCACTTTTATAGAGAAAACAAAACAAGATGCAACTACACATCAGATCAAAGGGGCACCAACAAACATGTCATTCCATGGCAACAATATAACAACATTGGAAAATATGGCATTAGATAATGAAATTTATTCTTGCAATACTTACCCAGAGAACTAAGGGACTGCTTGTACAACCTCTGATCTTGCAAAGACGACAAGATCCCCTGAAACAGTGAAAGCACCGCCTCCATACTCTTGAGCCAAAGTTCTCACTCCAAACTCCTTAGGAGTAATATCCACAGCCTCACCTCCTGTGTTTTCTGGCTCAAGAACAAGAACTCCACGCCTGAACCAAAAAAGAGCCAACATGCAAACTCCATATGAAAGAGTGAATGTTTAAGAATTACTATATAAAAATATAGTGAATGTTTAAGATTGAATTTTGGAAGATACTGGATAAGAAGGCGCAAGGTGTTTTTCTTGAAGAATTCCTGAGTGAGCTGCGCACAGCCTCGGGAACCGGTTCGGATTCACTGTTCCCATAAAAGATTGACTTCATCTCCCTGAAGTTTTTGGTGAGTTCGGCCATCTATAGAAAAAGGGAATGAAAAAAATAAAAATGTTACGAGAGGGAGAAAGAGAGGTGAGATGTGAGATGTGAGGGAGCCGATAAACACAAATGATGGACAGTAAACACATCATACATTAACCGTTTACCCTTATGAACCTCTATAACAATAAATCCTTAATCTTTACTAATTTCAATCAAGACGCAAACTCACGATGAAAAACCTTATCGCAAAAATGACACCACATAAAAACAGAAGCAACGCTCAAGAAAGAGAACGCCCAAGAGGGAGACGAAGTCACGCAAAAAACCGTATCTGCAGACGGAAACTTCACTTATAGAGGGAGACGAAGTCATATCATATAAATTATAAATTAGTGTCGATTTAACTAATGTGAACTTAAAAAAAAATATTAAAATATATTATATTAATGTTTATTTAATTAACACCACTAGTTGTAACGTATCTTAATAACTATATTTTTTTCTTAATTTAGATATAAGTATTAGATAATAATTAAGTTTGTCATACAAAGTGAACACTAAAGTAATCAATTTAAAAAAATTAATGAATTCAAAAATTTAAAAATAAATTAAAAAAGAGGGGATAAGAAAGAAGTATGGTGACTTGAGAACACTTCACAAAAAAAGATATATAAACCCTCATATGGTAAAAGCACGAAAGAGGTGTTTTTCATTTTGTATGAAATAGGTGTAATTTTTTATTTTTTACAAAAATAGATAAGTTGTACAATCAGGGCACGATTTTAAGTGAAGAAGTTATGTCATCATGACACGACTTTAGATAAATGGATAAAAAAAAAGAGAGTAGAAATTATGTCAACGTGACAATACTTCAATAAAAAAATAAAATTAAAGTCGTGCCAACGTTACAAAATTTTAGTCAAAAAAAAATTATTGAAGTCGTGTTACGTTGACACAACTTTAATTCTATTTTTTTCACAAAAACTATGTCATATTGATATGACTGCATTTATATCTTTTTTCACTAAAATCATGTCAACGTGACACGATTTATTCAATTAAAGTTGTATCCCCAATGCATAACTTACCCATTTTCATAAAAGAAAATTACACCTCTTTCATGATAAATGAAAAAATGCACCTCTCTCGTGCTTTTGCCTCACCCAACATTTCATTTTTCTAAAATTTTATGTTGTATATCTCTCTACATGTTACTTTAGCATCCCTCTCTCTACAATCTTTTCTCTTTACCACTTTTCAGTATCTTTCTTTCTCTATCATATTTCTTTTCGTTGTAAGTCACTTTTCACTTTATGAGTTAATATTATAATTTATATGATATTTTTGATAATTTTAACCACGTATTAATTTATTTTCCTTGTTCTTATACTTACACTATATAATTAACTATAATGATAAATTATTTTATTTATATATTTATTATTTTAATTTATGTACAGTTAGACACTAATTTTCTTTGTTTATTTATATTTATGTTATTTAATTTGTTTTTAATTATGTAATGGTCCTCTTTATTTATTTAATTTATATTGAGTTAGGGTTAATTATTTTTATTCATTTATATTTATCTCATTTAATTTGTTTCTAATTATTCATTCATTCTTATACTTATATCATATATCACTTAATTTATATCGAGATATAAATCGATCTTTTTTCTATTTATTTATACTCATGTCACTTGATTTATTTCTAATTATACTCTACTCCCTTTTTTATGTGAATTAATTTATCATTGATTAAATATGAATTTTCTTTTATTAATTTATATTTAAGTCATTTAATTTATTTTCAATTTTTTAATCTATAATTATATTATTTAATTTACTTCGGAGCCATTTTATTATTTATTAATAACATTTTATTTTCTTATCAATCTAATCATATTTTTGTGATTTTATTTATATGTGAAATATTAGTTTATATCTAATTATTTATATAAAGTCTTTACTCTTATTCTTATTTTATTTTATATTATTTTATAATTCAAAGAAGTATATATAATAAAAATAAAGTAATAGAAATAATTGTTTTAATTCAAAAACATGGATAAAAGAAAGTTACGTGTGTGTTTTATTATTAAATAATCCAAAATGATTATCTCTAAATCTTTATTTTCGGAAAATATTAACTTCGATAAGATGATATTTATTTTAACAAATGAGGATTGTTCAACCAACATATGGCTTATGATGTTAACCGTTTTTCATTAAATTTGGATATTTAATTTATTGTTATTTAAATTAAATTAAATCATTATTATTTAAATTAAATTAAATCATTATTCTTTCATAAAAAATTATTTATAATTAAATTAGCTCACCAAAAAATTCGATCATCCGAATAAAAGAAAAAAAAAACAGGTTCAAACAGCCGAATGAAATGCAAAATAAATGTTTTATTTATTTTTTCGGAATATTTTTATTTTATTTTCCCCTAAATTTATTATTTATTAAAATTATAATTATAACTAATGAAAACATTAATACTGTGGGGATTACATTTGTGTTATGTAATTGAATATAGTTATTATAACTTTTATCACAGAAGTAAAATCATTTATCAAACTGTTATTATAATAGAAGGAAAATTATAAATAAAAAATATTTATATCAAACTTAGTTATAAATTTTGTTAATCTCCATTATTTAATAATAATAATAATAATAGCCCAAAAATTTATTGAGTCCAAATTAAATATTAAAGCCTAACTTTATAAAATAAGGGGGTTGCTATTGATACTTCCACCTGTGCTATTTGAACCACTCACCCCTAAAAATTTCTTCCCTTGTTCCTACCTCTCTCTTCTCAAAGAAAATCCTATTCACACTTCAGCAAAAAGGTATTCATTAGGTTTAAATTAGATATGTAAGCAAACATCTTTTCTCAAGGTATTTGGATAAATGAATACTTCATGAACAAATTAGTTGTGAATTTAGGGTGGGGATATCAATGGCTCCTAGTAGTTGGACTAGTGTAATTGTTAAAACCAAGTTTAATTGAAGGGCTTCTTCCTTCCTGCATCTCCATTCTTTTCTTCCTACAACCCATACAATATACAATATATTTTTTTAAAATTTATATTATGAATTTTACAATTTAAAATACAATTTTTTTATATTTTAGATTATGTTATTCAAAATATAATTTTTTATATCTGATTGAATAATATAATTTAAAATAATTTTTTTATATCTGAGTAAAAAATTCATAAAAAAAAAATTATATAATCTAAAATATAAAAAGATGAAAAAAAGTACAACTGACAAAATAAAAATGATAAAATAAAAACTCCTCCTAGGGAGGTGCAGGAAGAAGCGTTCTTAATTGAAAAGTCGTAAGGCCTTATGTTATAAGCCTATACCGTACTTAGCCGAGAGCAATAAACCCATATGGTGTTTGTTTCTAGGTAATTACTTCTTGTGCCCCTACAATTTGATGAAATGAACAAATTGCTCCATTTGCTTCTCCATCACTGCATCACGACTGCATAAGAAGAAGAAGAAGAGAAGGAAAACGTTACAGTTAAAAAAAAAAAAAAATCTCGTTTTAAAAAGCTTTTTCTGAAATACAGTTCATGTATTCTGAAATTTTTTTCCGAAAAACTCATTTTAAAAAATACATTCTAGAAAATATTATATACATTCTAAAAAAATTGTTTTAGAAATCTTATTTTTAAAAGCTTGTTTCAAATGCTCCAAAAATTTTAATATAAAAAATATTGTTTTGAAAATATTGTCATGTTTTGGAAAATGTGTTTCATAATTTATTTAATGAATTATAGAATACCTTTTTAAACTCACAAGTATCTAATAATTAAAAATAAAAAAAATATTAAAATTTAGTGTACTAAAATAACATCTATTTTTCATATTAATTTTTTAATGGATGATATTAATTATTAACGTTGACATATTAATTAACTTGATTGAGATTTATTTGTGAATTTGGTGTAATTTTTTTTTGAGTAATTATTGAAATGGGTAATTCTCTTTTTTGAAAATAGGTAAATTATGTTTAGTGTGACGACTTTAAAATAAAAAAATTTGTACATTCAAATACTATAAATCATGTAAAATTTTATTTTATTTTTAAAGTGAAATCATGTTATGTTTAACAATTTTAATATTAATTTTTTTTAACTGAAATGATATTACTTATGATTTTAGTATTAATATCTTTAAGTGAAGTCATGCCATAACACATTATTTTAATAAAAAAATTTAAAAGAATGATTAATATTGAAGTTAAAACAAATTCCTCTATCATAAGTCCTAAACATATTTTTTCATTTAAAAGTCGTACTTTCAAATATCACTTACTATTTTTGTAAAAAAGTAATAAATTTACCCACTTGAAGAAATTTTAAAGAGAAATTGCACTACATTCATAAAGAAAAAACCGTGATTGATACATTTAAAAATTAATTTGAAAACAGAGGAATAGGGACAAATTCCTTCACTTCTTCCTGTGCATTTCTTACCTTTTTAAAATGGTTGGAAAATATGTTTTTTTGTTCCTTAGTCCTTTCAATTTCTTTCAGTCATTTTGATTATTGGTTGGGATTGAAGGATTGTTTAATTTATTTATCAAAGTAACCATTCTTATAAAAAAAAATTTGTTAAGTTCTTGGGTTTTTTAATTATTACACTTTATGGGTTGTTATTACATTATAGTTACATTTTGAAAACAAATAATCATACAAAATGGAAGTGTGAGGAATTACATAATTAATGGGGATAGATAATTTGTATTGAATTAGGAAAATGATGCAGACTATAAAAAGGAAACTTTACTCGGTTTATGGAATTGCAAATAGACAATACCCAATACCAACCATGTATCATATAGTACCAACAATCCAAATAAAAGAAAATGTATTTTGAATTTTAAAACTCTTTCACCTCAGATTCAAAACCCAGAAACAAAAAAATTCAGTTTTCACAGGGATAGTACTTCAAAAAAATAACTATTGATATCCCAAAAAGGAAAATAATAACAATCCTAAGGTTTAAAATTTCTAGAGCTTCAATTTGAAATCCCAGAAACCAAAAGTCCAAAAGTTTCATATAAATTTGAAATTAATGTGACTAGAATTGGAAAAAGTTAAAAATAACAACTAAGATTGGGTTTCAATTTGAAGCAAGGTAAACAAAAGAAGATGGAATTAATTAATGGTGTGAGTAAACAACGATCTTTATTGGTGGTTGGAGAAATGAATATTGAGAATTTTGACTTCAAATGAATATATAAGTTTTAAAACACTTTGGAGAATTCTAAAAAAAACATTTATCTTTATCTTTATTTAAAAGTAACTCTAGGCAAATGTTAAGTTGAATGGAAAACTTTACCATATCCTTTAAAGTAAAAATGCATTTTATAAATTGAATTACTTCCTCTCCCTCTTAATTTTAAAGCATATAAGAATTTAAGCTTATTTCACAATGCTCTTATTGTATTTTGTCTTGTGAACAATAAGAATAAATATATTGTCATCTACAAAACATTTGATAAAACCAAACACTAGGTGTTAAAAATCCCATAAAAAATCTCATTTTTTCATTAAATATGAATCTGGCTTCTGTGAAGCATTGACATGAAAATACATTCTTCCCAATTAACAATTTTTTCTTTTTTTTTATTTTCACAAATAATATGATATCACGGTAAATGAATTCTCGGATGCAATTTCAAAACATATGCTAGAGTATGTCAAAATCACAATAATTTTTTTATCTCTTTCTAGCTATCTTTATAATTAAGGGAGATAAATGTTATATATGATTATTCCACCACATAAACCCGTTAGTGTACTTGAATTTGTGGAGGTCCTCTTCAATTTAAATTGATTTGGATGTGATTTTGTTCCTGCTTCAATTTTTATTTATTTTTTCCTGTGATGGCGATGGAAGAAGAATGATGAAGAGAAGAAAACACGTGACTAAAGGAAAAGAAGGGTAGTTTAGAAAAATGAAAGAGGAAAACAAGGAAGAAAAACAAAATGTCAGCTGTTGAAAATTTTCCACCATGAGAGACACGTCAGGTCTCACACCCTATCATCTACCCTTCAATCATATTTTTCATGTGATTTAACAATTACATATGGGTTAGTCTTCCGAACCATTAGATTACTAGAAAATGAAAACTAATTCATTTAAAGTATTTGTGGACTAATTTCATATATCTTCGGTGTAACTCAAAAGGTTATTATTCTTTTTCTCATAATTTCAGACTTATAAATAATTACTTTTTAGATTCACTATTCATAAAAAAATGAAAATGAGTTCTTTGGTAGAAATGAAGAAGTAACTTCTCTTCTCCCCTGTAAACATGTGTTAATTTTTGGTTTAATAAGATTTGTTTATGCATGATTCCAGAATAACTCCTTTCTTTTTTTAATATCTTTCTTTGTTTTGAGACAGTGTATGTCTACTAAAAATGTTATCTAATGTTAACATTTATTTTAAAGTAAATTTTTCTTTATTCTAAGTAAACTTATTTATATACTTGATTTTAAGTAAACTTATTTATATACTTGTATAATTTTGTAGAATTTTTAGAATTTTATTATAAGTATGTTGCTGTTCATTTTTATAAATGAGTTGAAATATTTTTATTTGTGTTTCTATTAATTATATTTTTTTATTAATAATAAAAAGTTATAATTTTGTATTAGATCTGAACACAATAAACTTGAATATGTATAAATACTAATTAATAATATGATATGTTTAATTAATAATATGATATGTTTGTTAAGTTGACTTAAAATTAAAGTTATACTTAATTATTCTGTTTTCATAAATTTGTTGAGATATACTTAAGGGCATGTGCAAAATTGATGGTTACTCACAAGTTTTAGTTAAATAGAGTGTTAATTTAAGAAGTTGTGACTTCAGTCTTCTTTTAAAACACATTCTATAACTTGTGAACATATACATCTATACATTAACAACATGCATTTATTGTACACATACTAAATTTTTTTAAGAAGTATTTGAGTAAAGTATGAACCTAATTTTTAGTAGATTCTTTGTTTTATGGTTCAAATAATGCTCGAGACAATTACCTAATAATATAACATCTTTACTAGATTCCTTGTTTTATGATACAAATATTGCTGGAGACAATTACCTAACTTTAAAAGATTTTGTTCATTACAAGAAAAATATTATTTAGAAACTAATTTTTAGTTAACAAATATAATGGTTACTAATTGTGATTAAAATAGTTACCAAATTAGATTTTGGTTGTTAAATGATTACAAAATAGAAGTAATAATTGAATTTAGTCAAATAATTGGTATCTAACATTAGCTACCAATGTTTTAGTGATTGTATCTAATATTAACTACTAAGGTTTTAGTGACCTATATCATTGTATTTTAAATTAGTATCTAAGTAACTTAATTAGATACCAATTTAGAATCTAATGACATATGTCATTAAAACTTTGATAACTAAGGTTAGATATCAATTATTTGACTTAATTAGTCATTAAATTTAATTATTACTTCTATTTTATAGTTATCTAGTAAACAAAATTGAATTTGATAACTATTTTGATCGCAATTATCAACTATTTTATTTGGTAACTAAATATTAGTTTTTAAATAGTTTTTTTTTCTTATAATAGTTGTTTTTAGTGAAACCTGTGTAACAAAGATCATGGTAGCGTTGGTCACACTTTATAATACATGTTTACACTTTCCCATTTTCACCAACAGTTACTTTTTATTCTTGAAACGGGATAACTGTGTTTATGCATCTGGGAGTGATGAAATTCAATCTTTAGAATGTGTGATTTGAAGTGGTTGAGTAAATGTGAGTATGGAAGTGGGACCACTGCTTATTTCATGATGAGCATTATGCAGCAGCACCTCATACTCAATGGAAAAGTTGTATATTCCAGAGGATCTAATCTGTGATGAAGCAACAGACACCAGATATGTGAAACTGAGGACTCTGCCTTTGGTGGTCCTCAAAACCCTGGCTTCACAATTGGACAATGAGGACAAACAAAACGTCCTCCTTGTGATTCACAAGCAAAGAGAAACTCAGAAAATGGAATTTATTAAAGCTGCTAAGCATAAAAAAAAATAACCAGGTCCAATTATAATCACCAACATTTTCATCTAACTTTTGCACAAAGTATGTTTGCTAAATCAACATAATAGAAGCTATTAACTTTCTGTCATAAGAAAACCCTGATTAATTAATTAATTAATTAATTCTGCAGTTCTTAAGCACGTGCTGCACCAACTTTAATGGCATTATCTGAAGTCTCCAAAATAATGGTCGGACACAAGTTTCAAAGGCTAAGTTGAAATCACAATAGTCTGCAAGATCCAAAAACATTATCACATGTAATCATGTGACTACTAGCTACTGTGTAGCATAGAAGTTAATTAATTAAACCTAGGGAGAATTGATACTTTAATTATGTGGATAGATGATGGTAAACAAATAGTAAAGAATGTAACAGCAAATTAATAATATGAAGTATGAACAAAGATCCACCAGGGACATTCCCGGAATCATCACACAACATACAACATTAAAAGTGCATGAATCATATAGATATTCATGTCCCTCTTTTTCTACTCGATTGCCGTGAGAAGTGAGAACATAAGAAACAGTTCACAAAAAGCTTTTTAAACTCTTAGCAATCATTTGATTCATAACACTTATACTAAGTTGATTCAGCGAGTAAAACACTTATACTAGTAAGTTTATGATTTTGCTGGATCCTCTCTTGGTCTCGCAGATTCTGAGAAAGTATGATGATTGTGTGTTACCTAGATGATAAAATTTTCTGACTATTTTTTGAGAAAAACTAATATCAGAAACTTAAAATCTGACTTAAAAAATAGCATCAACCTATCATAATAAATAAATAAATAGATAGATACTGTAAGTTGTTTTTCTTATCTGATATAGTATTTTCAAGTAGAGTGTTTATTCTTTGTAAAAATAAATAGACAAAAAAAAAAATATGAAAATGATATGTATGAGTATATGTAATTGTGTATTCTACAGTACAATGAATTCTATTCTATGGGCCCAGAGAATAAAGTACGGCAACTGATACACATGTTGTTTCAGTTTACCAAACCAGTAAAAATTCATCTTTTTCACTGCAATGCTATACTCTATCATTTGAATTTTGAAGGTTAAAAAAAAGATAACAAAGCAACCAGTCACGGCAACTCCTCACCTGCAATGGAAGTACCCACCTTTCAGCATGTTTACCTTATATTTTGGTGTTCACGAATCTCGATTCTATTCCATCTTATTTTTCATCACCCCAGACAATGAAATTCTATTTTAACGGCATGAAAAATCATATATTATTATGAGTTTATTCTCTGCAACAATAATTAATAAAATGTTTAAGATAATATCACAAAAAAAAATCTGTTATTATTTTACTATATTTTAAATCTTTCATTATAATTATGTCTGATAAATGTTGTGCTCAGGTCATCATCATCATCTGTTTATCAACTCAACTAGTTTAGTTTAGCCTAGTTTTGGAAATATTTTGTAAAGAGAGAAGCATATATTTTAGAACACACCAACTCAATCTTTTCTAATTAATGCTTTTTTTTTTCAAATATCAATTAATACGCAGAGCTAAGATTTATTGCTCCAACAGGGATAAGGGTGAGTAATGTTAGATGAATCTTCTATAACAAAAGAGAAAAAAATATTTATTAATTAATTATAAACTAATTTATAAGAATTTCTGATATAATTTTAAAAAAATTATTTTTAACTTGTATATAACTAATTTTAATTTATAAGAAAATGGCCTTTTCAATTGTTTTAAAAGAATTTGTCAAAAAGGTCTTACCGTAAATGCGAGGAGATAAAACAGAAAATGTTGTGAGACCATGTCTATGTTAATGATTCTAAACAATTAGAAGAAAAACAAATGAGACTGATAGAGGAGAGAAAATTTTATTATAATGACTAAACTATCTTTACTTTTTATCACATAAGAATAAAATATTAGTATAAGAAAATATTTCCTCTTCTACTTTTGTACTTTTTATTTGTCTTCACGTAAACAACTTGAAAATTTATATACTTTTAACTTTTTTTAGGAGATATATATTTCACTAATTTATACATTGTTTACTCTTCCTCTTTATCTTTCTTTTTAATCCCAGCTTTCCTCACAAGTTACAGAGAGAACTTGAGTTTATTATAGACAAGCTTTTTCACACATTCACACAACTAGTATATCAAAATTTATTGAATAAAAAGTGGACAACTTAAAAATCAAATTTCAAATAAGCAGCATAGACGCATCACTTTTAGAAAAAAAGAAAAAACTTCTGCATTTTCCATTCATTTAATAGTATGGTAAAAGTGAAAGCCAAACACATGCTAATCTAACATGTTTAGAAAAGAACAAGGAACATAATTTTTCACACAAGGCATTCAATTGTTAGCTGACCTGATTTAATGACTCCGATTTGATGAATACGTTAATGCATGAATTTGATGACAGCACCACCTTAATGAGACAGGTGTTGACTCACACAGACGCAACGCAACAATGCAAGTTCAAGAAAAAAGGTCCTCCTTTTCCAAACTTTATTAATTCCATGAAGTGAAAACATCAAAATCACGAGTAACCAAAAATTATTCAAGGGTCGTTTTCGAAAAAGGTTGGAAATTAGATAGTTAATAGTACAACTATTGCATGGGATCTTAGAATTGTTTCTCAGATCCAAAAACTTATCCACTTTAGGTTATTTTAGATATTGTTTTAACTTCGTTATGACATTGAAAAAATACATCAAACACCATTTACTCAGGGCATTATATATTTTCAGCAGTTAATTTATTACAATAACAAAAACTCGAAATCCAATTGGGCAAACTCAACAACAGATGTTTTCAAGAAGGTACAACATGGTTATAAACCAGAAATGTTCCAATTACATGTAGAGCTCTAACATGGGAAACCAGGGAGTTTTCTCTCTTCCATTTCCTTTGCCTACTTAAACAAGAAATCTAAGGTAGGTCAATAACAATATCACTTAGTTATGCATATGGTAGGCAGAGCAAGCCAAACTTACTTCAATTCTCAAGAAAAAACACATCATTCATAGGGCACCACATAAAAGTAAAGTAGAAGGAAGCATTAGTTACAAGAGTAGCAAAAGCATAGAATTGATCACAAGTAATTCAGCTAGCTTATGGAGATGGAGGCCAATACATTCCTGCATCTTCTATCCCTTCATAAAACCCGAACTCAAGCTCATCTAGCCTGCCTTCATCATCCCACATTCCATCATAACTGTCACTGTCATCAACATAGTATTCACCCATGCCACCGGCCACAAAGTCCCAAGCCAAATACTCAGAACCATCTGACACATCTGAGAAATCATCCCAGCCATCACTCTCGTAAGTGTCAAGAACAAAAGGCCCCAAAACCTTCAGTTTTGGGAATTTCTGCTTCAAGAACATGTTGTCCAATGTGACACCCCAACATCCCCTTTGATCCAAAAATTCAAGCTTTGGGCAGTTGGCAAGTATTTGAAGGACCCCTGAAGTGCTGATAAGATGATAAGCCATTTCAAGATGTTTGAGCTTAGGCATTGTGGAGGAAATTGCATATGCTTCATCATCTTGATAAGGCTTGCCTGCAGTATCCAAAGGATGCATGTTTCGACACAACCCTTCTAGCAGTTTGCAGTTCTTGCCAATCATCTCAAGGGCGTAGGGACCGATTTTAATACAGTAGCTCACATCCAAGAACGAAATCATAGAAAGCCTCCCAGCAATCTGTTCCACAATGGAATCACTCATACTGCTCCTTGGCAGTCGCAAAGTCTGAAGGGAACAGGCACTTGCAAAAGAGTAGAAGGATTTTGTGTCAGAAAGATGGCTAATTGGATCCAGCTAAATACTAACACCACTTTAATTTAACTTTCTTCCACCCAATTGATATATATACAATCAGCTTAACTAACTGAAGACTATCTAATGTGAACTTGCAATAGCAGCATCAGAACAATATAAAATGTACCAAATTTATATTCTAATGCTAGACTTCTCATCAATTAGAACAGTGATCAGAAAACTATTTATCCACATGATTTACACTAAAGCTTAAACTGCATGTAATTAATCAAAATTGCACAGTTCTGCTTACTTTTCAGCAATAAAAGTGAAGATTCTCTCAGTTTGGAGACCAGAAACACTGAGTTTGCGGAGGGATCCACAACTTCTTGTGATAAGCATCTCAAGCAGCCGATCGAGTTGGTCGGGCTGGCATCGACTGCTCCAATCCTTAATGTCTATCTCTTGCCAACAGTAGGGTCCAGTTACCGCATTAGCCCATGCTTTACACACTCTGGGGATCACCGTCACCCTGTCCTGAAGAGAAAGATTGGTGAAGATCACCCCTAGGGCATCAGGAATCAATTCTGCCCAACTTCGAAATTCATGTGCTTCTTCCATCCAATCTATAAAAGAACAAAATTTCGAACTTGTATGGTTTATTGTTGAGGTTCAAGCATCAAATACAAAAGATGTATGTGTTAATGAAAAGGTATTAACAAAAAAATGGAACTCTACACAGAAAAGGCCAAAAATAAAAAATAACCAGATTCAGTGACTCACACACATACACCAAAATATCTGTCACAAGCATGTGAATGAATAGTTTAATTTCAAATATTCTCTGAATAACCAGTAAAAGGAAGCATCTTTCGGAAAGGGTTAGAGAGATCGAAAACTGGAAGACAAAGGGAATTTCGATAGCAAAAAATCAAACTTCCCTGATTGAAGATAATTGAAAAGATCTCAACTTTACATGTTCATCTCACAGACTCTCCAACAAGAACAAGTTGGGGGAAAAATAACACGCCAGAAAAAATAAAAAATGTGAGAACATTTCCCTTAACAGAACTGAAATTGAAGTACATTTTTTGCTTTTCCGAAACAAAGCCTCCGCAAGCGTGGGAGAATGCTAGAAATCACAGAGTCCAAGCCATGGACAGAGAGTCGGACACCCCTCCAGGCTTTTGCTAAGAAACCCCAGAAGAAAGAGAGGAAGGAGAGAAAAAACAAGAATTTTAGTTTAAAACGTACCAAATCTTGAGTAAACAAACAAATTGATTTTCTTTCTTTTGTCTGGGAAAGTGAAGTGAGGGGACGATTCTCAGTTCTCTGAGTGAATAAACAAAAGGGTAGGTGAGAAAGAGGGAAAGAATGAAAGAAAGAAAGAGAGAGAGAGAAACAAAAATAAAAAGAGTCACATGCAACAAAAAGGTATGAGATTTAGAGTTACCAGAGGAAATCTTTAGATGAGGAGACAGTGTTCCTTGGAGAAGCTGAATTATGGAAGCAGTGAGCGTCTAATCCGCCACATGCGCCGGGAAAAAGAGAGGAAAGGGAAAGCTACAGAACAAGACACGTCTTCCCACCTACCCTCCGATTCAATGCAACCACCAGCTGCAACAAGAACAAGAGTAAAGCCACAGTACAATAGCAAACAAAGGTACATGTGTAATGTGTGTGTGAAGTGTGTAGAGTAGAGAATGAAAGTACTGGTTGGGATGAAGTAGCAAACCGATGGATAGATAGAGTCCTTTCAAGCAAAAAGGCCTCCTAGAGTATTGTATTTGCGTATAGCTGGAGGCTAAATAAAAGAGAAAACACACACAAGAAGCAAGATAAAATACCAATGAATGTTTTGTTACTGCAATACTCAAACTGTCAATTTTGTCTTGGCCCAGAAGATTTCAAAACAGCAACAAAAGAAAAAACATTAAATTGTTATTAAAAGGTCAATTTTGGCAAGAAAACATGACAGATATTTAATGACATCGTCATCCCCACGGTACCACCTTTTCAATGTCAAATAAAATTACTAGTAGTATTTAATTCCCTGCGATAAAAACATTAAATATTTAAATTTAATAAAACTTATTCATGAAAGAGATTTTTGGGAAACACAGTAAATGAGTAAATGTAGAGAGAGAAGGAACAGAACTCACTCACTCACTCACTTCGTTATTAGAGTTAGAAGTGGGAATGGGGAAAGGGTTACACCGACACGAGTCGGTAGTGACTGAGAAGCTTGACTGGAACTGGTGTTGTGTGTGAGAGAAGAGGCTATATACTGTGGGCATGTGAAAATAGCACGGGTCAGTGGTGAAGGTTGAAGTTGACTAGAGGACAAGTTGTTGAATTTAAAAGCCAACAAGTTTCGATGGGACTCTCCGTTATCAATTCTCAAGAAGTTATATTACAGGTGTACTATCCTAAATCTGCCACTAAAACCATTTTGAGGGTTTTCAAAAATCAAACTAAGAGGATATTTCACCACTCTACAAGTCAAATATTCTTCACACCATTTTTATTACTCAACAAATTCTTAATCTCATACCATAATTTGCATGACTTGTACTGAAAAATACATGTTAGATGGGTGACTATTCATATATTAAAAAATTAATTGAGATTGAGAATTATTAAAAATGAAAGTAAAACTGAGATTTCCAGAAATGTCTGTGGAATATGATCATAATAATGCAATTTATAGCATTTCACTTAACAAAAATTTACAAATATGTTTCAATACTGAACAAAATTTAGCATGTTATTCAAGAATAATGAGTACAAGGAATATTTCTTTATATTTAAGCTGTCTAATAAAGTTTAAATTATACATTATAATATTCCTTGTTTTTAAGTGTGTTTAATCCTTGAATAAAATCTAGTCAAAATAAATTTAAATTGTTGAAACATTTGCTTTGAACAATGAAAATGATGTTTGTTGATATTTTGTGCTTATCACGCTATACAGTGAGTAACTGATAAAACTCTGCAAAATGTAATTTAAAAAAAAAAGTTTCTCCAGATTAAAATAATTTTGATGGGATATTAATGTTTTAAGTATGAATGAATGACATACATAAATTATAGATTTTGTAAAAAGTTATAAAGAAATTTTAGATAAGGTATAGTCACAATATTTTGTATTAGAGATTAGAGATTGCATGTATAGGTGTGCATAAATAAAATTATATAAATATTAAAATATCTCAAATATTCTTTTTTATTGATTTATTTTTATTATCGAAAAAATAATTAAAGAAACAAAACACTTAATATTGAAAAACAATTGACTTTATGTTTTCTTATTAAATTAGTTTCATAGTCATGCAAAGTTAGTGAATAAAAAATATAACAATGTGAGTCACGTGTGTAGAAAATGAATCATGCAAGAAGGTGGACAAAATAAATACAATGAAAGCATGTTTGAAAAAATGAATGTTTTTTTTTCAGTTTTTTGTATTACATGAAAGAAAAAGAAAAACAGTTTATTAATAGATATAACCAAAATCATAAAACACAACAGAGAAAAACAAAAAATCAACAACTTCTTCAAGTTGGACTGTATGTAATCGGTCAAACAATAACAATAGTGTTGTTGAAATTTTCAAATTCTAAGAGATTTAATAATAATAATAATTATATATATATATATATATATATATATATATAATTTACTGAGTAGAAGATATAACAAGTGTTTTCAGAGGTAAAAATTGGAAATTACTCCGTTCAAGTAACTATTATTCTTGGAATAGTCATTTTGGATTTTTATTGTTGTCGTTAGAGAATTGATTAGTAGGTGATCCAATTTGAACTAAAGTTTTCGAGTTAGGAAATATTTAGTCCCATTTTCTTTTTGTGTTGGATGTATGTATATTTTTTGGGTTGGGGGTAGTAGGAGAGGAGGTTAACCTTAAAGACTGTGTTCCAGAGTTTGGAACGCACGCCACGTATGTGCCTCAGCCAAACCCCAATGAAAGAATGATTTATGGTTTGGAAAAAAACAAGGCATCAATATGTATGTCATATCTGTAGATGAGGTCCACACGCAATATGACAAGGGTTTCAGATATGATATGGAGTCAAATTCTGCGAAAAGAACAACAGATTTCCCAAGAGCACTTAAGTGGTTGACTTAATTGTACTTTATACACAAACACAACACACTCATCAAAGGACCACATCTAATTCCATGGTTGAAGAATCATAACTTGTCTTTTGATATTCATTCCATCTTAGGTCAAAACGCATAGCACAAATGTAGCCCAACCAAAATACCAAACAAATAGCAGTTCGTAGCTGGCGACATTACAAGATGTGGCATACTCAATTGGGTTTCGAACACACGCCTGCCAAGCATGTGCTTGAGCCACACCCCAATGAAAGAATGATTTCTGGTTTGGCAAAAACAAGGCATCAACATGTATGTCATATGTGTATATAAGGTCCACATGCAATAGGACAAGGGTTTGGGATGTGATATGGAGTCAAATTTTGTGGGAAGAACGTCAGGTTTCCCAAGACCACTTAAGTGGTTGACTTAGTTGTACTTTATGCACAAACACAAACTTTGAACCAAAAATTGGTAGACAATTGTACCTCAATTATAATTACAAAGTTCGCCTAACTTATCTACAATAATAAATAAACCATGAAAAAATAGTGCCCTCCACATTGGGTACTAAGAACTCACCCAATTTTAACAATATGTACAGTTTACAAAAATCATCAACATTCATTGAAACATTTCTCAAGCTGTTAAAAAATCATCTTCACATGTACTTCTTTATAAGGAAATAACCTCCTAATATGGAAATCATGCGCTTCCCTTCTAAAATCAATCATACTTCCACCTATTCTAAGATCCAAACATCTAACAATGTAAAGGAAACAAACTTAGACCTTATTAAAAATTCTCCTCGTCTCTCAACCCGTCGGATACACAACTCCTTCAGCAGTCTCTTGTTGATTTTCACTTTGGCTCCAAGGTCCATCAACCATGCAAAAGGACTTTTGAAAATACAAGCCTTATGCTCTTTGATTAGCATTGTATTAACAACTGCTAGATATATTGTCCTGCAACAGTGTCAGACACAGACCTATATACAACAACAAATAAATAACCAATAATGACCACAAAATACAACTTCTCATTAGAATTTTTAAATAATTAATATAGACATTAGGACAAATACCTTATGATGGAGAACCTTCATAAGTTGTCATTGTTATGCTGTTAAAACACATCAATTTTAAAACATGACAACAAACAAATTATGTCACTAGTCACATATGTAGAGTAAAATGAAAAAATAAAATAGTTGCAATTGGATGTTGAAGGTTCCTATGAGGATGACTTTGGAATATGTCTAAGTGGTTCAGTGAGAAGGACTTTCGCATACACTTAGCATATATGGAAACCATGAAGGTGTGAAACCCACTAAGCGAAGGTTTTCTGTTGTGTCATAAGTGGTTTAGCGATAGGGACTTTGACATACATCTAGTAGAATTGGAAACCAACAATGTGTGAAACCCACCTAGAGGAGGCTCTCTATATTCACCTAAGTGGTTCAATTAGGACGAATTTGGCATACATGTAGCATACATAAGAGATTTTATGTTCTGACCTAAGTGGTTCACTAAGAAGGACATTTGCATACATACATGTAGCAAGACGAAACCAGCAAGGTGGGAAAACCATCAAGAAGAGGTATTATGTGTTGACCTAAGTGGTTGAAGGAAGAGGACTTTCGCATACATGTATCACACATGGAAACCAACAAGGTGTGAAACCCAAAAAGAAGATGTTTTATGTCTTTACCTAAGTGGTTCATCGAGGAAGACTTTGGAATACATACATGTAGTATATATGATACCAACAAGGTAGGAAACCCATCAAGAAAAGGTATTTTATGTTCACTTAAGTAGTTGAAGGAGAAAGACTTTGGCATACATACATCAACCACATACAAACTACCAATCAAAAACCCAACAAGAAGTGGTTTACTCTGATGAGGTAAGTGGTTCACTGAGTAGGACATTGGCATACATACATGCCTTAGAGATGGAAACAAGCAATATAAAACAAACTAAGAAGTGGTTTACTCTATTGACCTAATTGGTTCAGTGAGGACAATATTAGCCTATATACATGCCTTAGAGATGAAAACCAGCAAGGTGCAAAAAACCCAATACTACGGAATGGTTTACTCTGATGAGGTAAGTGGTTCACTGAGTACGTCATTGGCATACATAGATCCCTCTGAGATGGAAACTAGCAATCAAAGACAAATCAGGAAGTGATTTATTCTGTTCACCTAAGTGGTTCAGTGAGGACGACATTGACATACATACATGCCTCGAAGATGGAAACCAGCAAGGTGTGAAAACCCCAACACGAAATGGTTTACTATGTTGACCTAAATGCTTCACGGAGTACGACATTGGCATACATGTAGCTGAGATGAAAATCACCAACCTAAAACCCCCCAATAAGTGATTTTTTGTAAGGAAGATGACATTGGCATACATATATGAAGCACAAATAAAAATCAGCAACCGAAAGCACACCAAGAAATGATTTTTTCGCTAACCTAAGTGCTTTAAAGAGGAACATGTAGCATAAATAGTACCAACAGTTGTTTCAGTTCATGTTTCATATCAAGAGTAAAAGATACACTTGACATGATATTTGTTTTGCAAAACACTAATCCTTATCTTGGATGACACACGACGACAAACACAAAACCTTTGACAATCCCTAAAGTTGACTTTTCGTCCTCCGATTCAACGCCAGAAGCAAAACCCTAATGATAACAAGCTCTTTCTCTCCACGCGAACCCTAATGACAACAAGCTCTTTCTCTCCACGCGAACTCAACAACCTCTTACTCTCTTCTATATTCTCTTTCCTTCAAAACGAGAAAGCAATAGGGTAAGTGAAGTTTTCTCTCTCTTTTGAGGCTTCATTTTGCAACCCAAAATGACTCTTCACCCCTTGCAAGAGGACAAAGCTTAGCCACGTAAGCTAAACACTTCACATTTATCTCTTTCATCACCAATGTACAAAAGTTGAGCCAACAGTGTTAAATGGGAGTAACGCTCCTAACAGTGTCAACTTATGATCTCTCTCTCTTTTAAAATGTTAAATCCTCTAAGTGTTGGAAATGCAAAGAATGAAACCTTTAGATGTTTCTACTCTTTAAACTTATAACATTAACCCTCTTTCTACAACACCTTGAGATGCCAAAGTTTCATAACACCCAACACTACTTCTCAAAATGAATTAAAATATCAAATTTAACTTTATTAATCAAGTCTCCCACCTAAAAATACATATTTTCAAAATGGACTTTGTTTTGAGTTTCCCTAATGTATTTCTTAAATTAGTTAAAAATTTAAAATAATAAAAGCTATCTAAAGCTGTAAAGTTTTTATAAAGGAAATAAATAAATTACCGTGATAAAATTTAAAATATAATTCCAAATAAATTAAATTATGCAATAAATAATTATTAAAACAGAGTAAAACTACACACCCATAACCCCCCCAAGAGGTCCCGCAGAGACTAGAGGTGCTCTTTGGGCCCTTTGAAGTGGCCATTTCCAAAGGGTTGACCACGTGGAGGCCCACATCGTTGTTTGGTGGTGCAACCAGAAAAGTGCTCTGTGGGTCGTAAATGGGCTGGGGAACTGTGAGTCTCACGTAGGAAAATAACGGATATTGTTTGTTATCTATCTAGGTAAAAAGATTTTCTTTTATCATTCATAGTAATATTATTCAGTTTATAGAAGATATTTGTTATCTACACGGCACAAAGATGATATAAACAAATACTCGAATAATATAGTCTATAAAAAATGTCCGATTTGAAGAGCACAAGGCCAACAAGGACGAAAAGAGACAAACTATGAATGATATTTTATTTTCATGAAATTTATGCTTGGCTATTTAACAGATTCCGTTTTCAAAACTTGAGGATATGATGAAAGATTGTGTATAAATCTCATCCACAAAGAATATAGTATAACTATAGAAGAAAAAAAAACTTCTGTCGTCCAAAAAAGCAGAAACAAAGTTACGGAAATGACCATAAAAGGACAAAATGTATGTGATTTGGCAAACAAAGGGCAGTGACCTACTTAAGCAAAGAAAGCATGTTTGAGAACATTCTTAATTTCTTCGATAGATGAGATATTTGTGCAGAAAGGTGGATGTGGGACAAACCGATCAAAGATAATTGGTTCGGTATATGCTCTCAAATGCTCTGCTGGAACCCATGCAAATCACATTTTTCTGTGTCCACATACATCATTTATGGAATTGAACCATACTTCTCAGTCATAGTGTTCCATTATTTTCATCACCGTAGTTTTATAACTACAGCATAGTGAAAAAAAAAATAACATTGCATTTCTTGTTAATGATGGGGGATCAGATTTAGCTATTACTAGTAAGACTCAGATAATGTGTCTACTTTGAGTTTCATGATTACTAGCTACTATTGGAATTTATGAAAACAAAAATTGTAAAACATACAACTATTATTTTGTGGTTCTTATCTACTTAAAAATATTGCTGTCGTGGATCGGATTTACAATATTTTATATTTATATTTGTTTATGCCATTTTTTATTAAAAAATTCCAGTAAAATGGTCGCATTTTTGTGGATTTCTCAATCATTTTCATTTAAGGTGTTACTTTTTAATTATGTGTATGAAAGAAATTATTGAAAAGAGTAGAACTCACCTACCTGATATTTCTGCCTTGGAAAATACTAATTAAAAAACAGTAAATCATAATTATTATATGGATCCCACTTTTAACAAGCTTTTTTTTCTCTTAATTAGAAGGTAGAGAACACACAAAATTTGTGTTTTTTTTTTCAGTAAATTTGAGCCAATAATAAAAAAAGTACTAAAAATAAAGCATTGGAAAAAGTTTCTTCAACAAATATATTTACACTATTATTTACTGCTCAAAAATTTGCGTCTAGAAATGAAAAACAGAAGTCACATGTAACAAGCTCCGTAAAGTTTGAAGTTGGTTATGATTTAATTTTGGCTAGAATGAGGGAAATGGACAAGAAGTTTTTGTTGGAACATAAACTAAAATTGGGATACTGGTCAACACTTGAATTAATTATGATGTCACTACCACTGGCTCCAACACCTACCAGTTTCAATTGCAATCTAAAATAGCAGAGGCAGCATTTTAAGTTCCAATATTTGCAGCTTCTTCCCTCCATTGAATGGTAGGAACCGCAAGAAAGAAGGTTTAAGTGCATAGAAATATTATAATTTTATCATTAAAAAAGCAAACGGAAGAACCATTTGCTTCTACTACATAGTCCGCGTACATATCAAGAAGATATAAACAAATAAATGAAATAGTCCTAGAATTGTTTATTCCAAGATTTGTACAACCTCCTAATCCGTGTTCCTAGTGTCGTAGAAGTGGCAGCCATAGATCATCAACACAATCCTCACACTGGCGTTGAGCAAGAGGATGTTGAAGGATCATACAGAGCAGGAACAAGATACTTCCTCGCATTAACACCATTCACATTGTAGCTGGCACCAGTGGTAGCATCAACAAGCAAGTTCCCGGCATAGCCAGGGTAAGCCCCTTTCCCATAAACCCCAGGACAAGCAGACGCGGCTTCCAGTGGGGCCTCCGCGGGACCCTGGAAGTAGCCATTTCCGAAAGGGTTGGTGGCGGTGCCAGCCAAGAGGCTAGCGACGTTGATGACCATACCGTCAACTCCCACATCGTTGTTGGGAGCAACCAAGGGTGGACTCTGGGGGCCATAAATAGGCTGGTGGAAGGGCCAGGCGCATTGGCCCGGGCATTGAGTTTCGGAGTTTCCGACCCATATGTAAGCGAACTTATAGTTCTTGCCACCCTTCACGTGAGCAGCCGAAGAGGCAGAGCCGTGGGTGCCACATCGGCTCATACAGAAACCTTCAACCGCCACGTCAGCAGATGTGAGAACAACGTTGATAGCGTTCCTCTGTCCCCCTTTGGAAGCCAACTCGACAAGATGCTTGCTGGTGAGTGACTTACCCAGCGAGTAACTTTCATCGAGGATCTGATCGCCGAGTGATAGGGAAAGAGAAGCAGCCTTCTTGGGGCTTAGGTGGTAGTACTTCTCCGTGGTTTTCCACCACGTGGCAACAGATGGCTGCTTGTTTGATGCGACCGGTGATGAGAGTGAGTTAATGAAATCGGCTATTATGGCCTTTTGGGAGGGTTTGAACTGGCCATACCAGATGAGGTTTACGGAGATTTTGCCATAAAGCAAAGGACCATTGTGGTAATGGAGCAGCTGAGACTGGTCCTGAACCTGCTGGTTGAGCTTCCTAGCAGCTAAGGAAAGCTGAAAGACGGAGACAAGGAAGGAAAGTGTAAGAAAGCAGCGAAAAGAAACTAGAGTTGGCATTTTGGGGATGGGAACGGGGTTTTGTTTGAAAGGGTGTTGTAATTTAGCGATGTGGGATAAGGGTGATGGAAGAGATGTATATATAGGTGGCAGTAACGGGCATATATTTTTGAATGAAATAATGAAAATGTGTTTTAACTGTGATTGTGGCGAGGGGGGTGGAACTTGCGGAGAAAGGAAGAGAGATTAAAGAGCGGTTAGCCCCTCTGGCATTTACGAGGCAGGGCTTGGGGAGTAAGTAAGGTGAGGGACCCTGAATAAAGTGGCGTTTGGATTAGGAGAGAGTGTGGTGCACGCGCGGGAGCAGAATGTGCAGAGTTGGAGGCGTGAGAATGAAGAGAGTGGGAAGCGGTTGGATAGGATTGAAAAAGAAAGAAGGGTTTACGGGAATGAGTGATGTGGGGGTGGCTAGGTGACAAAAGCGATACAGCTTGGGCCAGTTAGATAATTTGAAGGAGGGGGAATTGTCAGGATTGACCAGAGAAATGGATAAGGGTTAAGATAGATTAGGTAGAAGCGTGGGAGGGTAAGATGGGAAAGATAATGTGGAATTATGAGAGAGACGTTGAGCTGACAGAGTGGATGATGGATCCAACTGGCACTCACCCAATCGCAGGCATCCAAGGAAGCACGTGATGTAACAATTACTGCCTTCATTTCAAGATTGGGATATAAAAGGTATAAATACATGTCCTCAAGAAGATCACAAAAATTACTCAACTCAATGTGGGACCACCACCATCAAAATAAGAGACTGCTTTTTACAAGACTTGTAAAAGCTATCAAAATTATTATAAAAATATTACCATATAGACAATATCAATATAATATTACAAAATTTAACTGCATATTGCATATTTTTTAAAATAATCAATTTAAAAATTATTTTCTATACAAACAGTTAAAATTAATCCCCAACGAATATGCTTATAAGAAAAAATTATTCTCAATTAGGTCAGATTTTATAATTAAGGTATTTTTCAATATTGCTTCAATACAATTCATGTGGTTTATTATATGTTGTTTATGCATGTACGTTATTATTTATTTCGAGACGGGATAAGGTCAAAGTCGCTCTCTATTTTTGTTTTCATTTTCTTTTACAGTGACTTAATTATACCTCTCATAAATAGCTGTAAAAAGTTAAAATATGTTACATTCATGAACTACAATAAACTATGGGAGAATCTTGCCCTTTGCCCCTTTTCACTGATGAGTGCGCTTCTTTTTGTTTTTAAGAATGTTTTTTTAGTTTTGGACCTTACATGTGTCAGAAAATGTTTTAGATCTTAAAAAAATTACATTCCTTCTAAATATAATTATCTTATAGTTTTAATAATTATTGAATCGGACTTTTAAATAAAAAAAGTTTTTATTGTCTTTATGGTAATTATATTTCAATTAAAAATTTTATCTATAACGTTAAAAACAAATATTTTGTATATTTATTTTGTATTTGGTACGAATGATAGACGAAGATGAAGAAAAGATAAATTAAAATTGGTATTGGGCGGAACACGTGAATAAGGAAATAGAAGAAAGTGAAGAAAAAAATACTTTACCCTTATATATCCTATTTAAATGATATATCTTATATCAAATAATTCAAATTACATATTTTTTAAACATTTTTTTTATATTTTTATCCTACCAAATAATTAAACATTTAATTTATTTTTATGTTTTTCAACTTATTTTTTATATTTAGATTCTTGAGAGAAGTATTTAACTTTTTTAAATGATTAACTAAAAATACAATTCTTTATTCGGTTAAAAAATTAATTTATACGCGGGCATGTACAATAAAAAAAATCCTAGAGATTATTCAATTCTTATATTGTAAATAAGAGTCCCACTCTTAAAAAGAATAGTTTTAATTTAACAATTATTATATTTTCCATATAATGATCATGACTTCTCTTAAGTATCTATCTTTTTATTTCTTTCACACACTATAATTTCAATTTAGTTTATTTGAATTTGACTTGTAATTAAATCTTATTTAAATTTCAAAATTTACAAATTGACAGACCATCACAATAAGAATTATTCATTCTAATTTTCAAAAATTATTTTCATTCTAAGTTTTACTTTTTATTTTCATCTAATAAAATAAAATATTCGTTATAAATAATGAAAATATAATTAATAATTTGGTATTTTAGTCTTTTGAAATAAGTCCTTAAACTAAAATTATATATGAGTAGGTCCTTTATGTTGTAAGTTAATGTATAAATCATTGAAATAAAACAAAATCCGTGAAGGCTTTAAAAGACTTCTAAATTCAATAAAAAATAATAAAATTAAGAATATAAAGTATAAATGATAATCGTTTGAGAACCTAGTTATTTTTTAAAACAGTGTGTAGATCTAGAAATTAATTTAATTTAACAACATTATATGATTTTTTTTCATCCTTTTTTAATTATAGATTTGACTTAAATTTCAAATCCGCGTAATACCATAGAAATCTTGCCAGTATAAAATGAAGGTTAGATCGTGAAGATTAATTATATTATGACTTAACTAATGGTATAAAACCCACTATATTATTAGACTGTGTGCCGCCATTTATACCACTGAGAGGCAATTTTAAAATAAAATACATAAAAATATAAATTTCAAAATTTTACGAATACAAACAATTTTTATTTTAAAAGAAGAGTTTATATTAAAAAACCGTGTTTCAAAACATATACATATATATATATATATATATATATATATATTTAAATCAAAGAAGACACATTAAAAACACAACTTAGATTTTTATTTTTGAAATTATATTTTTATTCGATAGTTCAATTTTGTAATTGAAATTGTTTTGATTTATTTAAAAATATAAAAGTCTCAGTTTCATTACACAGTTTCTATAATTTATGTTTTAAAAATTAATGGCATAAAAGACGAAAAGCAATGTTTTATATTAAATTTAGGTTTGTTTAAGTCATTTATTAGTTTTATTTAATCAACTTCTCAAACACTGAAATACCAGAGTTTATAATTAAATAATTAAAGCATGTATATTTTATTTTATTATATCTTAATACATGAAACAATAAATTGTAATAGAAGAATACGAAAATATTAATGAATGATTTAACATAAATAATTTCATTCTAATTTGATATATATAACGATTTGTAAAAAGAATACATTGTAATGGTAAATTAGAATGAAATTTGTTTTAAGATATTAATTTACAAAAAACACATCTATTTACAAACCAAATAAAATTTAAAAAGAAATTGAAATAAAATTAAAGTCAGGAAAATTTATTCATGAAAATAAATAAATTTGTGCGGACGGATTACCGTTTGCGCAATGTGTTATAATTTTCAATTACCTATAAATACTAAGCCATACAAAATAACAGTTAAAATGCACGTGATAAAAATGCATAAAAAATGATTTAATAACAGTGGTGTTTTCTCTCATCAAGTTAGATACATTTAACCTAAGAAATAGACAATCTAAAATCACGAGAACAGAAGTGTTATATAATATTAAAGATTAACCCTAAAGCTTCATTCACGAGGCAAAATTACTCTTGAGATAAGTTTTAAATATTTGTTGGATGTCCTCCTACAATGTTCTAAATTCCCGATAGTCGTAAAGATAACGTCAATGGTTGTGGTGATCCAAGTTTTTCAGACACAGATTTCCCTATTTGACGATATAATAAGGTCCCACACGAATCTAACCCTAATTTTTTTTTTCAAATTAATAATTGATGAAGCATTGAAGAACTTGGTGGTTTGACTGAATTAGATGTATGTCCGTGATCCAGAAAACTAATAGCTGCGTAGTGGTAGATGGAAGCTAAGATATCAATGAATTAGGGTTGAATGCTGGTGTTGTTCCTTTGAATGTTTGGTGAAATTGATGAGAGTTTCAATTTGGGGGTGGTAGATAAAAAGGGAACTGTCAGCTTGACCGAACGAGTTCGGTGTGTTAAGCGTAGCCATGTCTTCCCAACTTAGCTCCCCATCAAACCAACATCTTCACTTTGCCTTACCTCACTCCCATACATTACTAAGCAATTTCCTACAAATTAATCACATTATTTTTTAATTTAAATTAAATACTTTCACCCAAAAAGGTTAAATGTTAGTATAAGAAACAATAGAAAAAAATCGTTATCACAAATTTCTTTTTACAATTTTATTGAAATGATTCAAATCATCTTCGTTCCATGATTTTAATATGTATAATTTTAGATTAAAATCTCAATTTTAATTATATTAATTATAAAATCCTAATTTTCAATACAATTAATCGTCAACAATGCTTCCAAGACTTAATAATAAGATGCAGTTATAAAACTTTTTCCAACATTTAAAGATTAAAGTAAATTAATAGCATTTTCTACCCTTAAGAACGAGGTTATTTTTGCGTAGTTAAATAATCAAGGTGAATAAGGAAAAAAAAAAAAGATAAAATATACTAAAAATCTTATAATTTGGACAGACGCAACTTTTCTTATTCCGAAAAAATGAATAAAGACATAGAAAATAAACACAACATAATTATTCATGCTGTGCAACATAATAAATTAGATTTTGATATTTATTATTTTTTTTCAAACACTGGCAATAATCAATTATGAAGTTGTTAAGTTTTTTTGTTCAAATTTTAATCTTTAATAATATAAAATAGAATAAAATAATTCATAATAAAAATATATTCTTTAGTTTTCATTCGTTAAACTATTTTTCTTTCTATTCTATTTTCATTCTCTATTTTTCCCTTACTTATTTTCTCACAGTTCAAACGGGGCACAAAATGCGACAGGGAATTGAATAAAAACAAAACTAAAAATATGTTTTTCTTAAATTTCATTCTTTGTTTCGTTCTCTCTCTTCTTATTTTACATGGGAAATGGCATTGACATTCGTGTCAGATAGGAAATAAATAAAACATTGGTTTTTTTTACATTTTCTAGACCATTGCCAGTGTAGGGTTCCCTCTTGATTTGGGCTTACTGGGATCTGGGCCCAAGAGTTCTAGACAAAATTCTGACAAATTCTTTCTTCACCCCCATACTCTCTTCCTGCACCCCCATATAATTTTTTTATTTCACGAGTGCCCTTCATGAAATTACATAAATATCCTCATTATTTTTTGAAATTGTGAACCGGATGGAGGTGCATCCGGTTCTCATTTTTTAAAAAAAAATACAAACCAGACAACCTCATCCGGTTATCAACCCAGCAGATCGGAAAATCCTCAAATTCATCGTCGACAGCCCCCCAAATTCCAAATCAACTACTCTAATCATCAATATCACCTACTAATTGCTAATAAACATCACAAATTGGTTACCTAATGCTTCTATGAAGGATTAATTGAAAGATTTTGAAT
>Ga0099824_1001749_pt1 | contig 31175 bp, 17 predicted proteins | sample SiratrowhiteBW_FD_76837 | JGI IMG/M metagenome (GOLD analysis project Ga0099824, IMG submission 76837) | Root nodule microbial communities of legume samples collected from California, USA - Siratro white BW | ecosystem: Host-associated > Plants > Roots > Nodule | place: USA: California... | reverse complement strand
TTTTTTTTTTTTTTTTTTTTTTTTTTTTTTTTTTTTTTTTTTTTTTTTTTTTTTTTTTCTTTTTTTTTTTTTTTTTTTTTTTTATGATTTGGCATATTTTGAATCTCTGTTGTACCTCTAATGAACATATTTCAGATAAGAATAGAAAAGTTTCCTTATCCCATCATCCAAATTCATGAGACTGAATTTAATTTCATATCGATACTCCTCTGTCCAAATTTTAATTCACAATTATTAAGAAATAAATTTAGAAGGATCAGTTTCTATTGTTCTTAAATAATCTAATAGATTAAGAAAATCTACTTTTCAAGATTATCATTGTGTAATGATCTCCATTCCAACTTCATTGTCATCCTCGGTTGTTCCATTCCCTTTTATTTCTCTTATAGTAAATTGTCCTGCCTGCCATAAAAATATAAATATTTCTCTGTTAATTTATCTTTTACTTTTGAACCACACAATATGATGATAATAAAAATAATGGTTGGGAATATGCTATAAAAGAACAATTACTTGTTTTGGAACAAAACAAAACTTAGTTTCTTAGTACATTTAGTACATTTTTCCTGTGAGAAGAAAATCATTAAATGTAAATGGATTTTCAAGGTAAAGGATATAGTTTATGGTTTCTAAAATTTGCTTGGTTACTAAAAGTTTTACCCAAACTACATGATTATTTAAAAACTTAATTCCGTAGCCAAGATAATCATGTATAGAATGTTAATGTCCATTGCTATAAAGAAAGGATGACAATACTAATTTGATGTGAACACAATTTTTCTATATGGAAACTTTTACGTAAATTATATAAAGAATACATTGAAATTTTTATTTTTAAAGAAAGTTTAGTTTGCAAACTTCAAATATCTTTACTTAATTTAAAACAAGTCAACAAATAACGGAATGAAAAATTGACTTATTTTTTCTTGTTATATTAATCTTACATTCATAATTTTATTAATGTTCTTCTATGTGTGGATGATTTTATAATTGCAAAAAAATATCTGGATGTGATCAATACTCTTAAACACAACTTGAACATTATATTTAGTATTAAACACTTGAGAAGATTAAAATATTTTATACAAATATAAGTGTTATATCAAATCAAGATATTAGTCTATGTCAGAAGAAATATGTTTTAGATCCTCTCTAAGATTTCAGTAAACTTTATACAAAGACATGTCCCACACTAACAGATTATGTGATCAAGCTCTTAAAGAATTCACACAATCTATTATAGGTTTTTCTTCGTATAAAAGACTTATCGAAAGACTTTGTACCTCAAATATAATATCTCTTTTAAAATGAATTATTTGATCCAATATTTAACTATCATACAATTCTTAGTCTAAATATAGTTATAAGAATTCTCAAATACATCAAACAAACACTAGTAGACAATTAGTTATTTTTCCAATAAATAAATGAAAGTAAATTATAAGGTTTACAAACTTTGGTTAAATAAACTAAAAGGGTCAAGAAACTTTGAATTAGCTACATGTGTAACACTAGAAGATTTGTCATTTTCTATTATTTATTCATATGATCCACAATCATCTTGTGGAAAAGTAAAAACAAATTATTAGAAGACATATTTATAAGATTAAATACAAAATGATCAATTAAAGATTTTTTTGAAACACAATGATTTTTTCATCTTATTGTATGATTTTTCTATTAAACATAATGATTCTATTATATAATATTATATTGTAACAATAAATATGATAAATATGGTCTTTATCTACTAATACTCTTGTTTTTTATAAGAGCATTAGATGTAAAGATAAATTGTCACACTGTTCAACATAAAGTTCAATCAAGACGCACATTTTATATTTATCTTCCTCATTTTAAATAATAGACATCTTAACCAAGCTTTTAATTCTTCATTATTTTAGACAGATTCAAAATGTAATGCTTTACATGTTCGATCTTTATTAATTAACGTGACATGTTAATTAAAATATTAAGATGTTACATATTAATTAAAATATTAACTCATTATCATTATACTTCAAAGTACTTATATTTTTATTTTATTTTACAATTTTGTATATACATGTATATAATTTATTTTTTTATTAAAATATATAAAATCTCTAATTGTTTTAGTTTTTTCCTTTCTTGCTTTCATGTACTTTTTTACGGTTTACTTTTTTTACTTTGTGATGGAAAGTTTTATTCTTATTTTTAATGATAACTCTTTCTTTTCATTTACTTTAGAAAGTTAGAATTTTGGTTTGTTGTACTAGAATTTATTACTCCATGCGTAATTCTATTATTAACAATTTATTCATTCAAAAGTATGATATTATCTCGCAATATTTTATCAATGGTAAGATAGATTTATAATTAATAATTTTAATGGAAAATGTAATGTTTAAAATATTCAGTTTTATAAAATTTTATAAGAGAAAAATGTTCTAAATTTATAAAATTTGAATTGCATTAGCAAAAAAATAATTAATAATTATTATAAAACAAATGTACTAGCAAACTTTAGTTTGAACTTGACCTATAAATAAACCAACAGATTCGGACAAACCTATTTAAAGCATTTTTAGAAGAAAAAGTCTAAAACTATTTTTTTTATATGCTAAATCTAATTTATGAATAAATTACAAATAAAAATTTAAATAAATTATACTATACAATTATTTCAAATTATATGATGCATAAATTAGTTTTAATTTATGAAAATATAATTGTTATCCTTTTTTTCTACAAGCACTTATGAAGAAAGTTGTTCTTATAAATCCTTACATAATTTACTTAAACCATGTGTTTAAAACATAAAAAATGTTAAAATAGTGAAGATGTAGTAAATTTCGAGAAAGCCATTCAACAATGTGATAAGATAAGAGGATTCTATACATCTCAACTTCAATACTAAATTTGTTACATATTTCTTCCCTTCTGTCTGGTTAGCTAGTAGCATGAAATTTAACTAAACACCCTAAAAAAATAAAAATTTATCCTAAAAATAGTTATTAGAACACCTTTGTTTAAAATGTATCATGATATCAAAATTTATCTTAAAAATAGTTCTTAAAAAGCCTTTGTTTATAATAAAGAGGTGCTGGAGGTTCAAAATCAATTAATAATATGAATAAATATAAATACAAAAACAATTATCAACTTAAAAATTGGTTTATAAATTAAGTTAAATCTTAAAAATATTATACATATATACATTGTAAATCCTAAACCTCAATCAATAAAATATTGTACAATATTATGATAATAATTTAATTCTAAACCTAAACCATATAAATAATAAAATATTATACAATATTATGATGATATATTTTTATTTTAAAAAATTCTCATGTATTGTTTTAAAAAATAATAATTTTGTTAATTATTTAAAAAAAAAAAAAAACTGTTCTTAGTGATAAGTAAAAACCTGAATTTCTGTTTTATAAAAGTCCTGCACAATAAATAGCTATTCTATAATTTTTGCTCAAAATTTTTTTAAAAAATCTTAAATTAATAAGCCTGGTATTTTTAAATATAAAAAAGTTTATAATAAATTTACAGTGAAAATTTATATATTACCTATGAACAGAGAAAACTTGAGAGTCAAACTTTGTGTCAATCTTTCACAAATAACTCTTTGGTTCAATTATTTTATAAAATTATGAAACAGAACTTTTATAAATTTAAATGATACTTTTAACCGATAATCTTTTCTATAAATATAAACTGAAACTATCAACTAACTAACTAACCCTTCATCTTGCTAAAACAATACAAGTAACATCTTATAGCAGTATAAGTAAGATTTATTAGAAATGATGTTATGTATATATTTTCCTTTCCTTCTACTTGTGTAAAAGACAGGTGTTTTGTATAATTATTTCTTTATTTTTATTATAGAAGAAAAGTATTAGCTTTATTAAGTAATGTAAGAGATGGACTGTAATAGGATAACATGAGATAGGTTATAAATATGGAAATCAAATCAAACCATTAGCTTTATTATTATTATTATTAATTATTACTGCATACATTCACAAATTCAATTTTTTTCTATTCAAAAGAAGCGGGTAAAAACAAGAACATAGAGTCTATGAAAATCCCGCCCAGTATTCAATCTAATTATGCAGTTTTTCCTTTTATTATTATTAACTAAATATGTCTGACATATATCAGACATGCTAAAAACTACCACGCGCTAGTCTTGTAAGTCTTCAAAACTCTCTTTTGTACATTCTACAACAACTGTACTCCACTTGCTGCTGATCTTCCTTTTTCACGTCTTTTCCATTGCCTCTTACCAATCACAATTTTGTTGACTTGCTGGCGAGTGTCTTTACACCCAGACACGCGAGTGGTTGAAGAAGTTTTTGTTTTTGAATCTTGTTCTGAACAACGGTTACTTCAACCTGCATCACTTTTTCGTTCCGATTTTCAAAATACTTGTCCTTTTTCACTCTCTTCACAAAATATTTAGTAATTAAATCTTAGAACCAATCAAATAAAAGTAAAATATTGGAGTAACATGAGTGCACTCTCTTACCTTGTTCCATGGAATTATTCTCACTGTAATAGTTATTTTGAGTTCAAACATCAAGTTAAAATCATGGTAACACCCGGGTCTACATTGTTATCACACTCCCAACCCTACTCACACTTTTTTCCTACTGAATCATCACTTTAAAGTCACACCGTCTTGGTGGCAAGTTTCATTTTCACCCATAGAACTTCAGAGTTCAAATTTGTTGAGAGATTGGAAAATGGGAATGGGGATTGTAGCCTGGATTTCTCTGGTGATATTGGTGACAGTTTTTTGTCCTTCTTCTCTTGCTCTCAATCTGGATGGTTAGAACTATGAACCCCTTCTTTGTTTCTGTGTTTCAAATCCTCTTCTATGCTTTGTCTAGTTTTTTTTTTTTTGTTCTGTGGGAGAATAAATGCATTCTGTGTAGTATTCCGATTTCACCTTCCGCCTCCTACATTGGGAGTTTATCTTTATCATTTTCTCTCCAAATCTGTGTGAAATGCTTGAAGTTGTGAAATTTAACTTAAGGATTTTTCCTTCATCTGTTAGGTCTGGCCTTGTTGGAAATCAAAAGTGCTTTTAATGATACTAAGAATGTGCTGAGCAACTGGCAAGAGTTTGATGAGACTCATTGTGGATGGACTGGTATCTCTTGTCACCCTGGCGATGAGCAAAGGGTTCGCACAATGTATGCAAACATCACATGCACTTCATTCTGTTACCTTTCTTTTTCCACTTTCTCAGCTGAGTATGACATCTTGTGTTTTGTTCTTCAGAAATCTGCCATACATGCAACTTGGAGGAATTTTATCTCCCAGCATTGGTAAACTCAGTAAACTACAAAGATTGTAAGTAGAAAACACATTTTTCCCTCCACCATTGGTAAACTGGCACCCGAAACTTTTTTTAATTTTTCATTCCATTCAATGGCTTGTAATGAAACAGGGCACTTCATCAGAACAGCTTGCATGGAACCATTCCTAATGAACTTACAAATTGTACTGACTTAAGAGCTCTGTAAGTGAAATGGTTCACTTCTAGAGAAGTATTTATCAATTTCCTAAAAGTTTTGCTGCTTTGTGTTATGCTGATGGTAATGCGTCTTATCTGATTGTATAAAAAGGTACTTGAGGGGTAATTTTTTTCAAGGAGGCATACCGTCAAACATTGGAAATCTTTCATTCTTAAATATACTGTAATTCCTATTCCCTTGCTTTTGTCACTATTCCTTTATGATTCTTTGAACTTGTTTCTAGATTTTGTTTTTGGATTTTGTTTCTCAGCTGCATTTTAGTTTATTTGCAATTTAATTCATAGTCTAAATACAGGGATTTGTCAAGTAACTCGTTAAAAGGTGCTATACCTTCCTCTATTGGCCGTCTCTCACATTTGCAAATTCTGTAAGTCAGTATAGCCTAAACATCTCTTTAACAATGGTATTCATAACTTTGTGATTCATTTTATACTGACCCTCCTTGTCTTAGGAACTTGTCTACCAATTTCTTTTCTGGTGAAATTCCTGACATTGGAGTACTAAGCACCTTTGGCAACAGCTCGTATGTATTCTTTCCTTATGGTAGTTTAGATTATTTGTTGTAACATGTGAGTGGTGAAAATTGTGTGTCAAAGATGGAAGTCAATATTACTTTTGATCTCTGAACTTCTACTCTCTATCTTTTAATATGTAAGGTAAAAAAGAAGTCATTTTGTGTTTTTAAGTTTTCTTGGTTGTTGGAGTTAGTTAATGCGATTGCAGACAGCAGCTAATTGTTCTGACTGGACATAAATAATGCGAACTCACTTTTCATTAACACTACTAATTTTGAATTTCTTGTTTTCTCTATATCAATCCTTATGTTAATGTATTGGCAATATGAGCAGCAAGTTGGTTTTATTATATCTGTACTTTCTGTACTTTAGCATTGACAAATTCATTGCATGTAAATAGGTTCAATGGAAATGTAGATCTTTGTGGGCGTCAAGTCCAAAAGCCATGTCGGACATCATTTGGTTTTCCTGTGGTGCTGCCCCATGCTGAAAGTGATGAAGCTGCAGGCAAGTCACACCTTGGATTTGATTTTTCTAAATACTATCTAATTTACTCGATTTAGAACTACTATACATATTAAAGAATTATGGTCACTGTTTTGTATGATAATCCTTATCACTTCAATATATGCAGTCCCAGCCAAAAGGTCTTCACATTACATGAAGGGGGTGCTAATTGGTGCAATGGCAATTATGGGTCTCGCACTTGTCATGATCCTTTCATTCCTCTGGACTCGTTTGTTATCAAAGAAGGAACGAGCTGCAAAGAAATACACGGAAGTCAAGAAACAAGTTGATCCAGGAACAAGTAAGAAGAGTGGTGTTTCAAATTTGACATTCTCCTGTAACTACTAGAAGGAAAAAAGGAAAGACAATTTCCTCTTTATTTATAAATGCTGACATAATCTTTAACAGGCACAAAACTTATTACTTTCCATGGTGACCTGCCATACACATCATCTGAGATCATAGAGAAGTTGGAGTCTCTAGATGAAGAGCATATAGTAGGATCAGGAGGGTATGGTACTGTTTACCGAATGGTGATGAATGATTGTGGTACATTTGCTGTTAAACGGATTGAACGAAGTTGTGAAGGGTCTGATCAAGTGTTTGAAAGGGAACTAGAGATCTTAGGGAGCATCAAGCACATAAATCTAGTAAACATGCGTGGTTACTGCAGGCTTCCTTCTTCAAGACTCCTCCTTATCTATGACTATTTGGCCTTTGGCAGCTTAGATGATCTCTTGCATGGTATGATTCATTTTAATATTCACTGAACTGTAAAAGAGTCTGTTTTCCTATGACAGATGAGAAATATTTTCTTGAAATTGTACAACAATCAGTATATTATCAAGGCGGTAAATTTTATTAAATCTATTGTATATTTGTGATGACTCCTCCTGTAGCTGTGCAATTTTCTAATAGTTCAGCAATACTTTCTTCAGAAAATACTCAACAAAGACGACTACTGAACTGGAGTGATCGCCTGAAGATAGCTCTTGGTTCTGCCCGGGGTTTGGCTTACTTGCACCATGAATGCAGCCCAGAAATTGTTCACCGTAACATAAAATCTAGCAACATACTCCTTGATGAAAACATGGAGCCACACATATCTGATTTTGGCCTCGCAAAGCTTTTGGTCGATGAAGAGGCCCATGTTACCACAGTGGTAGCTGGCACATTTGGGTATTTGGCACCAGGTATGTCTTTAGTACTTCTGGATACTTGCAGGTGGCCTGGTTATCCTTTGTTTTGGGCTTTTGGGTTCAAAGTAACCATATTCCATTTCATTCTTCAAATATTTTCAATTGACCTATGCCAAATGTGATGAAAGAGTCCCGAATGACATGCTAGATGATTATTTCTAATGTATAGCATGTATTAATTGGCCAAATGCTAATAAATGCTTGGGATACTATTCAAGCATTCGTCAAGTAGTACCGTAACAAGACCCTAGTAATTATTCAATAGTGTATTAAGTGATTTTTCTAAATATAAAAAGGTAAACTAGTGATTGAGTGGTGGTTTATTATTTACGTGTCAACCAGAATATCTACAAAGTGGAAGAGCAACTGAGAAGTCAGATGTGTATAGCTTTGGAGTTCTATTACTGGAACTTGTAACTGGAAAGAGGCCAACAGATCCTTCCTTTGTAAAAAGAGGTTTAAATGTGGTTGGTTGGGTAAGCTTTTTACCTCTCAATGCAAACCACTGGTAACACAGGAAAGTTTTAGGAACATAATATACTAAGCTTTAGGAAATTCTTTGCAGGTGAACACATTACTGAGAGATAACAGATTGGAAGACGTGGTGGACAAAAGATGCAGTGATGCAGATGCAGGAACCCTTGAAGTAATTCTTGAGCTAGCAGAAAGATGCACAGATGGAAATGCCGATGATCGTCCGTCAATGAACCAGGTGTTACAGCTGCTGGAACAAGAGGTTATGTCTCCTTGTGCAAGCGAGTTTTATGAGTCTCAGTCAGATCACTGATGACAAAATCCAATTATGGATGTCGTTGCTATTTCCACTGCACCATTTCTGTGTGTCCCTTTTCCTTTGTGTGGCATTCTAGATTACTTTGTCTCAAATGTGAATAGATTTGTCAATTATCTGAAACACTTGTTGTCCCTTCAAGAACTAAAGGGACAACTTAGATATTGCAGTGGGTTTTTGTATTTGGAATGACCTCCATTCTAGCTATATGAAATGTTATCACTTTCTCATACAATTTTGGCCAATTAGGCATTCTTAAAGGTGAGTTTTTTGGTCAACTATTTCCGCAGACCATTAACCGGCAAAGTTAGTTTACCTGTGCCCAAAAGGAGGCCAGAATAGTTTCATTTCATATGCGTTATTATCGTCTGTATGGTTATGAAATGCCTAATAATTTTTTTTCCTAAACAAACTCGAAAAACACAACTATGAGAACTGTTTGATCCCTAGTTTCCGAACATTATGGTTACGTCACAACTGTCTATCAATGTACACCAAACTTGAATCTCTACTTAAATTCATTTCACCACTTCCTAACTTTTTCGCCTAATGTGCAGATTGATAGAAAGTCCGTTCCTAAGTAGGTCACCAATTTTTAATCTTTCATATGATTGAATGAATCGAATTCCGAGCTTATCATTATTTTCAGTTTAGTTTTCTTGAACTGTTAGTATAATAATTTACTTGGTCAACTAATTAGTAACTAAAAATCATCATATATATGATAGCAAAAGTAATTATTGCAAAAATTGGCATTCTTACTATAAACATTTTATTTTTAGACTATGGTATAAAACATCTTTAAACTTAATCTTTCAAATTAATTTTTATTTTTGAATTAAAGGCCTAGGAGTACATAATAAAAAGACTAATGATTTCGAAGCAAGAAAAAAAGAATCTGAAAGTTGGGCTTAAAAAAAAACCCAAGTAGAGGTTGGGTGAGGTACCAGTGGTGGTGGATGAGATAAGATTTTGTCTTGTTTCGCTGTCTTCTATTATGTGGGGTGTGCAATGCAAAGTCATAGGTAGTTAGAGCATCGAAATTAAAGTAATAAGGAAACAAAGGAAAAGGTAGTTTATTTAGTAGCTTGGATGTTCGTAACGGGCGTCCTTTGGGTCTCTTCAAAGGCTTGTTCATTTTTCAACTCTCAACGGCCGTCGCTTTTCCACGATCCTGACCTCACCCTCTCTGTTATTTGATAGAGGGTCTTTGAGAATCTAAGCGATCAATCCAAAGGTGAAGACTTGAGAGATGAGTCAAATGTCTTCTGGAATTGCTGGTGTTGGCAATGTTGGCACCAATTATATGCTCCCATTATCGTTACCTTCATCATCTTCATTTGCTTCTTTGTGTTTTAACACCACCATCATACGCAAGGGAGTAGTGTTGGATCATTGGGCAGGTAGTAACTGTAATCATAAAGAAATTCGAAAAGGAAGGAAAAGAGGACATGGGATTGTGGCATCTAGCAACGTTGCTTCTCCATCTATATGGGATGATTGGAAGCCTCTCAAAGCCCCTTCCACTCCTTCCCTCAGTGACATTCTTTGGCCCTCTGCTGGTTAGTTTCTTTCCCATCTCTCTCTTGTTTGTTTTCAGGAAATTCGAAGTCATAATTTAAATGGAACCACCCACTATAGGATCTTCCTAACTATACCAATTAGATTTGATGCAATCTCGTAATTTACATAAATCTGACAGCTTTAAATGTTTCTCCTTTTAATTAAAAAAAAAATTCAACAGGGGCATTTGCGGCAATGGCAGTATTGGGAAAGCTGGATCAGTTATTGGCACCAAAAGGACTCTCAATTGCATTTGCACCATTTGGGGCTGTTTCCACTGTCCTCTTTGCCACACCCACTGCCCCTTCTGCCAGGGTATAACTTGCTTAACCAATTCAATGCACTGTGTGTCTAAGTTTTTATATGCTATTGGACATTGTCAACCATCACAAATGTTCATTTTTTACTGATTATAAGAGAAAAACAATTTATCAGAATCTTGCTTATTCACCTAGTTGTTAGAGTCATATGTTTAGACTGATAGTGGTCATTGTAAAAAAGAATAAGACTTATACCCTTGGTTCTTAGCATGCTGTTGCTATTCATATCTTCAGACAAATTCTTTACTTCAGAACTAAATAATCCACATGTGATTATGCAGAAATACAGCATGTTCATGGCTCAAATAGGTTGTGCCGCAATTGGTGTTTTGGCATTGACAATATTTGGGCCCGGATGGCTGGCCAGGAGTGCTAGTATTGCAGCATCGGTTGCTTATATGATTTGCACCAACTCCGTTCACCCTCCAGGTATTTTTTTCTTCAATGTTATTTTGTTGTCGTTTGAATAAACTCATTAAGCTTCCAAATTTTCTTGTTAACTTTATTTCAATGATACATGTAGCTGCTAGTATGCCATTGCTTTTCATTGATGGTCCAAAGTTCCATCACTTGAATTTCTGGTATGCTTTGTATCCCGGGGCTGTGGCATGCATTCTACTTAGTTTGGTGGTAAGGAATCTATTGTTACTTGACACATACATTACTGCCGAATGAATTATTCATTGCAAAAGTTTGCTAATTGGAAGACCCCAAATGGTTTTTCAGCAAGAGGTGGTTATATACTTGAAGAAAAATTTCAAATTTTGACCGCTGCTCTGCACACTGATACATCTCTTCTGCTGTCTCTTCTATTTAATTTCCCGAAGGGCCAAGAAGAACATTCTTTGATCAGAATCATAATTGTAAGTAGAGAGAATCCTCAAACCAAAATCAACTTGTGCTGGATTTTTCTTCGTGAGGCAAGTCCAAAAGTGGAAATTAGATGGATCTTCTCTGTTGCAGCATGGTATTGGTCTTGCAATGTGTTCATGGAGTGTATTTGATCCGAAAAGTATTTGACTTGTAAACATTGCATATCAAATTGTACCTCCTGTATTAGACAGTCCAAAGCCTAGAGCATGCATATACATATCTAAAAGTGATCTAAATCATGAAAAGCCGGAACAAAGTGCAGTAAAATAGTGAGAAATAAGTGAATAACACAGTACATTATCTAAAAGCATCGCCTGTTGCATCAATCAATGCCTGCAAATTTATTTGATATCTTTGCCAAGGAAGCCAGTGATTGGGCCAGAATGGGAACTCCTAATACAAAAGTTGCTCCAATAATGTTAATGTCATGTAATCCATCCTTATCTAACATCTTCATACCTAATGACTTCCTTGTGGGCTTAATGTGAACCCACATGTGTGATAGTGCACAGCTCAACTTTCACTAGAAAAAAAAAAAAAACATTACAAAAGATTATTCGTACCCATTGTGAACACTCCCTGTGTTTTTTTGTACTTGTTGTCAGGGAAATAATTCCCATTTCATTTTTTCAAAGTGATTTTGAAATAAACTAACTTATGAAATAAGGTATTCTAAACTTGTACTTGTAAAGGAATGATGTAAAGTGCTAGTGAAACATGTATAATTAAAAGGAAAAACTGTGTATGAAATATTAGATTAAATTAAAATTCAATGACAGTGTAAAGATTATTTACACTATCATCCAATTATTTGTTTTTTAATAATTACTTTAAAAATTATATGTAAAATATAGTTTCTAATGAATGAAGTAATATTTTTACTAATAATATATTGAAAGACCTAATCACCTTTCCTATCTCTATATTGCAATTGTGCAATTTACTCCTAAATATCCAATTATGTGAATTTAAAGACTTAAATCACATATTGGAATTGAAGGAAGACTTGCTTTGTAGAATTGAAATTCAAGAACCATAATACAATTAATCCTATATGAAAATTAAAGTGTAAAAAGTGAATTTTGATAAAATGTAGATGTGAATATAAATGATTGGATTGGCTAATATGAAATGGAACCCAGCATCCTGTTCCAATCTTTATCCGATACCCGTGCAATTTGAACAGAAGCAAAGCAGAAGAAGAAAAAGAGTTGAATGAAAAAGCTGAAGGGTCCACAAACAAGAACCCACTAACCCAACTACAGCAGCCGTGGCATGGTCTCCTAAAAGTTGAAACACAAGACACATAAACTCCCTTTTATTTTATAAGGGGCACCACAGTGGAGCATATTGAATTAGAAAATGGTTGTTGATTCTGTTCTGTTGCATAGGAATGGGTGGTTGGTGTTAAGGTTCATGAACACGCTATCAGATTCTGTATTGTAATGTGCCAATTCTGATGCAACCTTGTTCAAGTGGGATCTTAAACATCACCAATTCACTTCCTTTTTTATACAAAAAATACTCTATTAGTGAGTGGGTCATAATTCTGCAACACTCCTATCTCAAATAGCAATATCACAGTCCTTGTTAATTAGGTCAATAAATCCAATCATTAACTAGGGTCTCATTTCTCAAGTGAATTTTGTCTCTTCAACGACTTCTTGGCCACACTACTTCTTCATCTATACGCATTCTTTAGTTTGTCCAAACCAGAAATGAAAGGGGAAAATAGGGGGAAATCACAGAGCTCTGTTAATGCGATGCATGAGATGATGCATGAACATGAGCTCTGATGTTAATGGATAGAGTTTGGGTTGAGTGTTATATTATTTCTCTTTTTCTTTTCTTTATCTTGAGTTTGGTTCAGTGTTCAGGTGAATCAATTTTGCTAGTGAGCATTTGTTAACCAATTTTAATTAGTTATAATTCATTATAGTAATTTATGTAAGAATTGGATAGTATTCAACTTTAACTCTAAATTTTACCTTAAAAATAAAAAAATTAACAGAAAAGATCACAAATTTAATATTTTAAAGATTTTAAATTGAAAGTAGTATAAATATATATATATATATTTTGACATTTTCTTAGTGATTGTGCATGGAATTAGTAGATAAGTTAAACATTATGTAACTGTAATATTATAATCACGATTTACTTATATTTTTTAAAATTACAGAGAGCAAACAAGTTATTTCATGAGAAAAAATTTTAAGTAGTGTTACTCTATCACTATCTCTTCATAATGCATTTTATTAGTCCAACATTAAAAAGTTATTATAAGATTAAGTCTTCAAAATTTATACATTTTCAAAACTAGTTGATGCTTTATTAAATAAAGCTATATTATAATGTATAGTGTACTTTTTAAAGATATGATTAAAATATTGACTATATGTTTTCAAATTTATTCGTTTAACAGATTTGATTACAAAACTCCAATGTTAACGGTCACATAAAAAATATATAATATGAGAATAAAAAAATATTATTAGCTTTACAAGTTGCTGGAGCATGCGAGAAAATAAAGTTACGGTGAGAAATTATTATTGGTTTTTTTTCTTGTTGATTTTCATTTACTATCTGTTTTGCTGAATTTTAACATTCACCTATTTAAACCTTCCTTCCTTTTTTAGACATAGACAGGTATTTCTGCTTTAGAAACCAAAGTACTGTGTAAAAAAATTAAATATAAAATTGAAAATCCCACATGCAATGAAAAGAAAAGAAGTAAATATCCATAAATTTATTTTTTTAATTTTTAGATTTTTCAGCCTGTTGTAAACCGATAATTTAATGAAGCAATATAAAAAATATGGTTAACTTTTTCATTTGTTCACATCATTTATCATTTGATCATACTCATAATTTACACAAACATTCAAAAGCATACTTAGAAAGCTAAAACTTTTTGAAGATTACTGTTATGTCGAGAAAGCATAATTATTACATTTCTAATTACTACTTAGTGATATAAATATATTAACTTTGTTTTCTAATTTATATTGTTTATTTGATATTTTGCACATTCTAACTATTTTGAGATACTTTTACTGGATATATTTTCTAATTCCAGAATAATCTTAAAAAGCATCAATGTTTTAAAGTTGGAAAAAAAAATCAAAGGTCATTTTTTTTATGATTAAACTCGAGAAGTCAAATCATGAGGTTTTTTTTTTACAGTTCTGGTGTAAATTTACACGCTTTTTTTTATGAATCTGAATAAATTATGAGTTTACTTAAAAAGAAAACTTGTCTTATTCAAAAATTTATGTTATCAAGCGAGTTAGTAATTTTTTTTTTCACGTTAACATTAAGATCGTGCTAGGAAGCACAATATTCATACTTTTTTTTTTTACGGAGAGATGTAATTATTTTCAAACTTGTCCAAATCTGTAAAAGAAGGTGCAAATTTGCACCACAATTGTAAAAAAACCCAAGTTTTTGCCTTGCTCATAATATGCACAACTAAGACGATAGTATGGCAGCACGTATCCCCGGTTTAGTCTTATTGCTCGGTTGCAATTTGTGGCTGTGATACTAGTATAAGCCATCAAGTCATAAAACCAAATTGGTGGATGCTAAAATAGACAACACCTTATTCATGTCCATTGCCTTTTTCTTCTTCTTTTATTGTAGAGTGTGGTTTCTTTCTTACTCAACCATGTCTATTGATGTCAATCCAAGAAGATTTTCTGCATATAACTCAATTTTGGACAAGATGCTTGGAAGATTATCTTTTTCGATATAGAAAACACTTATTTTCACTCTCTTAAATTGGATACTTTCTTCCATTCCTATGTTTCTTTTATCTCTATTCTAAAGCACCTATAATGGTTGTAAAATCATTTGTAGGTATCCAGGAAATTTTTTTGACGGGGACGAGAGGAGGAAAGAAGAATAACAAGATAAAAATTGTTAAAAACAATTAACAATACTATATATTATTTTGATATAGTAAAATGTCATATTTTTGTAACTACACTAACTCGTAATAAAAAAACTAAATTCTTGGTTTTGGTTTGGTTTTTGTTGTGTTATGTAAAGAAAAATTGAAGGAGGAGAGTGGTAAGAGGACACTGTCATGAAGTACTGGCAAACAGCCTTACAATGGGTCCAACGAAAGCAACCCAACATATACGTCTAATCTCCTGTCATGTTTAAGGTTAAAAAGTGGCCAATATTTTTAAACATTATTTGTTATTATTATTATTATCGCTCAGAAACTTTGTTTCGTGTTGTGTTAAATTTGTTTCCCAGAAATCATTATACTTGTTCAGTTTCTGGGAAGAGTCTATGTAAAGAATAATTTATTTTATGAAAATGAGAATATATATACATTATAAGAAAATAAAATACAATTAATTGTTATTTAAATAGTTGAAATTTAAATTTTTAAATTTTTAAATGCTTCATCCGTCTTGTCTTTTGGTACCACTTGGAACTCTTGGCGACCATGACATGACTACTTTCTTTCCCTATGCGCAATGTCTCCCTAATCTTCCTGAAAATGCTAGTTTAAATTTTTGAATGATTGGGTTCAGATTTTAACTCTGCATTCCTAGCGTTTCATCTTCAATAATCAATCATCTCACACTTATTCCATAAAATAAAACAAAAAATGTGCCATAAATCAATGCCAGTGCTGTCGCTCCTGGCCCTCTGTCTTGTCATTTCTTTTGATTCCTTCATATTTTTTCGCAATATTTTCTATACATTATCCATCTACCCTTTTTTATAAACCTAACCTATTTTAAAATGTTGCCAATTAAATTTATCATTTTCAGAACCAGATCTGTTTATAAAATAAATAAATGAGCTTATGTACGACCGTACCCAACACTAAATCATGAACCAACATGGTGTGTTCATCAGCTGACACTGAATCGTTATAATGGAGCAGCATAATTTTACTAACTTTTTCTATTTCCATAACATTTTCTTTTCATTTATAAAGTTTTAGCATGAAATTTTCTTTAAAAGGATCAATCAAATACTAATAATTAGTACTTTAAATTTTAGAGAAATGTATTAAATTTGCACACTTTATCTTTGTATTAACAAAGGCTTATTAACGATGCTTATCTTTTGGGTGTAAGTTTATATAATAATATGGGAGATTTTTTACGTGGTGGGTTCATAGAGAATCGCAGAGTACAAGGCACGTGGCAGATAGGTCAACGTCGGGTGGGGCCCAGCATGATGTGTAGATTCCAGTGCGGAGTTTGCACAAGCCATTTGGTGTGGCTGCTCTTAATCTGGCTCGCACCTCTTGATTTTCCTCTTTTTTTTGTTTGACCGAAGAGGGGAGAAAAAAAAAAGAGGTGGCAGGTGGTGGCATGGTGGCCGTACACGTGGCAGAATCTGGATGAAGTGTGGTGGGGGTTGACCGGTTGGTAGGAAAGCGTTTTGAGAAGGCAGGGCATGTGGCAGCTTGTGAATGGATCTTTCATGACACGCCGTAAAGCATGGACCTTTCCTCACGCAATTTCCTTCCAAATATTACTCAATTAAATTAAATTAAATTAAATTAAATTAAATTCGTAATTAACACTAGAGATGAATGTGAACAACATGTTGACCCTTATCACAGCCATTCTCAGCCACCAATTTCAATTATTCTACCATTAAGGTCCTCTTCTCTCCTTTGTTACTTAGTATTAATAATAATCATGTTTAACATCATCATCATCATCGACCCTAGTTTTTTAGGGTTTTGTTTTACAACCCAAGTATTACAAATACTCCCAATAAAAAATTAGGAACAGTAAAAGAGATGAAAGATTAAGACACATGTTCATGCCTTACTATAAACACCATTTTTTCTTTCTCTAAATTTTCCTGTTTATCACTTTGGCTCATAATCATCCATCTCTTGTTATTCTTTAAAAATTCAGCTTATACATGTGACTGATGTTTAATATTTGAATCGGGATTATAGTATTTTTACTTTATTTCATTATTTTTTCTTGCTTTATAGGCAAGAGATTCTACACTTATCTTCAATTTTACTTTATTTTTAAAGTAGACTTTTAATATATTTCATAAAAGATAATCACACTTAAGTATGAATATTTATGTTGCAATTAACTAATGAAAATATAAATGATGTCGCGTGTGTATGTAAGTACGTATATTGTTTATAAACATTCCAAATAAAATCACTTCTATTCACTGTATCTGAAATTAAAATCTTCCTTAAAAGTAGTTGCACATGGATTATGTGAATTAATTACTGTATTATTTGCTTATCTGTTTTTTCCTTTGGAATAGACATGCATACTCTTGTTATGTGACAAAATTCATTTTTTTCCTCGAAGTATTTAATGTGGTTAAATATTTGTTCTATCTCTGATTAAGTAAAATTAATTCTCAGTAACTTAATCGACGTCATAGCTCATTTTGATAACTTAATATTTTCTATTTACAAAAAGATATACAATATTAAAGATATGTAATAAAATTATTAACGTTTATTTCTTTTATCATTTCACTTTTCCATTGAAACATTAATCTTTATGCTAAACATTGCATAAATAATCATCTACCTATTAATTTAGATAAAATTAATTCATGCGATGTCTTATTTAGGTTTAAATAAAGAGAAATAAAAAAGAAATAAATTAAGAAAATGTAGCATTAGTTCTTCCCTAAATCTACATATTAGATGATGCATTAATTATCCTAATAAGAATGTAGTTGATATGACCGATCAGTTGAAATATCACTCAATTAAGAGCCTAAGGAAACTCGTCCACTTAAGTCATATATCACTGGATACATGAACAGACTAATCCTAAAAACATATCTATTTTGACATAATCATTTCCTCGAACATATTTTGGGGCCAAATCCCATAAATGCATTGTACCTTGATACACAAAGCTACTACTCCTAAAAAGCGGGTGCGTATTAACCCTTCTTTGATTTATATATAAATCATTGCATCAATAGTTCAATGAAGGTTTTAGCTTAAGTTTCTCAAGCCATATAGTTAGAAAAAAAAAAAAAAATCAATGAAAGAAAAATTTATTTTTTTGTTATTTTTGTAAAATAAAAATAAGTGAGAAATATTATTTTAGGATGGTGTAGTTTAATTATTTGATAAAAAAATTAAATTATTTAATAGTATAATACTTATACTCCTTGATTTATGCTACAGCACAATACAAACATTCAGAGATAAATAATAATTTTTATTTTCATTTTTTTATGGTCTTAAATTATCTCTCGTAGATATCTAACTACCAACTTTAATTTTCCTCCGCTCCATTGTACGATCATCCCACTAAATTAGACCAAAGAAATGATCACCTCAATGTAAATATTCCTCTTCTTGGAAAAAAAAAATCCCACTCTCTTATAATTTTCGAAGACAAGAATAAATGAATATTTATATTACTATAAAATTTCATATCCCAAAAGGAGTAGGTTTCCTGTTTTAATAATTTACTCAGGTAAGAAGGAAGGAAAAAAAAACGTTACAGGTGAAATATAAATTATTAATTACTACGAATAGGTACAAAATTCTCCACAAAAGGAAAAACTTCCAAATACGTGGTGTTCTCTTTGGTATTAAAGAAATGTTCCAAGATGCCAAGGTTCTCACAGATGTTCTTGAGATCATGAGTAAAGAGTAAACGAGAAGAGAAGTCGGTGATCCTCGTTGAACGAATAGCCAGACATTTTTGCCCAAGTCACAACGAAAGTGACACTCCTTCTGTCACAAAACTTAAATGCTCTGAACTTGGAAAATTGGAAACAATTGCAAAGGTGCAGGCAAGTCAACTTTGACATGCAGGGTTGCTTACAAATCCAAACAACAGGGACCCAGAACTCCACAACCCAAGGGAAGAAGAATCATACTCATACTTCACACTAAACACTATTTTTGGATTTCTTATTATAATTTTGTCTGTCCCATTTCTTCAGCTTTTCAATTTAAATTTCTTCATTAAACTAAATCCAGAATTACATTCTCAACAGGAAAGCATGCATTATTTAATTACATTGGAACCAACAGCTTCATTACAAGTAAACAAAATGCGGCAAAAACCACCATCTCTATCCTAATAAAGCTATAGTGATTGATCTGACTTATTGCCCATTTATAAAGTCTTGACTAAAAGTGCAAATACTAAATAAACACTACACACAGCACAGACACACAAAGATGGGAGAAAACTTAGTACTCCCAGGTCCAAAGGGCATGATCTTCCTCCGAGAATCCAAAATTACAAGAACTTTCTGTGGGGTCGGAGTAATCCGCATCTTCAAGTTTCGGAAAGAGGTACGAAGGGTACAGACTCTTGCTGAGGTTGTCTTCTTCATCTTGTGACATGTCTGATTGATCAGGCTCAAACACATAAGAAGAATCGCCATGCTCTGGCACCGCTGAGTGAACTCCATCCGTGTAATGCGGGCTATCGGAGTCCAAAATGTCACTCCTCGCTGAACTGATATCTTCCTGTTTGCAACCCCCAACAACGCAAGACACTTTCGATCCTTCACCCTCCGAAACTGAATCAAGTATAGGTCTTTGGGGTGCTTGATCCTGTCCCTGCAAACCCTTTGTTCCTCTTTCACTCTGCTTCAACTGCCCCTCTTCTTTCTCTCTTGCAAGCAACTTCTCACTCAGCTGCGCCACCTGATTTAACCAAAACGTCACACACCCAGAAGAGAAAGTCATCAAATTGTATCAATACACGAATAAAGGAACATTAACTTATGGACAAAAATCAAACTTCAATTTCCATATAAAAATAGTTGAAGAAAAATACTCAATGGATCTGAATTGAGTTCTGGGTTTAATTACCTCAGATTTCAACTTGTCTTTCTCCTTGAGGAGGTTTTCGTAGTTGGCCTTGAGACTCTCGAAGCTCTCATGCAGAATCTCGTAATCCTTCTCGAGCTGTTTGGTCTTCCAGCGAGCACGACGATTCTGGAACCAAATAGCGACTTGTCGCGGCTGAAGACCGAGGTCTTTGGCTAACTTGGTTTTTCTCTCGGGTTCAAGCTTGTTCTCTTCCTCGAAGCTCTTCTCGAGGAACTGAACCTGGTTGGCAGAGAGACGGCGCTTCTTCTCAGGCTGATGAAAGTACTCGTCCATGCACTCATCTCCATTCTCGTCTATATCAAACGCGCGGAAGAAGGAGCCGTTACACCCCTTCCCTCCTTCTCCTTCGAAACTCATCATGGATCTCGAACCTGAATCAGATAGCAAAAAGTCAAACACACCGTCGATTAGTTAAACTGTGATCAGAGGTGAAAATTAAGGAGAGAGGGTAGTTAGTTATTACTGACCAAGAAAAGGAGCAGTGGAAGAAGAGAGGAAGAGAGAATCGAGAGGTTGGGAAGAAGGAGGAGGAGCGGTTTGGTTGCGAAGAAAGGTAGTGATGTCGGAAAAGGGCCTTCCAGCCGCCATGTGAGGAAGCGTTGGTTACTCCGACCAAGTTGGATCTCAAGGTGCCATGAAAGAAGGTGAGTAAGGGAGTTGAATAATTGAAAAGAGGATCTAAGACTTGTGGCGGAAGAAGCTGGTGATGATGATTTCGGTGATGTGCGAGGTGTGGGAACAGCGGCAGGGCATACCCATCACTCAGAACACCAACAACGACGAGAGAGGCCAATCCAACACCACAACGGAAGAGAGAATCCTCAACAGAGAGAGAGAGAGAGAGAAAAAAAGAGTGACAGAAGCGGTGGCTATGTTTGTTTTCCTTTGGCGTATGGAAAAGAGAACAGCTTGGTTTATAATAAGAGCCTTAGATGGAAAGTGTGGACTTACAATCATGCCCTTTCGCTAAGTCACTACAATAAGGATTTCCAACTAGGGATGTCTTTGGAACTAGATTTTCTTGATAGATCTTAAAAATTGAAACATTTTTAATTTAAATAATATATGTTCGAACTAATAACTTAAGTTGTAAAAAATTAAACTGTAAATAAAAAAATGAAAAATGAAATTTTTATATGACGTCACTTGTTGAAACAAAACCTAATTAAAGTAAAAACTGGAGATGGTATTAATGGTTTTTCCTACCAACCTTTGTTTCTGATATTTGTTTTCTCCCCTCTCTCCATGGGTAGATGAGACCACGTGAGTTTCTGTGGGAAAGCCTCTCCCTCCTTAATTACCCTCACTTAAATATAAGAAAAAAAACAAGCAATTTTATCTTTAATATTATTTAATCTCGCAAATTTCAACCATTTTTTTTAAATCTAATATCACAAATAAGAAGACTGGGAAGGAAGAAAATCGCTAGTGCATAAAAATTTTAAAATATATCAAATAAAGTAAAATTTTATTTGTTTATTTATATATAAATTTATCCTGTACGAAGAGTTTTGTTCATTATTAAATTTGGAGAAGTGCTGTTTTTCTTATTTTCCAGCAATGAATTTCAGAGTTTTTTGCTGGCAAATTTCAACTGCCACTGATTGGCATTGATTAAATTTTAGTTTGAGGAAAAAAAAAATTAATTTGTAAATTTTATTCTTTAATTAAGTGAGAGGAAATAAAAAAAACTGAAATTAACTACAAAAATATTTTATGTTTGTAAATAAAAAGTCTTTAAAGGCTTTTAAAAAATTCTGTCCAGATTCGCTTTTTATAAGATAATGTGGAGGTATAAAAGTTTATAAAGAATTATAAAGATGTCATGAAGGCTTCTAACTGGTGGAATATTATCAGTGAACAATGGTAAAGAATTATTTATTTTTGGTAAACGCTAAAGCAGTCTCATGAAAGTGATCTGATGAAAAAAATATTAAATAACTGTTTTTGATGTACTTTTTATTATGATTTTTTTTCACTATACTCTCTCGTTTGATTTTTAACGAAAGTTTTGTTTTCTATCTCTAAACAAATTATTGTATTAATGTTAAGGAGTCTACTTTAATTTATTAAACACGTTAAACTTCTTTGACATGTGTTAATAAAAAAATTTATCATATTGATTAGAACAACCATTTGTTCTTTTATAAATTCTTCTTTCCTGTTATATGATTATTCTTTTGAGTTGTTAAAAAAATATATTATAATGTAGTTTAAATATGATTATTCATGTTTGATTTAAAAAATACAAAATAAAATAAATTAAATGAAAAAAAATATACTATTAACGGTGGGTGTATATGCTGGTGAGGGTGACTATTGCTATAGAATTACAACTAAATATACGAAGTTTTTTTTTCACCTCTTTAAATTTATATAATTATCTCACTATCAAATAACATATATATATATATATATATAGCTCATATATTATATAATAATAATAATAATAATTTAATAAGTTTTAAATAAATTGTCTCTAATAATTGAGTTGGTGTATGGATAAGTTTGGATGAAAAGGATTGAAAAATAGGTGAAAAATAAATATTTCAATGTTTTAAGTTAATAATATATATCAAAATTAATTTATTATTTATTTGTCTAAAAAATTTATCCTTTTTCTTTTTTTAGGTTTATAGGTCGTATATTCCTTTTTTAAAATATCCAACTTCACAATCGCTAAGGTTATCAATAAGAAATTAAGAGTAGCCCATCCAAATTTTAATTAGAGTAAATTCTTTTTAAGATTTGAATTTTTTATATTATTTTACAAGTATATATAATCTAACCATAAAAAATATTAATGTTGATGGGTTTATATACAGATATAGTAATATATTTAATTTTGGAATGATTTCTAACTTTCTTTTATGAAGGATAGGAGTTTTATTTAATTTTTGAATGATTTCTAACTTTCTTTTATGAATGAGAGGAGTTTTAAGTACAATAAGATTAACAAAATTGTATCATATGGAGGACCGATTACCTAAACTAAGGCATAATTACACACAAGTAAGCTAACCGACGGAACATCGTTCAGAAAGTAATCAGTCAGTCAAGTTTTTTATACATCAACTGACATGTGGCGCATGACACGTGACATATATCAGATAAGACACCATAATGGGCCATGGGCCCATCTATCTAAGGCCCATCCAAATCAAGCTAAAGAAGTCCCACGAAATAAGGTACCGTTACTTTATCCAATTTTATCCTGTGTTCACTTAGATCCATAGACTTGAGCGTCGGAGTGCATACATGGCCCCCTCCTAAAATTGTGTGTAACCAAAGACTTGAAAGAAAAAAAGAGTTGTCAGAATAATTAGGAGAAAAAATTCGAAGATACTGTTGCTTGCTGGAGCCGACCGGTTTCGTACAACAACAAAAATATTTAATTATTGTTGTTGATATGGACTCGTAACTTTCACTTTCATTTTTATTTATTTATTTATTTTCAATATTCTTAAATTAAGTTTGTAATATATATTATATTCGTATCAAAACTTGAAATTAAGAAAGTGTTTTTTAGTGGATAGTTTACATAACATCTAACAAAATAAAGAAAGATACAACATGATAATATTTTACCCAAAAGTTGAATACGTTATTTTAGTATGTTCATTTAACTTCTTTTATAGTAAGTACGAATAATTCAAGGTGAAAATACATTTACCATATTTATTTTTCATTCACATTCATAATTATGATAAGATTTTATGTAAAAAATATTACTATATTAATGACTTTATATTCAGGAGAAAATTCTATCTTAAACGTTTAGTGAATCAATAATAAATTATCATCATGTCTATTCATTGTGCAATATACACTGATACATGAGTCAGGAGACAATAGTAAGAAAATACACTTAACAAACTAGCATCATAAAAGTCAGGAACTAGTGATGCAATAAGTGCAGTAAATATATATACAAGCAAAGGTAGGGTTTTAGTGAATATATATAACCAAAATAATGGAAAGACCTTAAGATTTTACACTTAATTTCTTGGAGACTCTAAGAAAGATAAAAGAGAATGAGGTACATGTAATGGAAAAGACTCTTAGAGGTTTATTAAAAAAGGAGGATTAGTAACTGAAGCTTCAAAGTAAAAATAAGTTAAACTTCTAAGATTTGATTTTATAGCTTGATTCTTGGTTGTTTATGGGTACGTATGGTCTTGGTTGGGTTTTGAATGGACAAGGGAAGACGTAAAGGTGATCCTAAAAGGGTTTTTAAGGTTTTGGTTGTTTCTTTATGAATTTCTTGGAGACAAACTCAACTAACATTTGCTAAGTAGAGAACTAGGTTCTTGGGATTCTTTGGTTGGAAATTTGGTGTTCTATGTGCAGGTTTGGTGTCGCTAAAGCTTGGGAAGCTTTGTAAGAATTATTGAAAGCATCTTAGGTGTTTCTTGGAGGAAGGCCAAAGCCATAGATGTTGGTTTTGTTATTTTTGGTGGCTTTAGGGGAGAAAGTTGGTTAAGTGTTGTGTGACTGAATATGACTCTTGGAATTTTAGTGATTTTTGAAATTTTGATTAATGGAAAGACACAAAACAAAAACTTAAAAGTATGAAAAAAGAAATGGAGTGACAATTATGATAAAGGAAGGTACAAATTTTAGAAAGAAAATTAAAAATGGTAAGATAGGATACTGAGTATACACAACTAAAAGTTAGTTAAGATTTTAGGATTATTTTTGTTAGGTATCCAAAAGTATAAATATAAGTTTTACCTTGTGTACAAATGAAAAAATTGTTATAAAAAAAAACATACAAACCTATTTATTACTTTAAGAATTTCAATTAAAAATGACATCAATTGCTTGTATGAATTTGACAAATATCTTATGAAATCTCTTTCATATTTTTTTCTTTAATTTTCCCAACACTCTTACATAAGTGGTAAGAAAATATAAATAAATTAAAATAAAACCAAACAAGCAAACAACATTATCACTCAAAGAAATACATACCTTTTTTCAAAAGTTTTAAACTCATTTTTTATTCAAAGGTTGATTATTACCATGCTCATATAATTTTCTAATTATAAAATTTTGACTATGAATTATGAAACTTTGGTTTCCATCTAATATCATTCTTTATTTTTTAAGCCATTTATTCTAGGATTTACCCATTCTAGCTTAAAGTATATATATATATATATATATTTTGTATCTTAGTGAATATGAAATTAATGGATATGAAATTAACGGATCATTCAAATTTCAGAAGAGCTTAGTGATTTGAATTAGATGATAAATCCAACCAAATCACTTTTATTACAAAAGAAAAATATGCTAATTTAATCTGAACCTATTAAGATACTTTGCTTATAAAAATTTATAAGAGAAAACAAAATTATTATACGGGCCTTAAAGGAAAACAAAATAATTTACTTTTTTCTTTTTAACGAGTTGTTTTTGAAAAATTTATTCAAACTAATATATAAATTCTATAATATTGTAAATTCCAACAAACAAAACGAGACCCGGTAATAATCTAAGAAATAAAACAGTAAATTTTCCTAATGTAAAGGAGAGTGAATTTAAAATGAAGAAGTGAGAAATTAAATGTAACAATATTCATTACAGAATTATAAACATTTACAAACAAAAACAAAATTAAATGATTTTTAAGGTCCCTTTTACATAATGTATTGAAGCAGTTTTATCCAGTCAATAGTATTAATTCAAGTACGGGTAGACGTAGTCGAAATAACACATGGCATGGTTACAGATCATCATATATTTTTAAGTGTGCAATTATCGATTCAATTCACATGTCTAAGGGTATATGTATGAAAAAAAAAATATTTTGAAAGCTTGATTCTTTGGACGAATCTTATTATTCCCAAAGACTAATCTATTATTTCCAGTCAGAGGATATCCTAAGTTTGAAGAAAGTGTAGAAAACCCTCTAACTATAACATGAAAATTAAGTTGTGACTTTAGGATTATTAATTATACATTACAATACATGAACGAAAGAAAAAGCTACCATGGCACATAAATGAATTAAAAAAATACAAGTGTAAGTGATATATAGTTTCTCTTATCTCAGAGGTGGAATGAGATAAATGACTGATGAGTTTTGTGCACATTGAGTCGCTTTCTTAGGCGTAAGGAAACGGACAAAAAGAATTAAAAAATGTATATTTTTTTTGGTGATGTTGGAAAACGAAAGATTTGTTTAATAATTAAGATGAATTTGGAGGCAGAGAGAGGTAAAGAAGTGTGGAGATGGTGACATATTTTGTGGGGTCTGATGAAAAGTTATGTTATTTTTGGTGTTCAACTCTGACTTTTATCTCACCTGCTTCCTTCATATCCTCTCCACTTTTACACGCCTCATTGGGCACCTTCACAGGCCTAGGATCCACCATCTCACTTCATTTTCATATTATAATAATATTTAACCCTCCTACCTCCAAATTAATGTACTAATAATAAATCAACACACATTGTTTTAACTGTTCACACACAATAATAATGCATTTGGTTTCATTTTGGCACGAGATTATTAATCACATTTTCATGTTTATGGTGGGTGGGGGTGGGTGTGTATGTATTCCCTTTCAAATACAGCCCTAGACTTCTTTATTAATTTCATTTTTCAACATGTGATTTTCACAATTTTTCACTTTGTCAACGAGGGAACAAACGAACAACATGGAGGAAAAGAAATCATATTGGGCTGCTTTTGGAAAGATTAAAAAGGCCTGTTCCACATTTTTCTTATTTTTTTATTTTTTTTGGTCAAGGTTGTTTTGTTTGCAAAAATTCCTTCGCAACCCATTTGGAAATCTCTTTTTGGGTTTAGCATTCTGCACCCCCGTGTAATTTTAAATGACCAGTTTGTCTTTCTGAAAATAAATGTTGAGATGTGGGTGAAAATGAGTTGGTTTGGAACATTTTGCAGGTTTGGAGCATTCTTGGTGGCTGGCGGTGATTGGAAACAGTGATTAGAGGTAATGGTTGGTGCGCTTGGTAGCTATTGCTAGTGGTAGCTGACAGGGTCCAGTTTAGTTAAAGAGTGGTTGTTATAGTAATTTATATGAGTTTATGTTTTTATTTTTACAATTTGAGTTTCGAAATGTATAATCCAGTCACTTTTTTGGATTGCTCATTCCAAAATATTAGAATAGAAGTTTGCCGTTTATATTCTGAAACATAAAGTTTGGAATACAAAATATGTGTTTAATAACGTAAAATTTAAAATACATATATGTATTCTCGATCATACATAATATGTATTCTGAACTTTATATGATATGTACATGATTATATTTTTCATGTATTTTTTAGTGTATGTTTTAGTGTATTTACATTCATATTCTCAACTATTTATTAATTACATTATACAATAAAATTGACATAGGTGAAATTGCAAAATGGTTATCTCATATCAAAATATACTATGATCTAGTACTATTATAAGAAAGTTAAGTGTTTATACAAATGTTAAGAACTTTTAAATTGTTGATTTATTTATGTACACTATTCATTTTATTTCAAATTTTAGTATATTGAATTATTCACTTTATTTCAAATTTTAGTATATGAATGTATACAAAGTTTCTTTATTCAAAACTCTTTTTTTTCTTTTTCAAAAACTAAATACCTTATGAAATATAGAATGTAATAATACATTATGATCACACATTTTGGAATATATACTCCAGATCCAAAAGTGCAAAATGCAAAACCCTCTCTTTCCTTTAGGTCCTAACTATGCATTCAAGGCCTTTTTTTACTCCACCCCCATAATTTCTAACTGCATCACTGAAATTTTTAAATTTTATCTTTTATAAAAATGACTTAGAGATTACCTGTTTTATAATTATTCCAGAACAAAATTTTTCAAATTTTCAGAATATAAAATTTGAAATAAAATTTTTAAAACAAAATTTCTTGACAAATTTTTTAGAATAGAATTTTTATAACAAACATTCTGAAACATATATAATATCTTTTAGAACAAATTTTCTGAAACAATTTTCTACGATACATGAAAAGAACAAGTTTTTAATAACAGAATTCTCAATACAAACTTTCCAAAATGTAAATGATATTTTCCGAAATAAGCTTCCAAAAAACAACTCTGTCTCTCACTCTTCCCCTTCTTTCTCACCAAGTGCAATACGTAACAGAGAATTGAGATGTAGATGGCGGCAAGCAGAAGCAGAAGCGATGATGGCACCAGCAACAAGAACAGTGTGATGCATGAGGGAGTTATTTTAGTCTTTTTCTCTTATGATGTGGTGGATGAAGCAAAAACCTGCATTCAATTCCATTAAACCGAGAGCAACGACTTAAAAAAAAAAAAACGAAAGGAGTAAAACAAATTGTTTTCTATCCCTAAACTTTAATATTTCACTTCTAAAATTTATCAAAATTTAGTTTTTTTAAGTCTATAAACATTTTCTTAACATTTTTTTTCCATATGTTTTTATCTCTATTAATTGTTTTATTCTTTATTATATACCACTATCACTCATTGATGATATAATAATTATGTTGGTTGCTACATCATTAAAGTATAAAAGGAAAATTATTTACCAATGTATAATTTATTTCTCTTACAGGACATATAATATTGTATGTTAGTGTCAAAATACAAATATAGACTGTTAAAAGAGAAAACACAGAAACAAATAGAATAAAATTATATTTTAGGTAAAAATATGTAGTCCTCAAGTTTTGACAAATTTTATACAATGTTTCTTGGTCACAACCAAAACTTTCATGACTCAACATTCATATATAATATAAAAGATAATTTTTAAAAGGCTCAATTAAACTTAAATAGTTGAGATTGATATCTAACATGTTTTAAATTATCGTTTTACTATTTTCGATCTTAAGTAACTCACAAGAAAAGATATCTAACATCTCATCCAATTTTTTCTCATTTCTTAGTTGAATCAGTTCTCACTAACAAATAAATTACATCATTATACATACATACATAACACTAATAAACATAAGAGTAATAAATAAAATTTAAATTTCTTTTAGGAATATAAAGGCAACAACTTTCCTTTAAAAGAAATAGTTGAATGAAATTTGTGTTTCTCACTAGTACAAAAATCATATTTTACAGTGATTTTGGAGAACATACAATGGCGATTTTGGAATCACGTCATAAAAAGTATTTGACATATTACGACAGTTGTACAACCATAGTAGTACATATGAGATATTACCGCAGTTCTTAAAAAACCGTTGTAAAAAATCTGTTAGTGTCCAAACAAAGTTTAGGGAGCCCCTATTACAGTGGTTCCTCCTAAATAACTGTCGTAATAGGTACGTATACTACAACGTTTTTGACATTAACTGTCGTAGTATATACATTTTAAAAAAAAAATGCAGTAGCAAATAGTTGCTACCCAAAACATGCATATACTCAAAGCCACATATTTCTAGACAGATTACATAATCACTTTCAAAGTTATACATTATATAAAGAATACAAGAAATTAATTTACATTTGCAAAAGTATACATTATACGAAACATACAAGAAATGAATATCTACATACATTATACATTATATTACACTACAAGTTACTTTGAGTATTTACTTCTCATTTCAATGAAGTATGTTGCCTATTCTTTTTGAATTTCTTATATGGAGTTATTGTCCAGGGACTTTGGATATGAAAAAAATGGAAATAGGAAGATAGTGTTATTAGTCATCATTATATGAAAGTCATCATAATTTTATCTATTTTGAACACTTTCATACTTGCTCCCAAGAGTCAGTGATACCAACGCAGACTATGGTCTTATCAGCGCATGATGTAGTATCCACATTCTCAATTCCCTTGTTGCTTGTTACACTACAATTTCATCAAAGTTAAAATGTTAAACAAGTCCAAAATGAATTTAATAGGTTCAATTAAGAATTTAATACCTTAGGATATATCCAATGTAGGCTCTCGGATGTGGATGTAGATCTTCCGTCGTAGTATCCCTGGTTTTTAAAAAAATTTAAAAATGTTTGTGGCTCGAAGAGATATTACGATAGTTGCTATCTTAACCACCTTGGTATTCCCTACTCATTAATTTTTTAGTTTAAAAATGTAACTCGTGCCCCTCATAGGAAATATGACGACGGTTATTGGAAGCAACCGCCATAATAGAGTTTTATTTAATTTCAAAAATATCACCTCGTTTCTATTTAACGCGATTCCGTCTCAACTGTCGTTTTGTTCTGCATGAGAATATGTGTTTTCTACTAATCTCTGGACTAAGTAGTTTATACAAAATTTATGCATACAAAAATTTAGTAATTTTATTCAAAACATACTGTTTTTCAAATAAGTTTTATTTTCCATTGAACCAAAACTATTTTTCTTTCAATTTTTAATTGTACTTAAAATACATGTTTTAATTTAACTACATTTTGAACCTATTAAATAATGAATACCTTCAAGACTAGCAAATCTCTCAAAATATACTTGTTTTAATTCAACTGGATTTAGACATTGAACTTATTAAATAATGAACACATTCAACACCAAATCCAACTATGACAACAATAAAAAATCAATTCAATACAGCATTAAAATAGTTCAGCGTCTATAAACTCAATATAATACAATCCCACTAACTTGAAATATTTATCTAAATCTCGTAGGTTCATAAATTTTCCACACTTATAATTAAAACTCAAATTTAACAAGTTCCCAACTAAACAATATACTTCTCATTCTCAAACAATACTACAAAACTCATTTTTAATTTCAAATCAAGTAAATATCAAAACAAAGATCCATCCTAAGACTTTATCCAAATCAACATATTTTCTCAAAATTTCTATTTTTTCTAATAGAGTAAATTGAATTTATTTCTATCAATATTAATTATAAAATAAATTAATAACACTCATACTATTCTTTGATAAAAACATTTTTAATCTTTAACAATGTAAATTTGACAGAGTTTTGTATAATTTTATTATAATAGACACAAAAAAAAAAAACAAAAACACAAAAACAGAAACATATATATTAAATTATAAA
>Ga0099824_1001748_pt1 | contig 31179 bp, 16 predicted proteins | sample SiratrowhiteBW_FD_76837 | JGI IMG/M metagenome (GOLD analysis project Ga0099824, IMG submission 76837) | Root nodule microbial communities of legume samples collected from California, USA - Siratro white BW | ecosystem: Host-associated > Plants > Roots > Nodule | place: USA: California... | reverse complement strand
TTTTTTTTATAAAAAATATATATATATATATATATATATATATATATATATATATATATATATATATATATATATATATATATATACTCATTACCTTGGCGATGCTGAGCAGGTATCGGATTGTATCAAGTTTGACATGTGAAATATCCTAGTCCAGGGCGCTATTCTGAATTATCCAGATATTCACCTACTTGAAATACTTCCTTAGATCCCACCTGGTCCCTGCCTTTCATCCCCTAGTGTACGAAACTATGACTTCCCAACAACAGACACTCTTATATTAATCTCGTTTCAACTTTGAAACCTAAAACTCTTTCACAACAAAAATACTTATCATATTTTCATCAATCACATAACATAAGGACCATCAGGTTATAACTTATATATCTCCTCAATTCATCAATTGTACACAACAGTCAAACAAATACAATCAATAATTAATAACATAACATACAAGTAACTTTCTTTTATCCAAATTTATCAGAATACTTACTTTTACTTTATATGCATTTATATATAAAAATAATATTTAAATTATTACAAAATAAAATAAAATAAGAATCAAAGCAAGAATTTTAAATAAATATAGTTCTTATAAAACTATAAATGATTTAAATAAAATAAACAGTATCAATGTATAATTGGAGATAAAATAAAATTAAATAAATAAGACCAGTGCATAACTGAAGATAAAATAAATAAATAAAATAGTACTAGTCCGAGACTGGAGATAAAATGAATGAAATAAATAAAATAAATAGGACCATTTCATAACTAGAGATGAAATAAATAAAATAATTAGACCAGTGCAAAACTGGATATAAAATAAATAAAATAATTATGACTAGTGCAAAACTAGAGATAAAATAAACAGGACCAATGTGAAACTAGAGATAAAATAAATAAATAGGACAAGTTCAAAACTCGAGATAAAATAAAGAAAATAAACAGAAGCAGTACATGACTGGAGATAAAATAAATGAAATAAATAGGACTAGTGCGTAACTGGAGATAAAGTAAATAAAATAAGTAGGACTGGTGCAAGACTAGAGATAAAATAAATAGGACTAGTGCATAACTTAGAGATAAAATAAATATAATAAATTGGACCAGTGTGTAACTAGAGATAAAAGAAATGAAATAGATGAGAGCAGTTCGTAACATGAGATAAAAGAAATGGAAAAATAAAAAAGAGTAAGATAATATATAGATCAAGATGACTTAAAAGATTAATAAAACACAGATAAGTTTATTAAGATTACAATACAAAAAGCTTAACCTCACTTCCCTTTACATTTAGCAAAACTACTGATAATTCTAGAAAGTTCAAGAGTTCCCTTGCTTCAAATCCCCTTTCTCTCTTTTCTTCTTTCTCTTTCTCTCTCCTCCTTCTCTTTCTTCTTTCCCTCTCTTCTTCTCTCTCTCTTCCTTCCCTTTTCTCTCTTCTCTCGTTACCGATACCTGTTTATACTAATATTTATTATTATTATTATTTTTCTTGAGGTTTATCTCCAACAACAATTAATGTTGCCAAATCCTTTTAACTAAAAGCTTATTTCTTAAGCTCACACGTCACATATTACCTTTTTGATAATATAATTTTTAATAATATTTTTTTAAATAATTTTTTATATAATAATTTTTTTAATTCTTTTATCAATTTTTTTTAATGTTCAAATTTTATCTAAAATATAAAATACTTTTTAAAAATTTTGAGAATTTCGTAACATGAATTAAAGCTTAAGGTTTTTCAACTCTTATTTTAAGATAAAGATAAAATAATTAATATTTTTATTTAAAAACAGTGATGTTACTGTTTTTATTTTTATTATCCTTTTGTCTATATTTATGTCAACTTTCTATTTTTGTTATCTTTATATAATACAAAATATTTTTTTTAAATGAAAATTTTGTAACATGAATTAAAGCCTAAGGTTTTTCAACTCTTATTTTAGGATAAAGATAAAATAAGTAATATATTTATTTAAAAATAGGGATGTTACAGTTTTTATTTGTATTATCTTTCTATCTATATTTATGTCAATTTTTTATTTTTGTTATCTTTACATTTTTGTTTTTACTTTTTGTTTTGGTATTTTCTGTTTTTATTGAAAAACTTGGTGGGATAACTATATAAAAGCATTGATACATAATTTGGACTAATTGAATATCATTGATGATAAATTATGAATGCACTTGTCATTAAAATTTTATGAATGGATTAATTGTTCTTGAAATTTGAAGTTGTTGTTGTTCTTTTGTAATTATGTAATTAGAGATGCATTAACCTATACCAAGTGAGATTTCGAGTCTCAAAGTCATTCAAGTAAGTACTATCATTGAGTTTTCATAATTGATTTTGCTTAAGTTTATGTCCTCATTGTTTAATTACAGTAACAAATGATCAATGCAATTTTTTGTTTATATTTTTGCCAGAGCCAAATAGCCAACCTTTTGTTTGAATAAAACATTTGTACCCTATTTAAGCCAGTAAAAAAATATTATTTTTCACCCTTACTTTAAGCTAGGAGAGCAAAGAGATCAAAAACTTAATATCAAATAAGTTTGGTAAGGGGGAGAGGGGAAGAGTATATCTGGAAAATTTAGAAAGGATTGCAAATTTTTAAGGTTGTGTTCCTTTTATTTCAATAAAAAATAAAAAAAAAATTGACGAAATAAAAGAAAAATAAAATTTCAAAAGATAAAATAAATAAGTTTGGGAAAAAGTTGATAATTGGCTAAATAAAAGGAGAGTAGAATTTTTGTAATCATTATTTGATCTAATTGTTCTATTTACTTAAAGTGTTTTGATTATTTAGAAAAACTATTTTTCTTCTTAGCATAACCAAATTACAGGCCAATAATCCTTGTTGATGTTGCCTGTTATTAAAAAGTGTTGGTTCTTGAAATAAAAAGCAAAGTTAAATTGTGAAATTTGGTAATAGATGAGAGACAAATACTTCTTGAGATCTTTGAGTGCTTGAGTAAAATATCTATAGTGAGTTGTGTGAAAACTTGTATACATTATCTGTTATAGTTACTTTGGAGCACCATGATTGAGAATTGATGAGATATATTTGTCTATTCATGAGTTAAGATGAAGATAAGCATCATTGATTGAATTCTAATATGATTGTGAATTAGTTCTGAGTTGTGATATCATTGTGGAATAATTGTTATTTGTACCAAGTTACCTTTTCTATAAGACGAGTAAGGTTCTAAGTTTGACAGAGTTTGATTAGAGTTTATTTACATGATATTATCGACCTGTTTTATGACTAAAATAAACTTTTTCCATACTTAAATTTGCTCAATTTTTAATTTTATTTGAATTTTGTTAATAATTGATGATGAGAGTTACAAAAAAATATTTAATTACTAATTTCACTTATTTTGGGTTAATTTTGAGTAGAGAAGTATTGGATTAGAGCATGAAGGGTGAAAGACTTGAAAGAGTGATTGAAAAGAAAAATTAAATCAAAGAGTTCATGCTCGACACAAGAAATCTGAGCCCAGTGCAAGATGACCTGAGAGTAAGTCCAAAGAAAAGCGCTAGTGCATGTCACATAGGCCGGACGCAATTTGGGCCTACGAGCAACATAATCCAGTGACGCTAGGTGTAGCTAACCCAGGCCGAATGCGAGCGTCAATTTTAGAGTCTTATTTAATAAGCTTTTGAGGTTAGGGTTAGACATCCTTGGCTAAAGCTGAGAACGAAATTCACTTTTGGAGGCATTCTTAGGGTTTAGTTGGAGTAATCTTCTTATTCCATCATTCTTCTTGTAATGCTTGGTTTCCTTATGCATATGAGGAGCTAAATCACTCGTTGTTGGAATTAGGTTAAATCTTTCTAAACTCTCTTATAATCATATTTGGGCTTATGTTATGTCTTATTATATATGTTTTTCTTTCAATATGTTAGTATATTAATTCTATGCTTATGCTTGTTGTGCCAATCCATAACTCGATCATTGATTCTTAAGAGTATTGAAAAATATCTTTTAAATCTAGAATTGAATTAATTTACCAAATGAAAACTCGTGTCTAGGAAGAGTGTGATTCATTTTCTGTCATTAAGATCCTTGTGTGAATTCAAGATTCATCTATATGATTAATCAAGAAGTTGACGATTAATAAATAATCCCTGGACTCATTTGCTAAGAAATCCGATTTGAGTAATATTGTGGGTTGACATTGATTATTGATAAAAAAGAAGATAAATTTTATTATGCATGGGAGTAAAGATTGGTGAGATTTAACCCTAGCAAGTTTGTCATATTATTGTTAATCCTTTTTTTACCTTTAATTGTTGATAAAAATACAAAACATTATTTTAAATTGTTTTTTAATTTAGGCACCTCTCATCAAGTTATGAAATTATTCCTAAATCTGAATTTATTATAATCGTACAATTTTGTTATATTGCACAATCATTTGAGAAGAACGATAATTTTATTACTTGCTATATTATGACTGATACACTTACCACCATAGCAAATTTTGCTAACAATTGGCAAGTAATGTTTATTTGTTTGAAGGACAACACTACTGTGTGGTTTTGTTCATTGCATAGAAAGCCAAGTGCATATATGAAGAATGTAGTACATGTGTATGATTTAATTAAGAAATAATAAGTTATTGTTGTTTCTATAATATATTGTAAATTAATAATGATCTTTCCTTTTATTGAAATTTAAAGTATGCAATGTATTAGATTGTAGATCCACTTTATCATTACACAATCTACATTGGATTTTTTTAAGGTATTTAGTTCTTCATTTAAACTATTAAATTTTTGTTTTTTAGTGGTTGAGTAAATTAACGTTGCTAAATTTCATATATTATAGTGCAATAAGCAACAAAGTAATTATGAATGTGGTATTATGTGATGTATTAGATGTGGACCATAACCAACGTCAATATTGTTGACTCTTGGGAGCAAGTATTAAAAGATTTTAAATAGTCTAAAAAAGTTAATTAAAGGTTTCATATGTGATTATGAAGACTAATATTTATTTCGTATTTCAATTTTTTTCAAATACCTAATCATTAGGCACACACAATAAACCAAATTCATCAAGAATAGGCAATATATTTTACTGAAATTGAAATCAAAAGCTATAGAAATTTATGAATGTGTGTGTGACATATGTACATAGACATTATTTTATAATTGATTTTGATATATGTTATGCTGACTTTAATTTTCATAAGTTTTCATTTGTACAAGTTCTTATCAATTCTATGTTTATATTTGTATTATTTTCCTGGAATATCCTGGTAGGGAAATCTATTATAGGTTGGAAAAATACTAAAACTAAGAAACTTTAAAAGAAAAAGTGTCACATATCACATCGGTTAAGACAATAACTGATGTAAAAAGTCACATATTCATCGGTTAAGGCATATAATCAATGTAATATATGCCCTAGTAAACCTTTAGCGAGGGGATACTACATTGGTTAAGGCACTAATCGATGTAGTATGTCCCATATTACATCAGTTACACGCTCGAATGATGTAATATATCCCTCATCATGCTACTCTTAAGCTACATTGGAATGGACTATTACATCGGTTCAAAGAAACAACCGATGTAATAAGTTCCAATTTTTTTGGCTTTTTGTAAAACTCTTTTACATCGATTGTGTTTATAACTAATGTAACATTGGGATATACTATATCGGTTGAAGAACCAATGTAAAAAGTCATGAACTTTTTACATCATCTGCATCAACATCAGTTACAAAATCAATGTAAAAAAGCCTCCCACAACCGATGTAAAATCCCCTATTTTGTACCAGTGATTAATTTGTATATGTGCAAAAGCTCTTATTTTTTTTCTTCTTTAAAAAGCTTCTTATGTTTGAGAAGCTTTATCCATTATATGACTTCTAAAAGAGTTTGCTTAACTTGTATAATCTTTCATGCTTGCATGAAGTTAGAATCTTGACAAGGAGTGATTGTAATTCATGTCCGCTCGATTGAGCATGAAACTAGCAAAAATAACTTTATTGTTGTATATCTTGGAGATGTTTTATGTACTTAGCTTTAAGATACATTACGTACTTATTACTAAACTCGAAGAGTTTAGAAGATAACCTGAAGAGATTTTGTGTACTTGTGTAAACCAGAAACGGTGGTAAAAAATACTTGTAAACATTTGATTATTGAATAGAATCCTAAATATAGCCCAAGTTAGGGATGATCTAGTATAAAATCTAAAGTGTTCAACATTTCTATTTATTACTTATGTAATGTTTCTCTTTGTCATCTATAAAACATTTTAAAAAACTATTTGTGAACCTTTTATAAAATCATTAAACAACCTCTCTTAAGCATCTAATTGGAGGATTTGTGAATAACTTCAAAATATCGCTTTTAGCTCTATTCAAATCCCATGTTTATAGAGTTAACCTTATCTTTCTATTAGTATAATCTTATACTTTTAGGATGAGTTCTTTGGAAGACAAAAGACAATAATCCAAGCTACAATTAAGAATATAGGAGAGACTCTAAACAAACCTTTCTGATTCAAAAGTGAAAATTTTAATTATTATAAATTATTACATCCTTTCAAATGATATCATATTGATATAATGAATGTTTTAAAAAAAATTATTAAATCTCCATAAGAAAAAAAAAAAAAAGATAATGACGTTGTCCCAAAAGTGTTATGAATCGCTAATCATAATTAAAAATATTTACTAATCTCTCAAAAGAAATTCGCAATCACTAATAGATAAAAAAAACTCTCAAATATATAATTATAAATTTTATATGACGAGAAATGATGGGTTTTGTATAAGATTTAAAATAAAGAAATTTCATATAATGAGTCAAAATTTAGAACACAATACATAATTTTATTTATTTTAGAAAAATAGGGACTAACTTAGTATTCATGTCACTAAGTTTATAGTAAAAAATAAAATACATTTTTCTGTAGATTGAAAATAATCTCTTGAAAGAATTAATAGTAAAAAGGTTTCATAAATTAACTTATATATAAGTTAATTTTGAATAAAAAAAATCTTCTAAAAGGTTTATGGAGATCCAAACTATTTATAAGATATGTAATTTTTTAATGAGATTTATGAATAAAACTTTGTCACACAAAATTTGTGTAACAAAATTAAGCAGCTGGAGAGAAAGTTGATAAAATTTCAGTTGATAAATTGTTCAAATGAAGAATATACAATGAGTGAATGCAGCAGCAGTAGCCACAAAGTATCATGATATAATTAATGCTTACAAAGAGAGCATAGAGTTTTCCAAACAGAAACCTTAAATGAGTTCTCCAAAAAGGGAAAGGAAAAGAAAGGATGAGAACAGGTTCATGAAACATATATAGAAGTGTTTCCCCATTGTTCTGCACCACATTATGCAAAATGATGAGCAAGTTTTTCAGATTAACGCACGGATGCGAGGCTGAGTGCGAGGTTGGTCCCAATCAGTAACAATGTGATCACGAGTGATTTCCTTTAGTGAACGACAACCACTCAAGGCCATGGTTAGCTCAAACTCTTCACGTAGCATCTGCAACACTTTTCTTACACCAGCCTCTCCTTCAGCAGCCAAGGAGAACACCACAGGGCGTCCAATCTGATATAAAGCAAAGCTTGTTAGTTGTTGCCACAGTTATTATGGTTATGATAACATACTAATAACATGTTTTGTTTTTTTGTGTCCATGCGTCATGCACATTGTTTAGTGGTTCTGCATGAATTTCACGTAGTAATCAAAGTTTGCAGTAAAATATTAAATAGTGTGTTTAAACATAAGTGCCCACCAAAAAATTAAAATGGGAACTATACAATAAAATGATAAAATTACAAATTTTAGTATAAAAGATAAGTTTGGTTTTATTGCTAATTCAATAAGAAAAAAAAAAAAAACCCTCTAATGGTGTATGGCTATTGTCAAAATTTTTTGCAGTGATAAGTTATCACAAAAAGCTGTTTCAATACTATACATAACTTACCCTAACTAATTAGGTGCAAACAAATAGAATGGAAAAGAATGAAATGTGATGGTATTACGTTCTACAGTTTGGATTGATAGACAAATAAGGATGAAAAATATAATAGAGATCGGGGAGATTTTTATATCTTATTTTATTGTTTAGTTTCATCCCCTCCTAAATTTTAGAGAAATGAAATGGAATAAGAATTTATTTTACTTAGATATTATTGTATCACCTTTCTTTTCATCCATAGAAACTTAAATAACATGGACATGAGATCCAAATATTTGCTCGGATTCTTGAACTAAGAAGTCAATAAAGTATAACAAACAATTACTACTACATGTGAAAATGCTATTCTTATATGAGAAGGCCAAAATTATAGTTGCTTTTGGAAAAGGTCATGAAGTACTCACAAATATGCCTGAGGCACCTAGTGCCAATGCCTTGAAGACATCAGTTCCACGGCGAACTCCACCATCCAGAAATACAGGAACACGACCTTCAGCAGCTTTAACAACCTAAGTTTCCACGACAGAAATGCATATAACAACCTTAAAATGAGTGTGTTGAAGTTTCATGGTGACTAAGATGCTACTTAAGTTGATGTACCTCTTCTAATGCTGATATGGTGGCTGGAACATAGTCAAGTTGTCTAGCTCCATGATTGGACACTATAATTCCAGCTGCACCACTTTGTACAGCGATCCTTGCTGCCATGTTCAAGTGAAGGCATTAGTAAAATATTCAAAGAGGGTGAACACATGAATACAGCTTTGGTTATCCTTACTATCCTCAGCAGTCAGCACACCCTTCACCAGAATTGGCAGAGAGGTGATTGTTTGAAGCCACTTCACATCCTACATTGTTCAGAATGATTATTTGGATGACCTCTATTCAGTTGAGCCTTGTAAGCTCCAAAGTATTCACAAAAAAAAAATATGAATAAAATGCAAGAATGCACTTGCAGTTTTTGTCTAAGTTCAGACTGCAAGAAACTTATGAATCAAATCAATGAATTGGGCAATTTGCCACTTGAGTTTTATGCAATGTACTATTAAAAACTCTTACTCTGTCAACCAGTTAGAAATCATTATGAGTACGACTTATAAAATAACTGTAATAGAAGTCATCAACAATTTTTCATACATAGCAATTTATGATTACATAACAATATATTTTTTATACTATTTGTATATAGTATATTAAATTCATTTTGCTTTAATAAACTCTTCTCAATTATAGGAATAGGATAATAACTACCAAGAAAAAACCAAAATGCCTTATTTGATTATGTAACATACCTTCCAACTTAGAGTGCGATCAATTTGACCAGCAACATATGAAGCAAGTCCAGAGTCATTAGCCTGAAAGGATCAAGAGAAAAATTCAATTACTGATAAAGACAAGGAAATTAGCCTGAAGAAATAATTTTGTGATAACTAATCTTACTTGGTCCATCTTGCCAAGGTCCAAACCTTCAAAGTTCTTCAGTGTCAAAAATGGTGGCAGTGTGAATCTGTGAGATACGTTTTAGGACTAATTTTAATTGCAAGCATAAAAGTTGAAACTCAAAGAAAAGCTACTCATATCCATTGAGAAATTTATATACAGAACAAGGTTGAAGTGGAAGAGTTGTACCTATTCTTGATATCAGCTTCTCTGCGTCCTAGTCTTGGGGTATCAACTGTGAGGGCAATGGCTTTGAATCCAGCCCTTTCAGCTCTTCTCACAAGCTGAGCAACCACATTCCTGTCCCTGTACACCTAAAGAAAAGGAACAAATCATGAAGTAAAACAAATATGGTGCCAAAAATCCAAATAAACAGTGAAATGGAACTGAATGAAAATTTTCAAGCTTACATATAGCTGGAAAAAGCGAATGCCAGGTCCTGTTGAAGCAACCTCTTCAACACTTGAAGTGGCCCACGAGGACAAAGTCTGAAAGAACAAAAATGTTACTCATCAATAAAGAACATAGAGCTCAATGGAAACGCATTGATAAACAAGAAATAAATTTGCAAGCATACAATCTTTTGAAGTTAATTGGAGTGTCTATGAGTGAAATATTTTGTCTGAAGCAACAAAGGTACCATGTATAACGAAAAAATAACAGATTCTCAGCAAATCCACCAATTGAATTGAATCATTCATAAAGAAGGGATTTTTCTCACTAGTGATTGTAAATTTCTTTTTGCAAAGCAATTTGTCCGGAATAGTGGTGAGCAATCAAGTGAAGAACTACTATATGAATATAAACATAAAAGAAAAGTACCATGATTGTTCCAGCTGCAGAGGCAGCTCTTGCTGTGGCATATTCTCCTGCACAAGAAAAAAATATATATATATCATCCAACAGAAATCCAGCTCTAGCTAGTTGATTTAGCGGTGCTTGCAAAGGGTTTTAGAATTAAACTATTTCATAAAAAAAGAAAGAAGTCAACACATTTCAATTTCTTGCTACAACCCTATTATTTTAATATTCCCAATGGAAAATGTCACACATTTTGTTATCCATTTATCAGAATTACATGATAAGAATTTTCTCAGAATTACTGATGACCAATCAAATTTCACTAACAAATACAGTCTCATAACAGAACTATGAAACATGTGATGGTTATGCAAGACATTAATTGAGGGCACTTCATATCTGATGTGCCATTGACCTATAAACAATGAAGGCTTAAGAAAAAAGAGTAAAATATTTTCTTAGAAAAAACTTCTGAAGTATGAAATATGACAGAAGTCTTTTGTTTAGTCAATCAGATTCTCACTTTCTCTGGCATGTGTCATTTAGTGAGTGAGTGTGAATGAAAGTTGTTTAATTCAAGTTCAAGTATTTTGTCTTGCTGAAATTGATAAGTAAAAGTTGTGTCCTTAAACCAAAAAGTAATTAGAAAGTATGGCATTATCTTAGTCATTCCATTTGGCAAAACACACACTAACCACAACTGAAAATTTACTTTAAGAAAATGTAAAGGAGAAACAATTATACCCTCGGGATGAGCCATTTTCTGCATGGCTGTTGGGGCAATCATGATTGGCATGGATATTTTGAAGCCCAAGACAGTAGTTGTCATGTCTATCTTGCTCACATCAATAAGAATACGAGGCCGGAACCTGTATGTATAGTTTTCAATCATATTTTCACCATATCAATATTTGCTTGTATTATGAAATATCAAAGGAACATAATTAATCATTATAGTTTCGTAATTAACTACTGTAAAAATATAAATCTTACAAAATTCTGGAAAAGGCATTTCTGTTCTCTTGCAGAGTCCACTGATCCTCTGCACCAGATGCGTAGTAGTCAAACACCATCTTTGGTAATTTCTGCTTTGCAATAGCCTCATACTCAGTGACATTGGTGACCTCCATTTTCAGAACTGCTTGTTGATGTTACCCTTCAGGAATTCTGATATATATGTATATATACATTCAGCTATCAGTTTTCTCATCACAATCTATCAAACTATGGGTTGGTATAGGAAGACAACGACTATGCCAACCCAAAACTTGGGAATAATATTAATAAAATTTGAGTCAAATTTCAGCTGTGAAAATTTTCAAATAAACAAATAACTGGAAGTTGGAAAATATTTCCTAGATTTTGGATTAAGAGAAAAATAAACATTTTGGATGATGCACAATATCAAATTTCAATTGGAAATTAAAACTTAAGAGCAGAAATAGTGGAAGTACAAGATGGGAGGGAAACAGTTACATAATGAAAAACTCTTTTCCAAGAAAATCAAAGCTACATGCTACGGTTTTCCGTTAATATTTCAACTAAGAATGCTCTCATCATTTACATGGCTGAAGCCTTCTGAAAAATCTACAAAAAGCATGATATTATTTAAAAGGGATGAACAGCATGTATATATAAAAAGGAGTAACAACAAAAAAATAGATGCAAATATGCTATGAGCTCCCATCACAAAACATGGTTCAGAAGTGAGCCTTAACTCATGCATAAAATCAGTTTTGCAAACGCAACCAATATTGAAATCATTGCAAACACATAACACAAACACTACTATTCAATCTTCATTTCTTGTAGAGTCTGTCTAAGAAAGAAGCATGGTTATGAAGGGCACATGAAGTGATGACATGATGAGCATGGAAAACACTACGTAAGTGATGAGAAACAAGAGCAGACCTTAGTATCCAAAACTATGCAACTGTGTGCATGCAGAGGAAGCAATGGAGAGAAACTCCTAGTGAGGAATAGAAACAGAAGGAAGTAAAAAATAGGAAGGGTTCATAAATAGTTGGTGGAATAAAGACAAAGTTAGATGGCCCTCATATTTGTTGTAACGTGTATAGGTTCAAATGAAGGAGAATTGGAATTTTGAAGTGGATGAGCTTTTGGAGGTGAGTATTATTTTGAGCCAAATCTCATCAACAAAGTGAGGTGGTTCTCAGCCACAAAAGCCTTGTGTGTTTCACAGCACTCTTTCTTTCTCCATTATCATTTCCATCTCTAAATTCGAAAAAAGAAAAATAACCCAAAAATAGTGAGAAACTGTTTATTTGATCCTATCTCATATACGTTTGAAGTCATGAAAACAGAAGAATAATGCTATCTTCACGAGTGGTACAAGTGGGTTGGCCATTGCCTACAGATAATCTAAAATATGCAGTGTCATATATTATCTCCCTAAGGAAATATGTGACATCACTTTACCCATTTTAAGAAAAAATTACAGGGTTACTACACTAGGATTATTGATTTCATACTTTAGCACGTGATCTTTAAGATTTCAAATCAGATTTTTAAAAGCTAGTAATTATAATCATCCACCTTTTAAAGGTTTCACTGGCTTGTTGTTATCATAAGTGATTTATTTAAAAATGAAACTAGATTGAATTAGGTTTAATTTACTTTTACATGTTATTTTAGCTAATAATTACTTTCTTATATGTTATTTTAGCTATATTACTATTTGTTGTGAAATTTTCTACACACTTTTCAGAATTAAATGTAAAATTTGTACGAGAAAATATTTGCATATGAATGAATAATGGTCTGATATCAAAAGATCTAATATTATTAATGGCTTTTTTAGTTGTTAAGATAATGTTTTGATTTATAAAAATGTGATGACCAAATTTTGCTGACAGCAATTCAGCCACATATGTCAATTTTCTGATATCTTAAGTCTGCATCCAATTTTTTGGTTAAGTTGTCATCCCTTTCTTTTTCGTAATTGGTTCATCTGCAATTCCAATTTGAACCCCTGAAATTTTACTCAACATGTTTACCCCTAATCTATTAACATAAAACAAGAAAAATTAAAGGTGAAAGATCTCGTGTAGTTATTTTCAAACCACGGACACGTGAATCCCTTTTCTGTCCTTATGTTTTTGTCTCTTTTAGTTTTCCATTTACTTTTAAAAAGTTTAGCATAAAAATATCGTAATTTTTTTTTTTAAATTGTTGCTATTCCTTTTAAAAAAAAAAATAATGCAATCAAATAGACTTACATATAAAAATGCAATCAACAATTTGTTAATCCCGATAAAACTAGATTAGGATTATTTAAATAAGGTATCGCTTGTTATACATAAAAACATTGTTCGACAAAATTAATGAATTGTTCATTTTGAGAATATGGTTAAAAAAAATTAACAGAAGTAAATATTATTTTTTAGGTTTGTTTTAATTTAATAAAAGATAATAATATAAAAATAGGGTTATAAAACCAATATCAAGACATAGAAAGCTATTAAAAAGTCATTCATACTATACCTTATATGATTGTATTTACCGACCCTTAATAGATTTAGAATACACTTTGGTAAATAGAGTGTAATTAAATAAAATGACACCAAATTTTATTATTTAAATTGTTTAAAATAACATAAAATAAGATATATTTTATTTTATTTCATTCAATCTACATTTAGATGGAAAATATTTGATCATAAATATTCCCAACATAAAATAATAATAATAATAATAATAATAATAATAATTTAATTAGATTTAGAAAAAAAATTGCACTTATCTTTCCTTATCTTATACTAAATGATGTTCACCCTCTCTAATTTTAAAATAGGCAATATCTCTCATATTTTTTTTAATTGATAACATTAATTTTTTATATTTCTTAATAAAGTGATACTCATCTCTTTTTTTATTTTAATAAAAGATTACTCCAGTAAGTAAAGTTTAATAAGTAATTATAAAAAATTAAAAGTATAACAAAAATGAATATTTATTTTAAAATTAGATAAAAATGTGAGTGCTATTTAAGACAACCTTAAAGAGATTTAAGTCCAATGGCCCATATACATTTATTGCATTACAATGACTTTAGATTTTGAAACATGGCAAGGATTAAAACCTACCTAAGCCTCTATTTGCATGGATAGAAATTTGCAAGAGGATTGAACTATAGGTGATTTGTGCATTTTTGTGTGTTTCCTTGGTGGTGGGGTTTTTGCAAGTTAAAAACAGTTTCACTATAGTAACTCATAATGAATTTTAATAAATAAAAAATAATATTAATAACAATAAAAAATAATATTAACAATCATAAATAAAATAACTTTTTCTTCATTTATTTCTTTTTAACCAAATAATTTTTTTCCCACTCAATTCTTACATATATTTTTCCTTTCTTTTCACTTATACTCCTCTATTTGTTCACTCTCAAGCACATAAAACCGCAATAAATTGATAAAAGCTCTGGGATAGATAACTGAACTATGCATGCAAGAGTTAGGAAAAGTGCCACAAAATCAGGCTGAACCCACTCCAATATTCGACCAATAATAATGAGTGAGGTGACCCACCCACACCCTCTATAAGTTTCAATCAGGGGCAGCTTTCTTTTTCAATGAATCTAAATATTAATGCATTTTAAAATAATATTTGTCCATTTATTTTTCTGTAAGAATAATTTTAGATCTTCCTCTCATGTCCTATTTGATTTGGATCATGATTGGTATTAAAATTTTTTTTAATATTTTTAAGATATTGGATAAATTTACTTTTTCCTTTAATGTTTACTTTATAAATTATTAGAAAGATTTGTACAAGGATATAACATTAAGGTAAAAGTAATTTTCCTAAATTTCAAATTCTTCTATCATGCCTTCAGTTGGTCTAAGTCCCTTGCCAACCATGTGTTTGTAAAATTGCCTCTGAGGAAGAAAAAAGGCAAAAGGGTACTTGAAGGTGAGGCTTACGAGGCAAAAGGGTATGGCAAATAGTAGCATAAACTTAGTGCTTCATCAGGGGTCAATGTTGCCCCATGAACTTCCTGTAGCTGCTCTACTCGGACCTTCAAGCTTTCATTCGTTTTCTTCAACTTGGGCTATTACCAGTGGAGCCATTCATGTCTCTGCTCAAAGGTGGAACTGCAGTGCTACTTGGTGTTATTGCTTCAGTTTCAGGAAATGTAGAAGCAAATGGAAACGGCTTGTAAGAAGTTGCTCCACCAGTGAGTTTGTCGTTGCCAGTGATGAAAACTATGGCAATAAGCAGGTTGTTAGTCTCACTCCCCGCCTCTACGAGTATGTCCTAAACAATGTTCGAGAACCAGAGGTGAGGACTAAGGAACATACAGTTTTGCTTCATGAGTTGTTTTAATAAGAACAAAATTTTGGGGGAGGGGCAAGGTATCTGAATTTTGCTGTCAAATGTGAAAAACTTTGTATATTAAATTGCCCTTTGTGCTTATTGTAAAGTGACTGCCCTTCAGATTCTCAAGCAATTGCGGCAGGAGACAGCCTCTATGCGTGGAAGTCAAATGCAGGTGTCTCCACTTATTTCATTCTTATGCAATTTTGCTTGCACTGTTTAGTAATAGAATTATTATTATTGAGTTTATGCTTGTGTATTATATCTTCACTATGCAAGCAGGGGTTTCTCTTGCACATTTGGTTTTATGAAACTGAGTAACATAATTGTTCCATCATTATTTGTTTCTATTGATGCTGTACACAATTAATCATTTCTTGCTCTGCGAATCCTTGAACAAGAACAAATAATGAATAATAGGTAGAACTATTTTGAATCCTTGATCCCAAACATACTGGTATGCTTGTAATTATGAATATGCAAATTATGTTCCTTTAAAGTTTATAGTCTGCAATCTAATTTGGTTATTTCAATGCTTCTAGAGTTAGTTTATGATACTGATGAAATGAACATGATTGATCTACATCTCATGACTGTGAAATAAATCCAATTAATAATTTTTGTTGAAGACTGAGGGGCTTCTTAAGTAGGGGCACATAATGGTCTTTGAATGTTAACTTTGTTGTACTAGTGTTTTGACATCCTGTCTGGTATCAAGTTTAAATTTGTGAAATTTGATGGGGCAAGTAACGAATTGTGCTGGAAAGAATGTACAGTAGTCTCACTTGTCTTCTATCTTGTCTGTCATGTTTCAATTGTAATTTCACTTGATTAGCAAAAGTAAAATGTCGACAATGCTTTTAGGTCTCCCCTGATCAGGCACAGCTGCTTGCAATGCTTGTGCAGATTCTTGGAGCAGAACGGTGTATCGAAGTTGGTGTTTATACTGTATGTACTTCATTTTTTATACACCATGCACTAGTTTTCTTCATGTTACATAGTAGAGGATGCCACTTCACTTCCATTGTGTAATGAGGTATTATATTATTTATTTGATCCAGGGATACTCATCACTAGCCATAGCATTAGTTCTGCCAGAATCAGGTCATTTAGTTGCCTGTGAAAGAGATGCCAAATCTCTTGATGTTGCCAAGAAGTATTACCAGCTAGCTGGTGTTTCACATAAGGTATATATGCTACACATTTGCTTTTGATTTGAAAAGGGTTCAAAAATTTTGTTCATCTCTTTTGAATTAAGGGCTCTTTTTATATTCTATTTATGTACTGCATGTATTTTCTGATGGCTTTACATAACTGGTTCTAGGTGGATGTAAAACTTGGACTTGCAATGGACACCCTAGAATCTTTAATTCTGAATGGTGAAGCAGGAAGGTATGTGGATTTCTCATTTTAAAAATCAATATGATATATGATTTGAAATTTCACATTCTGTTGCTGTGTATGAGCTCTTCCGCATTTGCTATTTTCTCTTTAAATGTTAATCAAGGATCCTGTCTATATGATTCGAACATTGTCAAAGAAAAATCAAGTAAAATACAATTTAAGCGATATTACCTTTTCATGCAGCTATGATTTTGCTTTTATTGATGCGGAGAAAAGAATGAACGAGAAATATTTTGAACTGCTACTACAGCTGGTAAGAACATAATAAAAACCGGTCAAAGGCATTCAGATATTCTTATGCTTCTTAATCACAAGATCTTTCATAATCTTTCTTATTGGGTTCCTATGAACTGTTATACTGATGCATTGAATAATTTATGGTTGCAGGTGAGGGTTGGAGGTCTTATTGTAATTGATAATGTCCTTTGGCATGGAAAAGTTGCTGACCCACTGGTGAATAAATTCTTCTGTGATCTCCTTTTTTTTCCAGTTAAGTGAACTTACTTGATTTATTGTACTATTTGCAGGTATATGACCCTAAAACTATCAGCATTAAGAATTTTAACCAAAAGTTAATGGAAGATGAGCGTGTAAACATTAGCATGGTAGGTTTATACCATATTTTTTAATACACTTTCAGAGAAAATCTGTATGTTAATTTATAATTGCTTAACTTTTTTGGAGAGTCTCAGGTACCAATCGGAGACGGGATGACGATCTGCCGAAAACGCTGACCCATTTTTTAGTAATTTTTAAGTTCTATGCGATTGAACTTACACCCCTTAGGGGTAATTTTTCTGTGAGATATGAAGAAAGAAAGTTGTATAATAAGCACAAAATTGATTAGATGTTCTTAAAACTTTTGGAGTTGCAATGCTCATTCTCTTAGGCTCCTTTTGGCAAGGATCTGAAAACTGTATACTGAAGAATATCATTTTGGCTCCAAAGGGAATACGCTAAACTAGATTTACATGATCTTCTCTACCACAATTTTTGTACGCATTTGGAGAGATTAGAAATCTAGACTAATCAAGATTATTTTTTTCTAGAATAGAATAAAATAACAATATAATATCTTATTATAATTAATTGTTTGATGGTATATTGATAGGATATGATTTTCTTATTTTTCTTTATTATGTTACATATCATTTCACCTTTATGATCATTGTTGTTATTATTATTACCATTGTTATCATTATTCATATATTATTATGAGCTTTGTTGTTTTTGTTATTGTTGGTATTGTTTTTGTTGCCATTATTACTCTCATATTCATTATCTTTACTATTATCATCATTCTTGAAATTATACTTTTATTGTTATTTCAAAAGTTATAACAAATAGTTACAACACAATTCTTTGTACTTAATAGTATAACATCATTGTGATTGGATTATGATTTAACCTACCAAGTCTTCATTGTGAAACAATTAATACACCATCCAATAATATCTCTCTCATGCAATTACTCCACTAAGAATCAAACAAGATTTAATTATGATTTGGTCCACTTATCCTCCTCACCTCCCAAACAATTATGCAACTTTCAATAATCATAATCATTATTACAACCATTAGTTAACACCATTACATTATTGTTGTTATAACAACTAACATCCTTTTCACTATTTTCAAAACTTTTGGTGCTACTTTCACCAAAGTTACTAATATTATCACTTTTGTTATCATTTTCATTGTGTGATATCTTTTTAACAATTATCACTTCATTATCACCAACATTAACAACATTTCTTAGTGTTTTCATTGTTACCATTATTATTATTATTATTATTATATATAACAATTGTCATCATTCACCATTGTTAATATTATTTTTACCATCATTGTCACTACCTCCTCCTCCTCGAGAGTTAATAGTGTATAATCAAGAATTTCAAGATTATATATGTATGTATTTATTTTCAAGTTATATATTTATTATTAGATGATATCAATTCTTCTTTTGTTTATTGTATTGATTTTTTTTTCTCAATATAAATAGAGCACATATGATGTCTCAAAAACACTCGATTTCATCTCAATGTTTCTCTCATTCCCTAGTGTTTAACAAGGTATCTAGAGCATTTTTCAAGATCATGTTTATCTGGTAGACCCATTGTATTTAGAGGATTTTTTTCTTGTGAACCTTTCTCCCAAGTTCACTTTCATTATACCTCCTCTCAATATTTTTTTTTTTTGCTTGATAGACATACTATATTTACATGATCTTTTGTGAACCTTTCTCCCAAGTTCGCTTTCACTATTATGATACCCTCTCCTAAACTTTTTTCCTCTAGATATTTAGGAAAAAGTATCTTCCAACACCACATCAACCTCTAGAATAAATTCTCCCATCTTTTATGACCATATTATTAGTATTGAGAATATGGATGAGGCTAATTATTCCAATGCATAGTCATCTATTGCTCTTATATTCTCAATTGATCTATCTCTAACAACATTTGAATACTTTATCAAATGGTGTGCAACACACCAATCAACTAGTAACATTGCTTCAGTGACATACATATGGTAATAAACTTGTACTCAATCAACTTCTCTTGATCCCTGGTTTATTGATTGTAGTGTAACTGGTCACATATCTAGTAATTGTTTTCTTTTCTCTTCCTTTACTAAAGTTGTCAATTTGTCTTCTATTATTGTTGTCAATGATTCACAAACACAGTGAGATTGGTACTACCCAACCCCTTTCATCCCTCTTTGTTGATTTGTTCTTTATGTCCCTAATTGCCTTTTTAATTTATTGTCTGTTGTCTGATTGACCTAATCCCATGATATTATCCTCACTTTCACTAAAAATAATGTCACCTTGTGAGATTAGATATTGGGTCGGATGATTGGCATAGGAATATGAGTCGCATGACATTTACTATCTATACCCATTACCATTAGTATGTGCATGAATGATTTCTCTAATGAGAATCCATGCTCAATTAGGAAATCTAGAGTTAACAAAATTGCAAAAGATCGTGTCAAGTTTATTTTTTATTTTTGTAATTTAAACATGAGTCTTGCCAATTAGAAGCACATGTTTGTCACTCTTTTCCTGATAATCATAATAAACAAGTTTTGTCTCCTTTTTTCTTTTGTTCATTTTGATATTTAGGGTCCTTCCCATACTATTACTCCTTTTAGTTTAAATATTTTGTTACCTTTACTGATGATTATTTGCTATGTACGTACATTTGGTTAATGAAAAGTCATTAGAAGTGTTTTCTATATTTCAAAAGTTTTTAATGAAATTAAAACACAATTTAGTATATGCATACATGTTTTTTATAGTGACAATGCCTATGAATATTTGTCTAACCAATTTCAGCAATTAATGAAATCTACTCAACAAAAATGGAGTGGTTGAACGTAAAATCAAACATCTTATTGAAGCTACTCGGATACTTCTTCTTCATAGTCATCTTTCTCACAATTTTTGGGAGGATGTTGTCCTTACAAGATGTTATCTCATTAACTAAATGTTGTTGGTTGTCTTTAATGATTGTGTGCCCCAATTTATCTTTTTTCCTCATTCCACTCTATATATTCTTCCTACACGTGTTTTTGGTTCCATATTGTACACAACCTCGCACTCAGTTGATATAAACTTTCTCCTCAATCATTCAAATGTGTCTTTGTGTGATGGAAGAGCTACAAAGAGAAAAGTTTTCATCGATGATAAATGGAGATAATGGTGGAAGCTATGGTTGAAAAAAGAATATTTCTATGGTGAGTGGTGATGAACAAAGGATTCTTAAGAAAGAGGTTCAACCAACTCTCAAGGAAGAGGCTAGGAGAATTGAATTTAAGAGACTATCTAAAGATCTCAAGAACAAGTTTGAGTTGCAATTTTGGCAGCAATTTAATATTCATTCCAAGTTGAATTTACAAAGAGGGGAGCTTCTTATTTATATGAGTGTGGTATGATTGTGAGAGAGGAAAAAGGAGGGAGAATTCAAATTTGAACTCCCTCGTGTGTTCTTAAATAGATGACACAAAGAGCGGATCAAGTGACACTTGTCCACTTATGCTTTCCACACTTGCATTAATGTGCAAAGTTGAGCATATGCACCATTCTCCTAGCTTGGACATTCTAGGGTTTCTTTTGAGCTTAAGTGAGCCCAATTGAAATCGTAGGAAAACTACTCTATCTTTAATCTAACCTATGGTAGTTTTTGGATGTGTTACTCCATCAAAACAGGAGCTTGAGGAACTTCATGATTATATTTAGCAATGTTATTCCGAGTGGAGAAGGTCAAAAGACATACTGATTAGAATTAATGGAAGTTGAGTTTAGGTCAGGCCTACCAATCATATTGGTAGTTCAAAGTAATAATGCACATATAAACAATGCACATATAAGTAGCTTAAAATGCAAACATTTAATTCTGAAAGCCGTTCAAAACCAGGATAAAATTAAAAAGTAACATACACATTTAAGCAACTTAAAATACAAACATTTACTTTTAAAACTTATTCAAATAATGACAATATTAAGAAGTAACATGGATATATAAGCAACTTAAAATACAAACATATTCTGAAATTTATTCTGCATATAAGATAAGAGAAAATCAAGCCAAACTGAAAACAATTAAAATGGAACTAATGCATAAGCAACTTAAAATGCAAATATTTAGTTTTGAAACCTATTTAAATCAAGAAAAATCAGAAAGTAACATGTATATATAAGCAACTTAAAATGCAAACATATTCTGAAACTTATGCTTCATATAGAATCAAGAGAAAATAAAGCCAAACTGAAAACAATTAATACATATAAACAACTTAAAATGCAAATATTTAGTTTAGAAATATATTCAAATTAGGACAAAATCAAGAAGTAATATGTACATATAAGCAATTTAAAATGCAAACATATTCCAAAACTTATTCTCCATATAAAATCATAGAAAATCAAGCTAAATAGAAAACAATTAAAACAGAACTAATACATATAAGCAGTTAAACCGCAGAAAAATCTTGAAACCTATTCCTTATATAAAGTCAGGACAAAAACAATTTATATTAACAACATAAGTACCAAAAGATGTCATAATTATAAAATTTAACCACTTCATTTATGCTTCATTTAAAATTGTGAAACAAAAGTAAAACGTATTTATAAAAGTTGTTTATCTTTTGGGGAACACTAAGTATAATCACCATGTAAACATTCTTAACAACAAAATTATTAGTAGAAAAAACCCTTTCTATACATATGTTTTGGAAGACATTCTACATCAGTTTTAGAACCGACGTAGATGTAGGCGATGTAGAAAGTATTAGACTTTCTACATCGGTTCTATAACTGATGTAGTATATGCATATACTACATTGGTTGATAAATAAATTACCGACGTAAAATACCAATCTTAAGAGCGTTCAGGAGGAGATACTATATCGGTTGTCGCTCTCAACTGATGTAGTATCTACCCTATTACATCGGTTGGGAGCCACAAGGAATGTAGTATCTACCCTATTATATCGGTTGAGGTTCCCAACCGATGTAATATCTCTATTTTTTTTAAAAAATCTAGAATTTTCCGTAATTCTTTGATAAAATCTCTAATCCATATAATGACACACCACAAAAATTTCTAAATTTTTTTGACAATTATAGATAGGTGAAATAGAAAAAAAAAGATGTCAAAATTACTAAAAATAAATAATAAACGATGAAATTTTGGAAAAATTTTGGATTTTGAATCTCCTCCAAGATTTGCCCATGAAGCCATTTCGAGCGATTTTCATTTTTGGAGTGTCTCAATTCGAGCTCTTTATCAAAAGTTATGATCATTTAAAGTTTTTTTCGTCCTAAATTTTTGAAATCTAAAATCTATGATAAGTCTATATAATGTAAGAACTCTACCATCAAATATACAAATCAAGTTGATGATAAAAAAATTGAGTCAAAAATAAATTTCTAACTATTTTTAATGATTTTTACAAAATTGTTAACCTCTTGCAAAGAGAAGCGGCAAATGGTGCCGAACCAAGCATTCACGGCGGCAAAAGGCTTGCGCATCAAGTGTATAACATCCTTAAAAACCTGCAATGTAAAAAAGTTAGCAAATCACCTATGTCAAAAATGCTAAAGAAAGTAGATGAAGGTAATGAAGGAACCAACCAAATGAGTGTGAGTGAGAGTGAAAACGCATAAAACATGCCAGAGAAACTCAATGACACCGCGAGGAAAACACAAATAATGAAAGCAGTGAAATATTACATTAGTTGTAGCGAGAATCGATGTAATAAACACTTTCTACATCGATTGTAGGTAACAAACGATGTAATATCTAGCACCTATTATGTCGGTTGAGGCTCGCAACCAATGTAATAGGTTCAACGCCAAACTAAATTTTGAATTTTTTATTTTTTTAGTCTTTTTTGCATCGGTTAAAAGTGTCAACTGATGTAGAATGAGGTATATTACATCGGTTTATAAGTAACCGATGTAATATCTATTAACATAATTTTAAATTGTCATTGCATTTTTGTTTACATCGGTTACGTTTTAATCGACATTTTATTTTGTTGTAGTATATGTTTTTTCTACTAATGAATGGTGCACTCATGAGAGTAAACAAATACATAAAAGCATGTAAGAGGCACACCATGAACATTTCTCCTTTAAGAACAAAATGCATTAACCAAACAAAAACTAAACCCTAAGGTCTCACTTTTTTTCAACATATATGAAATATTCCTAACATTAGAAGTAGAAAAGGTTGTAAGTATCAAAACATGAAAACAAATCTTATACCCCGTATAATATGAAACATAATGAACTTATATCAAAATAAACAAACCTAGAAAAGAATGTAAGAAGCACAACTTCAAAAATGAGATTTCTTCAACAACCAAACATTAAAAAATATCCTAAAATCTCACATTTTCTTCAACTTGAATGTAAATATTGCTAGAAATAGAAGCACAAACAAAACAACAAAAGCAAAATTTGAACACAAAATTTATTAAACTATTTCTTCAAACACTTTGGATACATAAAACACCTCAAACAAAATGAACCAAACGAAAATCCTCACACAATGGAATAGACTCTTGTCAGTCTCTTCTGTATACAAGTTTTATGAAAAAAAAAAAAAAGGAGAGAAAAACAAAAAGATAAAAAAACCAACAAAATTCACACATGTATTTGAAATTTTTCTTCCCATAGGTAAAAGAAAAGACTACCACTCTAACATAATGTGTCGCCATTATAACAATTAATATCTTGGAAAAGTGTATACCAAAATGACAAAAAAAAAACATGAAAAAGGACATTTCACCAAAATAGCAATGGGTATTTTGGGAATTTTACTATGTAATCTTATAGTTATATTTGATGTGTAATCGTGAGCCTATTCCTTTCATTATCTTCTACCGGGTATCGGGTTACCCACACCCGACCCATTCGGATACGGGTTTCATATGCATCTTTGAAAAGACGCTAAGAGTCAGTGAAGTCATAAGCTGAAACACGAAACATCGCTGCTTTTGCATCAATGGCGGATCTGAGGACTGATGCTTTGCGCACCTACGCTTACATTCTTCTCTACATTGCTCTCTCCAGTGGCCAAATCTTCTTCAATAAGGTTATCTTCAATCACTTTAAACTCATGCACTCTCTTCTCCGTTTGTTTACCCGTAAGAAAAGCGCGAAAATGCTTTTCAGAAGTATATCGCGAAGATCGCTCCGTGGTGATTTCGAAGCCAGGATTCGATGTTCTGTTTGCGTGTTTCTATCTTAATTTGTTTTCTTCTGTTCTGTGAATTGTTTTGCCTATATTTGCGGCGTGCGTTGTTGATTGGAATTGAATATGATGATGAGTGATCTGTCAGTTGGGATTGTTACTGGTAGTTGGGCATTTTGTTCAACCGGAACGGAAGCGTTTTAATTTGGCTGTTTCTGGAGTTTGGTTCAGAGTAAGAGAATTGAGCGATTAAGCAAAATTTTCTTCATTTTTTTTCTGAAATTTTGATGTCGTGTCTCATTCCTTAAACGGTGTCGCTGAATTGGTAATGTCAGAGTCCCTTGTGTTAGAGCTTGTCGTTTGGATTTTGATTTTGGTTATTTATGGTTTGGCTGTCTGTTGGAGTGATTTATCTGGAAGTGTTATTCTCGCCTGTTTTGATCCTAGATTTATGCTTAGTTTGTGAGTGATTTCATTTTAGGAATGACTAATCGCGGAGAAAATGCTTAGAAACTGTGTTGTTATGTAGCTGATGCCTAATTTGTCTTTTCAATTTGTGTGTCTGCAGTGGGTTTTGTCCTCTAAGGAAATTAACTTCCCCTATCCTTTGGGGTTGACTCTACTTCACATGGTCTTCTCCTCTGTTCTTTGTTTTGCGTTAACTAAGATTCTGAAGGTATGGATCTGTGCTTGATGTATTGTGCTATTTAATCGGTTTCTGTCATGCAAGGCATGTTAATGATCTGTTTCTTACAGGTTATGAAGGTTGATGAGGGAATGACTCCTGAAGTGTGAGTACATAATTAAACATTCTATAGTTAATGCTTGATTTAAAATAGGGTTTTATATATGGAACAACTTGATTTTTATATTTCTCTGGCTGTTGGTGACTTTTGGTATTTTAAAAGTGAGATTTTGTGATGTTTGCTGATTGAGAATAATAATATTATTAAAAAATTTCACCATATGGTTGTGCACCTGTTATCTTTAATCACATTTATACATTGCATTTTGACACCATATCTAATCAATTTGAGACTTGGGTTTTTCTGAATATATTCTCTTACATTCAACACTATCGGGCTTAGAATAGTATAACATGATGAGTGACCCTTTTAATAGATTTAAGATAGACTCTGGTACTATATTAGAATTGAGACAAAGAAGGAAGCCTAACGTTAAACTGTTTTCAGTGTGGCTGACTAACTAACAGTGCTCACTAACTAACTAACTAACAAACTATTACACTACAATAATTATCCACTCTAGATATGAAACTTATGAAGAAGCAAAATTATTGAAGATATATCCTTCTAAGACACATGACATGATTGATCTGTAGAAATAAGCAATAATATACAGTGCATGGTTATAATTGAAAGATTTTCTGTTTAAATACACATGATGTGATTGATTTGGCAAACTACTGTCGGTATCATGTAATGAATTGCAATCTGCAAATGTCATTGGGATATATGAATGAACTAGTGTGATTCTGTACCACTTAATGATATGATTGGCACGATTCAGTGAAACGTTTATTTATTTTTTAAGCTTTCCTTTTTACCAATTGTCATAAAAGAAATTAAAGGGTTACCCATCGTCACATCGCATGATTGTTAATTTTAGATTCGCAATTCAAGATTTAGCTCGGTGGTTCTTGATTTAAATTGTTATTCTAGTTTACAGCAATCTAAGGATTAAATATTTGTTTCGAATTGAATATCGTTGTTCTATTTCCTTTATATCCCTTGTACCTTTGTGAAACACATGCTTGTTGTGATATAACAAAGGTAATTTTGTATAACCAAATATTTTTATTTTCACGGATGAGACATCAGCATGAGACTTTGATTTCTAGTTAACCAATTTAAAATGAATTGCTACACCTTTCAGTATGTTGTGTTGCTATTTCTAGACAAGGATTCAAGTCATTTTTTTGGTGTTCTGTAAGTGAACTTCTTTGTTTTAGAAGTTCATTTGCAATGTTTTGATTTGAAAACTAGTGCTAATCCTGTGTCAAAGTGACTGGCTCCAGAAATTTCTGCATATTTGTTGATTAGGTTCTTTGGACTTTTTAATTGATATTTCTGTTATCTTTTTACATGGTTTAGTTTATAAGAACGAACTGGGTCGATTGAATGCTCTGCGCCTTTTGATATACATCTTTGTATGTGTGTCATTTATATATATATATGGTTACTTCAAGTCTGTGTACCGTAACAGTTTACTGTATTAAAAATTCATATTAGGACTCCAAATTCCAGTTGTAATTATACCTTTATTGTTTCAGATATGTTACTTCAGTAGTGCCAATTGGGGCCATGTTTGCGATGACTCTTTGGCTCGGAAATACTGCCTACCTGTACATTTCAGTTGCTTTTGCACAAATGCTGAAGGCAATTAGTAAGTTTTAGTGATCTTGTTGATTATTGATAGTCGTTAGGTATCTTCATATATGTATCTGCCAATGGAAAGTGTAATCACAAAATGTGTATCTTGAGACATTTAAAACCATCAGATCTATTAGTTAAACAATTTGCACGAGTTGTACAATATATACCATATAATGATTTTATATTTACACTACTTTTTCTACAATGTGGCAACTAATTTAGTTCTTCCATTGTCAATTACAGTGCCTGTAGCTGTTTTTGTGCTTGGAGTAGCTGTAGGACTTGAAGTAATGAGCTGTAAAATGCTATTAATCATGTCAGTGATTAGTTTTGGCGTCCTAGTAGCTTCTTATGGAGAGATAAATATAAACTGGGTTGGAGTAGTTTACCAAATGGGAGGTGTTGTTGGTGAAGCTCTGAGACTTATCTTCATGGAGATTTTTGTTAAGAGGAAAGGTCTTAAGTTGAACCCTATATCCGTGATGTATTATGTTAGTCCCTGCAGGCAAGTGTTTCTTTTAGTAATTTCACTTACTGTTACAAAAATGTTTGACGAAAGTTTGTGCGTTAATTCCTGCAAAATAAATTTTGGATTCTACTGCAGTGCAATTTGTTTATTCCTTCCATGGATATTTCTGGAGAAATCAAAGATGGATGAACATGGACCGTGGAACTTCCCCCCTCTTTTGCTCATCCTAAACTGCCTTTGTACTTTTGCTCTAAACTTATCAGTTTTCCTTGTTATTACACATACAAGTGCTTTAACCATTCGTGTTGCTGGAGTTGTCAAGGATTGGGTGGTTGTCTTACTGTCTGCTGTTCTGTTTGCTGATACAAAGTTAACAATTATCAATTTGTTTGGTTATGCTATTGGTAAGTATCTGATTCTGTTTTGAACTTTTACATTTTCCTATCTCATTAGATATAGCCTGTGAGAATTTTTCACAAAGCAAAGGCCTTAAGAGTACATCTACATATTCCACGGTCCAGGAAAATTGATGGCCTAGTATTGGTTGCTCCCTGGAAGCCTGTGTGCCATTAGCTTATACACGTTTTAAAAGCTCATGGAAGCAAAGACTTCATTTTGGAAATTAATGTGAGAAAGTCTAATATGGTTGGAGATTAACTATTAGTAAGTTATTGATGGGGCAAAACTAAATAGGGATTGTATTAATGGAAATTGAGTATACAACCTGTAGTTAAGTATAAAAGCAGAAGCTCCTTGGCTGAGAAATGGATTCTCTGCCAAAAGCTATAAGTTGAGAACTATTTACCATTCTTTCTCTTAGGAATTATTTCCTTAAACAATATTCACTTCTTTCTCCATAATTGACTTTCCCTCCTTAGCAAACACCTTCCCCCCTAACTAATTTAGGTCTACGGAAATATGGTTGCAAGTCCTTCTTTATTGGCTCTGTCTCAGCAACATGAACCATATCTGTATGCACAGTTCTATAGGATTTCCAACTACAACAATTTCTCTCTTTTTAAATCCCTTTTTTAGGATGATAGTGGAGAGTGATCAACATCTACTTTTTTTTACCATTGCCTGTTGGTTTAAGTGGCAAGAACCTTAGTTCTCCTTCAATAATGTCTTATGTTCAAGTGTTGTGTATGATAAACTAGGTGCTGAGATAAGTTTGCTCCCCTAAGAGAATTCCCTGCCAGTCGATTGGGATATCAAGAGTCTCATTCTCAAACCAAAAACATATTTCATATTTTGTTTTTGGTTTATTTTAGATAGATTTTTAAGTCATTGATGTAAAATATGGAGTGTGGACTGATAAATTTGTTGATTAAAAATAGCGAAAATGATTCATTTTTGACAGAATATTTCTTAGAGAAGTATAAAGGGTATAGTCAAATCAAAAGCTAAACGATGCAATGTGATAGTTATAATAATTGTAAATCTTAGATTAGAAGCAATCATGAGTAATGTTATCTGTTGATTAAGAAATTGGAGTAGCTTTTGTAACCATTTTTTTAATTTTTATCCAGCCATTGCTGGGGTAGCAGCATATAATAATTACAAGTTGAAAAACGAAGCCTCTCGAGACACCTCAAATCACTCCGACCCTGAATCTTCCCAAAGTCAAGAGTCTCAGCCTTTAACAAGTAGATAGCTGCTTCTTTGACACGAGGTATGTAATAATGTAAATGAAATAGTTCTTATTCCCGCAATTTTGCTTCCTCTTATAGATTATTTCCTTTTATCTCTTCCAGTTGTCCATGCCTTATTCAGAAGTTGATCAGACTATGTAGTTGTTTTTACATAATGTAGCACGAGGGCATCGAATGTTCATGTAGTAGATAAAAGTATACGCAAGCATTTTTTGTTCAATCAATCTTATAACAATTTCAGCTAAATTTAGATCGGGGGTAGCAATGTGCTGATCCAATTTAGTACATGAAGATGTAAAATACAAACTTCATCCTTTAAAAAGGAGGTGCTTGGCCACGTCATTTGATTTTTGAGGAATTTGAAGTTATTCGCATTTCACAATACTTACTGTTTGTACCAATTACCATTCAATCTTAGCGATTCACTGTTTCAAGGTGAATGATCGAAAGATTAAAAGCACCTCCACCCACTATTTATTATTATTGGACAATTGTCCGGTAACAGCGGTATATAGAGCAGTTTGTTAGACAGATGAAAACTTGTAAAGATTATTTGTTTATTTAAAATGTAGTGATATTATTCGACATTGAGACATTGTTTCAGTGTTGGGAATATTTTCTCCTATGTATTTTTTTTTCTTTGGATGCTGTCATTGTTGTATTTTGTGTGTTTATCTCGTCGGCTCTCTCTAGTTCAATAGAGTTACAGGGGGAGACAAAAATAATGTGAAAAAAGGCATATGTCGTGTGTATTTGTAGCTTATGTATTTTGGAGTTACTGCAAGTCCTTTTCTGCATATATATATAGTTACTGATTTTCATTTGTGATAATCATGCTGTTTTTTCATTTAGTAGATCCGTCTGTGTTATTGGGGATAGGAGGCTTGAAATTTAAACTCTGGACCTTGTTGCAGATAACATGGTTAATAATTTTCAATGTGCACATACATGATAATTGCCGGATAGTACTATCAAGTAATTATCATTGTATAACTTTACACCGTCAAACAACTTTCATGCATGATAGGTCCTGAGTAAATTTATACTGTCAAATAACTAGTATTTTAATCCATACAACGTATGAGTAATCTTTATATTATTTAATACTTTAAAGCTAAAATAAATAAATATACAAATTATGCACCTTGAAATTTATAATTTATAACTACGATAAAGAAATGACACAGACATAGTTAGATTATTTTACCCTTTAGTTATTATTTAAATTACCTACTATTCTTTAAACTTTTGCTGTCAAATTAACCGTGTGTTAATTAACTTTTTAATATAAAAAAATAATTAAAAGTATTCTTTGTTGAAGATACTCCTGATAAATCAAGCATTCTTTTCTATCACAACTATGACGAAATATTTTTTTTTTTTCATTCATAAACATATTTTATTCAAAATCTTCATAATTAATATATAAATATACTTTTTTTTTCTCTTAGGTTCAAAATTCTCAACTAATTATTCAGACATTGAGTACTAGGATAGTTGGACAACAAATTAGTTGTTAGTATTTTGACCTTAATTACGAATCTCGTAACATAATAATCGTGCAGTGGTGACCCATGCTTTCTCCCGAAGGTCGACATCTACCATCGTCTAATGGGAGACTTCTTCTATGCATCTTATCCCAAAAGTTATATTATTTTATTTTGAAATTCGCATTACATACTTATTTACATATTATTTTTATAATATCTCTCTATTAATACTACTATTTTATTTTACATAGGGAGGGAACAAATTAATTAAAGGGTTAATATGTAGTGTAGGTGGTTGATTATTGTGGTTTCACAAACAAATTAAATGTGTTTTAGTTTAGATAGTCTAATACAGTGCTTTTTTTTTTTTTTCTTTTTTTAACGTAAATCATACCTTCTTCATTTTTTCTCTTTTTTTTGTTTTTTTTACCTTTTGTTTTTTTTTTTCTCTTTTTTTTTAATTTTATTTATTTTTTATTTTTTGTTTTTTTTTT
>Ga0099824_1001747_pt1 | contig 31194 bp, 5 predicted proteins | sample SiratrowhiteBW_FD_76837 | JGI IMG/M metagenome (GOLD analysis project Ga0099824, IMG submission 76837) | Root nodule microbial communities of legume samples collected from California, USA - Siratro white BW | ecosystem: Host-associated > Plants > Roots > Nodule | place: USA: California... | reverse complement strand
GAAATATAATATTTTGTGGAGGTTCTTGAAGAATTATTTATTTTTTACTTATATGAACTACTCTTCTTAAATGTTTTTTTTTTTTTTTTTTGGAAACCTGTTCTAGCTAATTTGATTTTTGTGACTCTTAACTAATCTAAATATCTGTTGTTCCTTTTTTTTCTTCTAATTCCCTGTATTTATACTTTTTATCACCATAATACTAGATTTTAACAAATTTTGGTTTCATTGTATCAAATATTAACGATTAGCTGAAACGTCCATATCCAAATGATGGTTTGAGGGAAGGTTCAGTTTTTATTTGGTCTTTATTGATTGCAATTATTTTCCCTTTTTGTTGCAAATTGGGCTGCTTTCTAACCGCACTGTGGTGAGTATTTATCCGATTTCTACTCAAGAGACGGTTACTTTTCACACCCTTCAATCAGGCGGGTCAGAACCCAATTAAAAAAAAAACATTCTTGGCATTTTTTTTTTTCAGAACCTACAAAACTACAACAGTAACACGCATGGGGTGAAGGGTAGTAGGTTTAAGATATTTTTTACCATAACTTCATTTTGGGTATGGAAGTGCAGGAAGAACTCTCGGAGGTGCAGGAAGAATGCATCTTCTAATTATCAGAGTTGGACCGTTTCCTAATTTCTTTTCATCTTTCTAGATTTAAAACATATTAGCACAATCAATTTCGTTTTTGTGTTATGTTTTACATCTGTAGACGTTGTATCTGTCAAAGGTTGTAGAAAAGAAAATCAAATAATTAATATTATCCAAATTTTTTTAAATCCATTTTAATAAATTGGTTTCATATCCAAATATTTTTTTAATTCAAAATTCAATCAATTAACTAAATATGAATTGAGTATTTATTTGAATTTTTCAAAAATCAAATTTAATGTCCATCTTAAAGAGGACTGGTGAGAAATTAAGTTTAAACCACTTGTAAAAATTGCATACCACTTTTATCCAATTAAATGAATATAAATTTCAAATTTAATCTATTTACTTAGATTTGTAGTAAATTTTTAAAAATTCTATTTACCCCTATCTGATGTACGAGTGATATAACATGTAACTATTATTTTATTTTCGTAAAGTGTTTTTAAAATACTTTTATCCTTTACGCAAATACTACTTTTCATTTTAATCTTCGTAAATATAATTTTTCTTTTAAATTACGTTATCAAGCATTGACACATTTAAATATTATAGTTTCATTCTGACAAATTTACGCTCTTTTACTATAACCATGTCTGCACACTTCTCCTGCAGATATTATTCTTTTTTCTGATTGAATTTTCTTTAATACAATACAACCGTTTAAGAGTTATATGTTATTACACAGAGAAATAGAATGGCCATAAATGCTCATAGCACCATAGAGCCAAAGTGTGGTGTAGCTGTTCAGAATATTGTCTATTCCACTAAAAAATGTCAAAAATATTCATCTTATAATAATAACGTTCTTATTTTCTTGTTAACATTTTTTTTATAACTTGGAATCGAATCGTGATATTTTAATCTTTTAAAATAGAAAAAAATTACATTCCGACAATCACTATAAATTTTGATTTTGATTTAATGATAAACATGGGATTCAACATAAGTTATATTATTTTATAATTATTTCTCATACAAGTTAATCTGTTTACATTGATATTTAACACTAAATTGCTCAAAATGATGTGGTTTTTAATTTTTATGAAAGGAAATTCAGAAGCTATATTTGAAAGATTGTTAGATTTATCATGAAAAGATATTATATAATCTATATTAAATATTTTGATATCTTCGCATTTGGTCATACATTTGTTGTAAAATAAAAGTTTGATCTCTTTTATAAACAATAAACCTTTTTATTTTTTTTTGAGAAATTATTTATGAAAAAAATTGTAAAGAGTTTAGTAAGAGTTGCATAGTGTAGGTGGAATTGTGGATGATGATGAAAAAGTAAAAGATAGAAGTTGAAGTTGGGGAGATGGGGCCCACCTGGGCGAAAGAAGCGCGTGCGTGGTTTGTGATTGATCCAAGAGGACACTTTGAAAAAAATACTGCGTTAGCGTTGCAGAGAACAGAGTAACAGATGGCAGGGCATGGACAGGAGGTGTTAGCAAATGGGAGGGGACGCTGTTGTTGGCTGAGACAATAACTGTGATGAGTGTGCGCAAAGTGCAGCCGCAGCTGGCGGCTTTGAATTTTCCCTCAGGCCGCACCCACTGTTCCACAACCGCTTTTTCCTCCCTAAACAAAACCCTCCAAAATACGTTTTCAGATATTAGATTGTGAGGATCCTTCTAAATAGTACAATGTGAAAAGCATTTTTTTTGAGGAGGATAATCCTCCATTAGTAGGTGGGCCACCCTCCTCACTCCCTCAGTCCCCCCCTCCCCACACGTGTCGCACTTTCCACTCACATCTCCGTACTCCTTCTTTCTCCCCTACTCTCTTCTCTTCCATATCCCTTCCCAGAACATCCATAAATAATTCTTCCATGTATATAGCGCAATCATACGGAACAAAAACATAGCAATTATGAGTAGGAGGTAAAACTTCAATAACTGCACCAACACTAGTGACTCTCCATTATTTTCACATGGTCACATTTATTCAATTAAAGAGAAACTCTCGACAAAGGAACAAGAAGATAAAGAAAAAAAAGAGGTTCCTAATGGTGGATTAACGTGTTTCTCATGGATTGGCGTGGGTGCCAGAGCGGCCCAATAACTGCAACTCTCGCTTATCGTAAATTTGGAGGGAAAAATCCCTCAAAGTCTGGGTCTTGGTGGTGCTTGAACCAACACTAGGGGCCATGCTAGAATTGGTAGCCATCTTAGCCCCCACCGTGCTTGTACTCACCGCTGCTGAGTTAGAACCGTTACTGCAGGCCGTCATAACGGGCCAGGGTTCTCGAATATTCGTTGTTGTTACCAGAGGAGATATGGGCCTAGCCGCCACGTTCAATACGGAGGCCCATATATGAGGCCGGTGGCTGGCGGGGCCCGTAACTCCGCCCAAGGGGTTGCTGCTGGTCGCGGACTGTGGGATCATCCAGAAGGTGTTAGTGGGGACCACCATGCTGGGGTTACTTACGGCCCAGACCGGGACCAGTCCTTGGGGTACTTGAACCGGGGCCAGACCGGACGTCTGCGAAACAGCGTCGTTTATGTCCACGAACTCGCTGTTGGAAGGGCGTTTCCGTTTCTTGTTAGAAGCGCCTTCCTCGCCCTCGTTCTTTTGGTTGGCGCTCGAGGTCGTTGGGATTTTAAGCGCGCCGCCCACGGAGACCGCGATGGCCGGCACCGTGCCTGTGCCGGTGGCTTCTATGATGGCCTGCTCGGAGTGCTCGAGGAGCCACCGGACGGTTTCGCCGTCGGATTTGTGGCCCAGCTCTCGGGTGAGTTGGAAGATCCGGGCGGCGCAGGTGGCGGGTATTCGGATCCTGCGGCCACGGCCTTCGACTTTGGTGTGGCGGTCCTTGGTGGAGGAGCGCCTGGGCGATTTGAGCGGAAGGTGCATCGGTGGCGGCGGAGGAATCGGCGCGTTTGGGTCCGGGTCAGGGTCGGAATCCGTTGGCTCGTTTTTGAGCGGCAGGATTTGGAAGTGTTGGGGAAGTCCATTGAGGTTAGTGCGTGGGGATGAGGGTTTGTCTGGTTCGGCGTCGCTGGTGCTGAGGTCCGTTTTTCCTCCGTCTTGGTCCTGATCCATGGCCTGCTCCTCCTGATTGGACGCCATTTCAGTGATTGTGAATTGCAAGATTAACCCAGAGAGAATTGGAAGCCTGAAATATAATAAAAGTTTAAAATTTTTTGTTGGGTTGGGTTGGGTGAAATTGAAGGAAGGAGCCTGGGGGGAATTGTTTTAGGTGTGGTGGCTAAAACACCAAAATGCACTACAACAATTGGAATGTCATATAAATAATCATTAATTAAATACGCCGATAGAAAGGTAAAGATACTTCCTCTTCAAACACTAACATCTCTCCAATGTGTTCTTATCCTCAACATAAACTACGTTCTTCTTAATACGATTGGATAAATTTTCGATCAAATTTCATTTTACCTAATTTACTTTAGGTCATAATTTTTTCTAACTTTTAAAAGTATAAATTAAAATTCAGAGTTAACTTCAATAAAAAATTATTATTTTAAATATAATTTATCATTATTTATTTGTTATTTATTTGTACACCCAATACTAAATAAGATTGTGGGTTATCTTTTTTTTTTTTCTATAATATCTTTACTCTATTCTATTATATCTTCTTTATTCTATCAAATTATATGAATCGATTATCTTTAAATTTATAATTTTTTATGTCTTCAATGTATTAATTATTGAAAAAATATATATTTTAATTCACAGAAATAGAGTAATGACTACTTTTAATTTTTTAAATAAACTATCTTGATTAGTTTTCTATTTACAAAATATATCATATATTGTTTTTATTTTTATAAATAAGAGACAAAAGTATGTTTTTTCATAAAAAATAGCAAAAATCTCATCTCATATTTTCTAATATAGGAGAAACATGTAATATATTTTTCGAAACTAAAAGCAAATACTGCCTTACATATAATATTATATACACTTATAATACAAAGAGTCATTTATATTGTTATTAAATATAATTTATTTATCACATATTTTTCGTAGAAAACAATCAATTGAAAGAAACAGAATGAAAGGAGGTGAAATTGGTTAACTTAAATTCACATGTTCATTATAAACATCAATGAATAAATAGTAATTTTTGTACAAAAGTATTTGATTTTCGGAATTTAAGATTAATCTGGCTGATTTTTAATATGACAAAAACTTTCACACAATATATATGTTTTTTATTTATTGTGCAGCCTTTGTAGTTGTTAAGATGGTTGTAAAACTTTTTTACAAAATGTGAAAGGAAAAAATAACATATTTACGTGTTAGCTTAAAGTTTATATAGATGATAATATGATTCGGAATTTGGTGATATTGTATGTTGATGGGGAGTTGTTGTTACGTGTAAATTTGATAAGAATCGATCGTATTTATGATTGTGTTTGAAACGGTAGTTAGTTGCATATGGCAATAACCTTTAAGAGTATTACTAAGGAATTTTGTAGGGGCTGGGTGGGGACAAGGCATAAATGTCCAAGTGGGAAACTTATCTATTGTAATTTCATCATCAAATGTGTGAAGGGAAGCATGGAGTGACACGTGTCAAGAGCCGCTCCATGGGATCCACCAATTCTCATCCATCTTATTCCTGGACCACATCAAGGGGTGGTCTTCTTTTAGCCCAATAAGGCAACAAAGATGATGGGAGAGGGACCTCCAAAAGTAGGGTTTCTGCCTTAATTAATGCTTTTCATTGGTAGGCACCATTAATTTATGGTGGTTCACATACCATCAGAAAAGTGGGTAATTCAATGTACAAGAGTGGGGGCTTACAAACATATTTTTAGCATTTTCTTTTTCACTTAAAAATAAAATACTGTAAAACTTTTGTTTATATTAAATTATTTTTAACCTTTTGCATAACGTTTTACTTGTTAAATATTAAAGGGTCAAATATATTTTTTGTTTTCTAAATTTAAGTCATTTTTAGTCATTAAATTATTTTTTCTCTTCATCTCTGACTTCTAAAAATATATTATTGTTAGCTTTGAGTATTAACGTAGTTATACTTATTAATGATGTCATTAATAATATTTATGCCATCGATAATATAATTAACTAAAATAATGAGATAAAAGTTAATTTTGTAAATTTTTAGCTAAAATGTATTTTTAATCTCTTGAATTTTAATGAGTCAAATTTCATTTTAGTCCTTAAGTTTAAAGTTGATGGTTTTGACGTTTAAGATTTAAAATAAATTTTTAGTCCTTAAATTGAAAAAATTATTTACAATTATTGTTCAAGATTTAATGTGAACTTTTTCTTCCATTCAACTTTTTAAGTAAATAATTATGTAACGAGAAATTAAAAATTATTAGCTCGTCATGTCTATCTCTAACTCATATATTAGATTAGTGTGAAAAAGATACTTTATATAACATCCACAAAATAAAATTTTACTAACATAGCTATAATTTCACACAAATTCACATATCTTACAATAATTTATATTTAATATACTAAAAATATACAATTATATTAATATGAAATTTAAAATATAACAAGCAAGATTGTTTAATCAAAACATTTTTATAATCTCCTCCAAAGTATTATCTATTTTCATATATACACAAACAAGAAAAAGGTAAGCTAACAGATTTAAAAACAATATTAGAATATTCAAATAAATTATGTCAAATTATTTATTACACTCAAGTTCATTCACAATTTCAGCTATATGACTCTAACACATATAAGCAAATTTGACTCTATTTCCGGAAGACTCGTGTATTGAATAAATCCTCCTAAGATATACACCTGTCATACAACTCCAAACTATAGATTTACACAACCCCCAAATCAGTGAATTAATAATCTTGTATAACAAGGTTAGTCCTCCTGAGACTTTTCTAACCAACTATATTTCAAGCTGCAATCAGTCAGTTCAAACCTCCTTCGATTCTCACCACCTACAAATATTCATTTATTTGATTTCTATTACTAGTAGAGTTAGGATATCAATCTTTATTGAACGAATTCTTTGACAATACACATTCGAATTGACCTAGACATGAGTACTATAGATCTACACAGCCCCTAAATCAGTGAATCAATAATCTTGTATAACAAGGTTAGTCACCCTGAGACTTATATAACCAGCTATATTTCAAGTTACAATCATCCAGTTCAAACTTCCTTTGATTCTCACTACCTAGAAATGTTCATCTATTTGATTCATATTACTAGTAGAATCAGGATATCTATCGTTATTGAACGAATCCTTATACAATGCACATCCTACTTGACCTAGACATGAATATTTTCTTTCCTGAGAATACTTTGCCTAGATCTTGACCATCTCAATAAATACTTTAACAATATCATATATCTCTACTCATTCATTCATTCACTTTCAAATCTAAATCTCAAATATCTCAAGAATTTATAAATCAACAATACTATTCAATCTAAATTATAAATCAATCTATTCTATCCAATTCATAAATTGAATTAAAAAAAATCAATATCATAACTTTTTCCGCTTCAGCGAGAATCCCCTCGCTTGAGTGAAAATTCTTTCACTTAAGCGAAAATGGTCCCGAGAGCACTCCAGTTCCAATACTATTTTCGTTTGAGTGAGGATATCCTCGCTTGAGCCAAAAATCTTCTCGCTAAAGCAAAAATCAACCTGAGAGCAGGTATAAATTTTCACTGTGGTCGCTTAAGTGATACCTTTATCGCTTAAGTGAAATATGCAAAAAAACAAATTGTCTTTTTGATTTTCAAACCTATTTCACTACCTCAAACATTATCCATCATCCTCAAGGAACTTATTTTTCTATAGAACAACATATCTACAATACTTGCCAAACTTTTTCAATCAACATACAATGCATGTCTACATTTTATTACACTTTCAATTTTCTCAACCTATCATAGAATTCATTTAACAAATCCTAATAACATTGTAATTCTTACTTTTATAACTCATTCATCAATTTCTTCTTACTCTTATAACTCATTCATCAATTTCCAACTAATTCCATGCTCACCCAACTTCTCAATTTAGGTACCCTACAATTCACATATAACTATAAATGAATACATATAACATGCTTAGGTTTACAACACCAATTTCTAACATTTCTATCAACTAATCATCAATTCCAATAATCAAACATTTCAGACCTGCACAACTAGTGAATGCTACTCGACCAAGTCTATAAATCTAAAACTACCATTAGTTACTAAACTGCACTCAAAAAATCAATTAAATAAACCAATTTCAAACCTGCAAGAGACTTCAAAATAGATAACTCAAATTATATCTGTGACCCTAAATTTCAAATTCTAAAGTTATACAACATCATAAACATACGACTAGTAATTAGCTTCCCTTACTTACTTTAAATGGATCACTTTTTAAAAGAGCTCCCAAACCTAAAGTCCACATTGGATCTCCTAACATACACCATTGAGCTCTGATCAAAGATCATAAACTAACATAGACTTATCCTAGTGTACTAGAGGTCACATGCATGTTATACGGTTAAAGTAGTTAAGAACCTGACTCAAAAGAAATAAACAGAAAATAAACTTACTTTGTTAAGAATTTGATCGGATACTCTTGCTTTACTCGAGGCTTAGAATTCAGGGGTAACCTCCGATCATCAGTCTGATGACAGGTGGGGCTAGAATTCCAAAAAGAAAATAGAAGAGTAAAAATGAATTCTATTATAAAGAGATGGTGGTTTTATTATAAAATGAAATCTAAATAATTAATTTTTCTATTTATATAAACTTTTCATTTTAACAATAAAATATTCAGATGTTATTTTACCCACTTACTCTAAAACTATTTCCTAAATCTTTACATATTACTACTTGTAACAAATTTTTCTAGGGGCTTAGTCTTTACATTTTTTGAGAAAATAAAATTAATAACTTATTTGTAACTTTTGAATAATTTTTATTTTATTTTTTAATATTAAACATAGTTAAGGATAAAATAAAAACATGAAATGTTATACTAAATGGGAAAATTCCTTTATATGTTGTTATAAAAGTTTAAGTGACTTTGTAATGAATAATGTTTTAAGATAAATTTCTTCGTCATTTTAAACGCTTAGAATCTAGTGATAGTAAAAAAAAAAGTTATATTTACACATTCTATTAAAAAATCATTATACTTTATTCATGAAAATATGACAACATATAAAGAATATAGAAAACAATAATGTGTAGTAGTAGTAATAATTAGCGTTAGTATTATAAGACGAGAGAGAGAAAGACAAAAATATTTCAAACACTTTCGTATACGTGTCGTCAACAAATTTCCAACATTATAAACTTTAAAGTCAAAATAATTACTTTTAAATCTAGAGGAATAAAAAACATTTTTAATTTTGAGAGATTAAATTATCAATTTTACATTTAAGAGATATGAACCAGTAGTAGTTTATACCTCGGCCAGATGAAGAATCATTAGAGAGATATCTCACTTATGATTTCAAGTTAAGAGTTGTGATTTTTGTATTGAAGGCTTAGATGATCTATTTGTATAAATTCATATTTGATGTATTTAGGGATAAGAAAAAAAGTTTAAAATATTTGATGGAACATAAAAAAAATTAAATATGAGAAGAAATGGTGAATTGAGTTTATAAAATAAAATATGATTTTCAATTGCATATATGATGGGATTATTCTTGGTATTTTTATTTATCCATTAAAAAAATACTTATCTTATAATCATCACATATTAAATGTCCTCCAACTTTTCAGATATATAAATATAAAAGATAATTTAATATCATTTAATCACTTTTAATGTTGTATAACAATAACAAGTATCTTTAATATATAATTAAGATCAATGTTGGATTAAAAATCTGACAATCTTCTACATTTTATATACACACACGAGACCGTTGGATTAATACAATATCATTGACATCCAATTCAACACATAACATTCAAAGTTCACCTAAAACATAACAAAAAATAAATAAAAATCGAGACATGGACCTATTATTAGTGATTTCACCAGATAGAGAAGAAGTCTTTGAACTTTTTATTGGAGATAGAGAATGAAATAAAGTGGTGAATATAGATAGATAAAAACGTCATTTATTGTTTTAGTATTTTATTTATTAAAACATGAGAGAGATTTCATTTCATATTTTGAAAATAATACAAATAAAAAGAATTATAGGTCTTTAATTCTTATATTACTTTCTCTAAAGGGAAAATTGTACATTATTCCTTACTGGTTATAATTGGTAAAATTTGATGAAAATATAGAATTTCATAGATAAAAATTTCAATTATTTATTGAACATGACGATAGGTTAACGTAAATGTTTCATATTATTAAAATGGTTTTAATTTCTTATGGAAAGAAAATTGTAAGTACAAATTCCTTTCTGAGCAGTTACTTAATATGTAAATTCACTTTATAATTTCTGGATTCAACTACTGAATAACAATTTAGTATCATTATAATTATTCATATTAAATTTAGTCAAAATTACATTATAATAATTAAATGATGAAATTATTTTATAAAGAAATATATATGTATATATATGTATTTTTATTTTTTTTATTTTATGTAATTTTGTTTATTATATAAGAATAATATATTAAAATTATGATGTAATAAAAGAAAGTATGATTATACGTCGGTAAGATGTAATTGATTATCTTTGATCTAATGAGAATTATTTCTTCTATTTAATAGTTTCATTTTCATTGTTTCACCATCTTTAGAGTATGTTTGTATTCAAAATTGACTGTGTAAGAAAAATGAAAAAGTGGAAAGTCCAACTTTTAATAAATAAAATACTTATTTTTTGTGAAAATGGAGGAGTGGGAGATTGAAATTTTTTTCTTGACATACAAATTATTAATACTAATTTTATAAAATTTAATAATATAAGATAATTATTATTAATATTAATATATAAAAAACTGAAAATATTAAAATAATAATTATAATAACAAAAATTACAAAATCATAAAATCATAATTATAATAATGAAAATAATAAAATTATATTAAAATATTTTAATTATATTTAACTTTTAATTATAATAATAAATTTATAAATTTATAATTTATATATTAAAAATATTAAAATATTTATTATATCTATCTCATCACTCATAAACTTTCATAAAATTTCTTTTCAAATCTTACCATCTTTTTCTTAATCCAAACCATCTAACTTTTTACGCACTTTAATCTTAAATCAATTCAAATCCACTCTCTAATCCAAACACACCATTAATTTTTAATTTTATTTTTTACACCAGTGTTTTTTTTATATAAATCTTATATTATAATTTTGAAATATTATTAAAGGTAAAATAGAAATTTGAATATCTCTGCCTTTTTATAAAACAACATTACTAGACTCTTTTCTCTCAACAATTCTGAATTTTGAACTGATGGCATTAGCCTTTTAAAAGTAATGTTAAATATATTATAATCCCTATTTAAGGTAACATATTGACAAATCAATATACTGCTACCCTAATCATAATTAGAGTTCCCTCAAGAAGAAACTAATGTAAACAATAACAACCTTATAAATGCTAGACACAATTGACTTTATGGCTTCTAAGCACATCCTCTAAGTAAACATCAGTGACCATTGGTGACTGGATCCTTTTCACTAGTTTTCTTGGCATAGAATCTCCTATACAGAGAGTCAACTTCAGTGAGATAGAATGTGCCTGGAGATAAAAGGCTGGTGTCCTTGCTTGTTACAAACTCCTTGGCACCATACCTATGTTCCATTAGGTTCATGGTTTCAACAAATTTCTCTGGTGGAAACTGCATAAAAAAGTGCACTTGTCAAAAGTTTTGTCAAACCCACAAAGGTTCTGTTTTCTACATCTTGTGAGCATTGAAAGAAGATGGTGAAAATGAAATTCTAGACTATTCCAAGTAAATAAAATTTCTTGACAAAAATTTCCCCAAACTGTTGTATTTTATCAAACTTGGGAACTAGTTAATCGAATATTTTATATAAACCATGTTTTTTTTATGGCAAAAAATTGACGCATTAATGTATATCAGAAGCAGACAGCTATATATTCAAAGTAAATCTTAAATGTGGCAGGCACCGTAGAATACTTCTATTAAGACTCTTAAAAGATAAATACCTCATGCCTTGACTTCAATTTTCCAGCAACATCCATCACTTTGACAATGTTTGACAAGCTAAATGGTGATTGACCTTCACGTAGTTGCAAGGAGAACATTGTGGAAGTTAAGCCACTTCCATACGAGAACAATATTACCCTCTTATTATCCTGCAAATTGTAAAATGTAAATCTTAATCAGAAAGCACAAACCTGTGTTGAGAAGATACTTATATTTAACTAAAGTAGTGTTTAGAACATTCACCAATGTGCTATGTTTGTTGTGAATAAGTGAAATAAATGCGGCATAAAGAGATGCTGTGTACATGTTGCCGACTTGTTTTGGTATCAAGGTGCTTGGTTGCACCTTTGCATCGTATTGAGGCTTTGCAACTTGCTGGGATGCCTGTAATCAAGAATACTTTACAAAATTAGCAAAAGTTTCAAATTTTCCATTTTCTTATTAGTTACATAAATGGGAAATAATATCTTCTCCCTCCAACCCAAAGGAAAAATGAGTGACTAAAAGAAACAGAAGAATATGATTTTAGTTCCCAAACTATACTTAGAGCTCTTAGACCTTTTCTAGATCTCGACTTTGATAGCTCTCATCGCCAGATAATTTTGCAAAAGGTTCCAGCTTTTCTTTGGCAGTCTCATCCACAGAACTGTAATCATAACCAACTTTTAAACACTACCAATACGTGAAAATTTTGAAATTTAAAAAAGGTTTCCAGAGATGAAAAAATAAAAAGAACCTGGGATTTTTCAAGAAGTCATTAAACACCAAACGAGCAAAACTTTTCTGTACAAGCTGCAATAACCCGAAGTATTAGATAGATATATAAACATAAAAAAAAATGCACATGTATGTAGGTATCAATTAAGATAGATAAATCATAGATAAAAAGCATTCTTAAGTTTGGGGGGGGTGCGTTGTTAAGACATTGAATGAGATCCTTATAGCCATACCTTGTTATATGGAGAGTGAAATACAAAGTATTCAGCATCAGAAATAGAAAATTGTTTCCCCTGTAGTTTCTCATATCTGCAAAAGAGTAATGCTGTAATGTGCTTGGTTTAAATTTACAATTTACAAACCAAATTTCATAAAAACTACCAGAAGCTTACTTTTGACTTAAGTGATTATAGCAAGAATCAAGGGCCATAAGGTAACAAGTTTGAGAAAGCTTTCCATCAACAACCTATAAAACATAAATAACATGGATTTATTGCAGTTAGTCAAAACTCAAGTAAAGTCAAATGTCATCCCTCATAGCACTTTCTCAAACGGAAAGAAAATTGCAATGATTTCTTTCACACTGGTGGGGCAAATGGAAGTACGCTTTCAAAGCATGAGACCCCATACTCCAAAGTTCTCTGACACAAAATTGCAAAGATACTGAGCAACTTACTGGATATTCGCTGGCAAGATTAGGCTTGTAAAAGTCATAGGCATGAGCCATATGACTTCCCCTCAATTTGCTTTCAAAAGCAATGGGAGCATCAGGACCAATTAGCATGGCAATAGCGGCAGCTCCTCCAGTAGGCCGAGCAGGTCCTTCAGCGTATACCTGAGAAAGGAACCCATGAGTGACACATGCTTGAGTTGAGACTAACTTGACATCACGGTACAAAAGAACATAGGATATGCATCTGAGTTCTTAACTTGTAGTTCTTAAAATGGCACATTTAAAAAGGAATGGGAAACATGTTCACTGTTACTAAATATATAAGTCCAAAGACCATGAATATGGAAGTCATCTTACAGCGCTGTCTGTGCAAACAACAAGTCCGTAGCGCCCATCCCATGAGCTGCTCTCCACCCAATTGACACAATTGAATAAAGCAGCAGTTCCTCCATAGCATGCATTTGTTGAATCAACACCCTCGATATCGGTATTTCCATGTTTCTGCGTATTTCAGACAAAAAAATGAATATTGTACTAAAGCTACAGAAATAGATTATTGCTGATAAAAAATGCTACAGAAATAGATAATTTGATCAACAAAGTCATTAACATAACCACAGATTTCTGATTATTAGATATACTCATTATATTCGAGACAGTGGAACATTACTTATTGGCATCAAATGCAGAAGCTAGTATCCGGTCCGGGTATAGAATTAAAGATGAAAAGACCCCAGATAGTTCTGAAACACTTCAGGTATGCTCAACATTGACAACCAAAAACCTCCAATCCAGCATTCAATTACTTGAATTTAAGGTTTAATCATTCCATATATTTTATGTATTTATATCAGTTAAGAATTTTTAAACTACCATTTTGTGGTGAAGAAAGTCAATTTACATCAACAAAGAGAATTATCTATCCTTGCAGTTTGACACTGAAAGCATACCTCAAAGATCTGCATTATGAAAGTTTTGATGGATTTACTTTTGTCAATCACAGTCTCACTACCTACTTCGAGCCGACCAATTTGTTTAGGATCTATCCCATACTTCTCTAGAAGGGAAGAAACTGCTGTCAAACTGAAAATGCCAGAGTTAGTCCTCAACAACAAAGTCCTATTTAACATTTAACACAAAAGCAAACAGAGCAGTATATCAAGTTTGCTTTGGCGTGTATGTTTTGTGTTATACAATCAGTAAAATGAAAACAACACAAAAATATAAGACTACAGAAAATTAAAATAATATTATGGCATTGAACATTTGCTTTGTATAATGCTATAAACTCATCTCCTTTATATAGAAATAAGATGCAAGCAGAGGCAGAAAGATGGCTTCCAAACTATTCATATATTTATTTATGTCTCCTTTATGTATTCAGTTGATGACCAACATAATATGAATTTATGAATTAAACTTCTACATAACCGTCTGAATTATTGGAAAAATTTAATGCAAATGATACAACTTTTCCTATCATGTGACATTTATTCTAGCAAAAAGAAAACAAGGAAAAGGAAAAGCGATTGTTTATTCATGTCATTATTGTTATACATGTTTTTTCTGTCTCTCCTCAAATTAAATCTCTTGCTCAGGAAGCAGCAATAGTGACTATATGCAATGGCAAGTCCAAACAAAGCAAGCATCTAAAATCTACTATTGCCTGAATATAAATAATAAAGATTATAAAATCCAAAGCAGAAACCTCATCGAAATGACATCTTCTACTTCTGTACAAAACGCCATGCAATCTTGACCGAGTCCAATAGTATATTTCCCTTTACTGGCACCATCATGAGCCTCCAGCACTTCCTGCATAAGTGAAGAAACTGAAAACATTACGATAAAGGAAGCAAAAAATAAAAGTGTGGACAACTTCAATTTACGTCAGCGATAACAAAACAAATGGATGCGTATCGTATAAGCGATAACAATACATAACAACAAGTTCTGTTCTTTCCCTTCCCTTCTCCTGTCGATAAATGGAGGAAAACGCCACAATTTGGATTAGGATGCAGCTTAAGAAGATCTCACGATTTTTGCCGCAGAAAAACAGAGTTATGTTATTTGTGTCACAGAACACAATATATGAAATCTTGAAATCACGGCTCTGTTAGGCCTAGTTAGTCCTTTTCAATAGAAATAAGAAAAGCGCATAACAATTTTTGAGGCCTTAACCAATTGGCTGCTAACAACTACAATCATGTTTAACGTTCATGAGAGGATCTTCATTATTGAATCATGAGCATAAATCGGAAAACAAACAAAATTCTTGTACCGAACTCAACTTCTGTGACAGTTTCCTTATAAAGGTGAAATTAAGATGAAAAGGAGAGAGGATTGAAAGATAGATGAGTTCACCTGTTGAATACAGGTAGGAGGGAAGTAGATGTCAATAGCGAGAATCCCCACATTCTTTGCCATCGCAGTTAATAGCTATCCCTGAAAGATAGAAAGAGAGAAAGAGAGGGTTGGTTGGGTGAAGAGCCTAACGTGCAAATATATTTATATATTGGAGAAAGAAGGAAAAGTAAGCAGTTCGCAGCAACGAAGTGGTTTTGTCGTTTTGTTTCTTACGTCGGAAAGTTTTAAGGTAGAGAGAGCTAGTTAGGTCGCAACAAATGCAGAATTGGCTGTTTTGCTTCAATAATCTCACCCTTGCATTTTCATCTAATTACCGGTCTTGCCATTCCTCCGCGAGAACCTCTCAACTTGTAAGAACCAACACTCCTTGATCCGTTAGTGATGGAGTTCTATACACATGTTCCACCATATAACCACATTCTAAAATCATGTTTTTTTTTTTTTTTCTTCCTCTCCTATTTTATTTATAAAATAAAATCAAATTATTTCTGCTATTTATTTGAAACAATAAAAAATGTGCTAACGATTTAATTTGTAGTTAGGTGGGAGAGGTTATAAACAGTGCCTACGTCATCATTGTCCTCAGAAAAATATTTTCTGTCTCTCTCTTTCACGATCACGCTTATTTTGATACTCCAAAGGCTTCGTATTATCTTGAGAAAAATGACTGAATTGAATTCAGGTATTATAAAATTCAACTGTTGTTATTTGAGTGGTATAATAATTAAATAGATAGAATTAAACTATATTATATCGTAATTTTCGTATGTTTCAATTATTTAAACCATTTTAATTGATTCAACTATTATCAATAAATATTTATTTTCAAAATATGTTTTACGAACTCATACATTATAAATCAATTTAATTCAAAAATAATTACATTTATAAATAACTCATTTTTTTAAAATTAAATTAATATATCAATTTAATTTGATCTTTTTAAAGAATTTAGTTTTTAAATACAACTCAATTTAGTTAAATATAGTCTAGTTTTGTTTAAAACCCCTACGAATAGAATGGTATAGTTGACCTTGATTTGATACTTCAAAGTTTATCTAGTAGAAGAAAAATAAGCATATATATTATATGATAGAGCGGAAGAAAAACGACAATGAAGTAGAAAATTGATGTGATGTGCTTGACCAGAAGAGAATAACAATAAATAATTTAAAAATAGTAATATTTATTTTATTATTAAATTAATCAAATTATATCACTTCTATAATTTCTTTCTATTTTCACTCATTTTTACAATACAAAACAGTTAACCATTCAATTTATTTTTTACACTCGTTTCTATTAACTTATTCTTTCTCTATTTATATTTTTTCTATTCCTTTATGTTATTTTAGTACTTAAAAAGTGTATTTCTTAAGTTAGTCCTTCAATGTTAATAAAAAACTAACTGTTGTCTTTCACATTCATCCTTTTGGTCAACTATCTTACATATTATCATTAAAATGTAATTTAGTTAATGTATGTATAGACTAAAATGTATTTTCATAATAATAAAGGGAATAAATTGTATTTTACGGATATGATCTAGGGATATCCATGAAATGAAATAAAATGATGAATAAAAGAAATAAAAGATATTTTAGAGGACTTTTTTATTTTTATTTTTTTCACTTATAAATCTAAATAGAAATCTTTGTATACATTTAAGAACCAAAATAATATTTTCATCTCTTGAAAGCTAAACAAAATTTAAAGAAAAAGAATAGAAAATAAAATATAAAGATGGATATGTTTGATAAGAACAAAATAAGAATGCTAAAAAAATGGAATAAGATTTATTAATTAGTTTATATTAACTATAATTTTTTTTTATTGAGAACATACAGTTACTTGTATTTTAAGAGAAATTTTTGCTCATACTTATTAACCTATTTTTTCAACCAAACATTTTATTTTTTATTTACTTTCACCCATCTCTTTTATTTTCATCCACCATACTTTCCATGTATCTCTTCCGTTCTTCTTAGACACATCTAAGTCTAATATATCAGTTTCTAAATTTAAAAAAATTAAGAAACCACGTAAGATTATTGTTATAATCACGTTAAATTTAATTTAAAATAAACTAAATATTCATAATCTAACTTAAGAAATAACAAAATAAACATCTACATGGTTTTACAAAACTAAAATAAAATATTTTTAATATATTTATATTTTCATAAAAACAAATGGGTTACACCATTAGAAAATGATATTTTAATGATAGTTAAAAGACTTCATTAACAATTTTAAAATTGTTATTATTTGAGTTGTCGTTAATAAAAGATTTTTAATGATTGAGCATAGAAAATTATTATAGTGTTATATAAGATGATGAAGAAACAATATTTTATATTCACATCTCAATCAAAATAATGTATTATTATATGTAAGAGTGATCCAATAACAGCTTGATAACAGGTAGTCGGATAGATCCAACAATCTTATTAGAATAGACTATGATACCATATAAGAAATGATTTTTAAGTTTAACTTAACTTTGCAAAATCAACTTGTAAAGTAAAATTTACACATACTTATAAATTATTGAAAGACTTCATCTTTAATCGATATAAATCTATAAAATAAATATTAATATTATAATATAAAATATTTTATACTGATGACATAACATAATGTCTAAGGATTTAAAAACTACCTTAAACTAGTAAAATATATCATACCAATGGGAAATATCGATTAAACAAAATTAGATATATTTTTCATTAAAACAGAACTTACATATAATGTTTTTATGGGGGGACATTTGACTGAGAGACTTTTCAGTAAGTAATATTTGGTTTCATGACCAAAACAAAATTTAATAAGAATAATATTTTCACCTAAAATGTCACTGTGTATCTTAAAATATATTAATTTCAAAAGAAAATAGATGCATAAAGCTAAAAAATAACTAATAAGAATAATTTACAAGCCCCATGTATTGGATTAGTTGACTGCATCATTAGGCAACTCAAATCACAATTCCATATTTATGCTTCCTTTAAGTGGCTGTAGATGCATTTATTTTGTGCCTAATCTGTTTTTGCATTGACAAACCAATTCAACACCTTTTATTTGCGACCAAATTACTTAAAGTAAATAAATGAACTACCAACAAAACTATTAAATTAGGGTCCAGAATACTGCAGCCAATACCGAATTAAAGTAAATGATCAACTACCAAAATAAATTGATGTTCGTTGAGTTTAAAAATAATTACAGTCCGAATATTAACGAGTCAGTATCACTTCTAAACCGAAAGATAAAGTTACATTAACACGAGCGCCACACATTCTTTTATTTTCAATAATTTGAAAAAAAAATAAACTTTAAATTTAAATCAACTTTACCAAATTAATTTATAAAATAAGATTTACACTCATTTATAAATTATTAAAAAATATTATTTTTAATTGATTTAGAATTTTTAATAATTTATATAAAATATATTTTTTAGGAAATTAACAGTTAAAAATATACTTAGATCTTATTTATCGTTCTTTATAATAAAAAATAAAATAGGTGCATATATTCTTTTTAATTGTTACAATAATAAATTATACTCTGTATGAGTATATTTAAATTTATATAAATAATTTAAATTGTGGTATAAAGTTGTTTTTAAATATTCATAATTTCCTCATAACAATATTTAAATTTAATTTATAAATATCGTTAAAAAATATTCAAATAGTTAAAAAGATAGAGTACATGAATAAAGATTAAAGAACGTGGAGTTTAAAGAAATATTTTAGTTCACTGTGAAAGTAAAGCGCGATATTCATATTTAAAAATGTTAATTGCGAGAATAAGAAAAGTGAATGTCTTACTCTCTTTGAGTGGTCGATGGGGGAGAGTGATCTATGAGAAGTGTGTATGTGCATGTTACTTTTATCACAACCTAAAGTTGAAATCCCTCGGTTGCATGAAAGATCACGTGCACTACACTTCCTTACAATTATCTTAACCTTTCCTTTCTAGTAGAGCCATCCATCTATCAATCACCTATTAATTAACTTTATTTTCTTTTTTTTTAAATAAGTTTTCTTTTATTGTTCTATGAAATAAGAGAGTTCAAAAGTCTCATTTGATAAAATTCTCGCATAATTAAAGTTATTTAGTCATTATAACATTAAAATAAAACTTTAATTAAATTGTAAATATTTTTCAAAATTATCTGAGTCTTTAAAATATTTTTAAATGAAATTAATCTCAAAATGTTTAACATTAACTATAAATTAACACTTAATTATTTTTTGTTATTTATAAATTAGTTTTGAAGTTAAAACTTAATTTAATAGTTCAACTTCACTCAATTTATGTTATCTTAAATTCGACTCAATTTTACATAATTTTAAGATAATCTTCAATCTAATTTGGATCAACATGAGATCATCTAAATTTGATTTCGACTAATTTGGTCTAAATTTGATTCAATCAAACTTTGACCAAATTTGACTTGAGCTTAAACTGATTTAACTCATCTTAATTTGAATTAGGCCCAATTCAACCTAATATAATATTGTCCACGTCTTACTTAGATTGGGTTGAGCTCAACTTAACTTAGTCTTGTCTTAACCTAAATCAAACCTAACACAATTCAATTAGGACAATTACTTATTGCATCTCATCAAATGCTTTATGCACTCCATCAAAATTTTAAGATTCGAACTGTGTTCTTAAAAGTTTTATATGAAAGTAGTGGTGCATTGTGGTTGACGTTGGATTGAGACGACTCTAATGACTAGTAGAAGGAGTAGATGGTGGCGCTTTTTCCCACCAACTTGTTGTTGAGAAGTTTGGGTTATTTTAGAAGTAAGGAAAGACAACGTGGATAAGTTATGAGTTTTCTTTTTCACCCTAAGATGCGTTAAAGGTCTTCAAAAATAGGATTCCTGAAGCATTTGGGGAGTATACGGTGTATTATGGAAAGAATTTTTTGAAAGTTTAAAAATACGCTTCGGAATGGACTTTTTAAAAGTTAGAAAATGTATTCCAAAAGAGGACTTTCCAAAAGTCAAAAAATGTATTCTAGAAAGAGCTTTCTAAAAATCAATGGGAGTGTGACAATTGTATTTCGAATAAGACATTCCAAAATTTTATTTTTATATTCATTAGTTACATTTTCAAAAATGTATTTTTACATCTAGACTAACATTTTTGTCAATAATGACTTGCATAAATTAAATGATAATGGATGCAGGAAGCAAGTGCCTTCAACTAGACTTGTTCTCAATCCATCCTAATTTGGATCTAACCTAATCTAATTTACTTTAATCTAATTCGTTTTGATGTGATTTAAGTTCGATCCGATCTGACTTACCTAATTTTATTTTTTTTATATAAAAGTATCATAACTAATCAAATACCTAATTTTTTTATATAAAGATACCATAACTAATCAAATAAAAATTTTGATTTAATTTAATATATTTTATTTAATAAATACAAGAAAAAATATTGTTTTAAATTAATAGATTTTATTTCAGTTACTATTTTGACTATAGACCAATTCATTTATTTGTGAACTTCTTAAAGACTAAAATAAACTTGAAAAAGAACCATTGTCAGATTAATCTCACTCGCTTAAGACTGGTGAACCAAACCTCAATCAGAATGTAATGGTTTACTTACACATTCCTATAAACTATAGTCAATATTAAAGAATTAATAATTAATCAATCAAAATTTAATCATTCAACTAAAACATTACATAATTACAAAATAAGAAAATAAAATTGTGAAGTTAAAGTTTGGATAATAGAAATTATACTTTAGCCTATTTTTATTTATACATACATCACTTAAAGAAATATCAAATCATAAGCCATGTAATTCTGTAACATCCTTGTGTTATTATTAATTTCAGATATAGTTAGAGGTTAACTTGAATTTGTACAATTAAACTTGCATTAGAACCAAATTTGTGGGAAAAAAAAATCAAGATGAAATTTGGGAAATTGATAGTAGAGAGACCAAAGGAACCATCAAACAATTGGTATTAGACAATTTCACTAAACATTTTAATATAATAAATTGAATATTTTTCTGTTTTCAACTAAAAGGAATCTTTTCAAATTTTATCTAACTTCTCCATTAAATTTGAAGTTGGGTCTACCACTTGTCAGCTTTGAAACTAGTTTCATAAGCGGTAATTAAGTTAGAAATTATATTAATAAATATAATTTAACAATCAAATAGCTTATATATATATATTGATAAATCTATTTTCGTGCTTTTTTATAGTCAGTTGAAATTTTTTGAAGTTTATTCATTTCATATTATTGCATTATTGAACAGTTTTTCCAACGTTGCATGAGTATTTCAAATTTAAATAAAATTTAAAAAAATAATATAGCTAATAAAAGTATTATTATTGTATTTTAACAACAAAGGAAAATATATCTGTGAAAATTTTAATCATCAATAAAATGAATGTTCAAATATATTTTTAATCCCTATAAATAAACTTATTTTGATTTTTTTTTTAATTTTTAGTCCTTTTTAAAATTAAAAATAATTACTTTTAGTCCTTAGTTAAACGTGTTTTTAACAAAATTGCAAGTTACCATTCTAAGTGATGCCTACTAATAGTGTCACAATATTCAGTATGCAATACTCTTAAAAAAACTTTGAAGGTATATACAGTATAGCTTATTTAACGAATGTTAGGATCAAAATTAGTGATTTTAAATCTTTGAAGATGAAAATTAAAAAAAAAATATCTTATAATAATTTAAACCTAAGTTCACATATTTTACCAGGCTAAACACAATTATTTCAAATTTTACAAAAATAACAGATAAAAAAAAATTAGCAACCAAAGTCAAAATTCACTCATTTTATACGAAATAACAACATATTAAAGCTATAAAAATACTTTTACTTTTAAATAAGAATAAATTAAAGATAAAATATTTTTAAAAGGAATCTTTTGTAGAAAAGAAAAATGAATATATATAAAAAAGAAAATTGTCTATTGATTTGATATATTCAATAAATTAAAAAATACACAATATAAGATACCCAGTGAGAAAAGAGGTGACTTCAATTATATAAAAGTCAAAATTGGGTGTTGAAAAGTGATTCTAAAAATTGTCTGTAGATATACATAAACTCTGGTACAAAACATTATTATAGGATAAGGTAACGATAAAAATGTCACTAATGAGACAAATAACGAAAGGAAGCAATAGGAAGCAACAAATCATACTTCAACAGTCTTTTGATTTAGAGCTATGTATCTCCATTTCTCTTTCTCCACAAAGTCTGCATCCAGGAACCTAGAAAGAAAAGCCCATAGTCTGTAGATATCTTCAAAGTTTGTCAAGAGACCCAGTGCAGCAGTCACAACGTATATCCCAGATTCATGGCTACGTGTCTTCTTCGACAGGCCCAACCCTTCAACCTCGCAAACTCTCTCCTCTTCATTTTTGTCAGAGAATCTTATATTTCTCAAAAATGAGCTGTTTAAAGAGATGTTGTTCCTATCAGCTAGCTTCTGCACAAGTGCAGGATCAATTTTTTCCCCTTTCCAGTCAAATATATTAAATGCCACAGCGGGTCCACGGAAAGAACTTATCTTAGGCCCATAAACCCTGATTAGGGAAAGCTTATTTTCATGATGTGGATGTTTAAGGCTCATTAGAGCATTAACCAGCCAATTAACCAGATACTTGGTCCTGTTACTGATCAGTAATAAACCCACAGAGTCTGCATGGTCTAATCCTCTACAATGAATCTCTGAGCCTTCATTTCTAGTACCTAATCTGTTTCTATCCATAGATGAATCAAAGGGTGTGCTTAATTCCTCAATTTCTGATGTTGTTGATGATTGCCCCTCTTGCAGATGAGCCGTTTCAGTTTCAATCACTACTTGTTCAGCCTCAGGTTTAGATGCTGGGACAAGGCTTATGATTCCTATGCTTGTGGCATTACAAGGATCTTTCAAAGCAGAGACACTAGATTTTTTAACAAATAAGCACCCAACACCTGAAGGGTTCTCACCAAAAACTTTGTAAAACGAGCAAACCATAAAATCAGGCTTAAAAAGTAACATACCCAAGGTGTCCATTTCTTTAGGTTTCAATGCACACACATCAAGCAAGACGCACCACCCATTTTCCTGAGCCGTGGACATCCAACCATAGGAATATTGTGCTCCTGTTACCTTGGAATGAAGTGGGAAAACAAATAACCCTCCCTTTCTCTTTTCCCTTTTATTCATCACCATCTTCTTTAGCTTCCTCCTCTGGATTCCGAGATTGGGCCAGGAGAATTCTGACGACAAGACACGCACCCCTTGCTTCTTGCAACTCTCAATCATCACATCCAATGCCTCGCTGCTATGGTCATACACTGTGAGGAGCCGTCTATTGGATTGAAATTCGAAAGAATCGGCTACAATTTTAAAAGCAGATACCTCATTGGCAATGAAAACAAGGGTGTATTCAGCTTCGGAGACATTCATGAACGACATGATTCTCTTTCTGATTCTGGCTTCCAGTTCTGACTCGTGCCCGCCGTAGAGAACCTGGGACTGCAAGTTCACAGACTTGTAGGATATATCAAAGAAGGAGGCGTCTGATGCAAAGTTGGACAATGATGATGATGAAGAGGAAGAAGCAGTTGTAGGGTAAGGTCTCTGTTGCTGAGCGTAGGAGAAAAGGCCATATCCAGTGTAATCGAAGCAGGCGTTGGAGTGGTTCAAGTGATGGTATTCTTGGGCTCGAATCTGATCCACTTGAGAAGTAGCAGAAAACTGAGGGAATGCTTTGGTGAAGCTGATGTAGGAGTCGTGCAGAGAGGGAAGGGAATCGGGGTTGGTGAATTGTGTGTGGGGGTGAAGGGTGGAGGATGTGGCTGCGGCGAAGTCATCGTGTGATGAAGTTACATTCTTGACTTTAGGCTTATGGGACCTCTCAGAGGCAAGAAGTGGAGATGGGAAACAGCCATTAAAGCAGGGTTGTGAGGCTGCTGCTTCAGCACCAGATGGGTGCATTTTGGTTCTTTGGACTCGGTCGTCCCTTCAAATTTCAAAACATTGACTTGCAACTTTTGTAAATGTAAATGGCTAAATAGTTCATGGTCGTTCAACCACCACGGGGTTAACATTTCTCGCTTCTGTCAGTAGGGTTGACTATGCTTAATGCAACACTCATTTCTTAACCAACAAAATTGGGAAGTTCGTGACACATTTATTACTGAAGATGTTGTACTAGATTTGTTGATTAATGTGGCTAGAGATTACCGGTGAAGATCATTGTCCATCACAGCTACTACGTCTGGAAGGGGCTGGTCCATAATTATGTGGTGAGATCATCTCAGGGACCTTACCATTTGAGCCATCTTAGTCAAGATCAAAAGTGGTTGTGGTGCTTTCTGAAAAAAGGGGTAAAAAACAACCACAGTTAAGGGCATAGGGTGGGTTTTCACAGTGAATTAGCACGATCATCAATCATTCAGAGGCTAGTGCTCTGAGAAAATGACAGTTTTTTGACAGCTTCTGAGAAATTTATTTATTTATATACTCTTTAAAGCATCTTTAATAAAGTTTTTTATCATTTAAAATTGAAGAAAATTTGTTATTTAAATAATTATTTTCAATTTCAAGCAACTCAAAGTACATAAAAAATTTCCATTAAAAATATAGTGACGGAATTTTTCACTGTAAATAAGTGTAACTTTTGAGCGTGAGTTATGAGCTTACTGTAGATGTTGTTATCCTTTGTTATGAGTTTGTTACTTTGGAAGCAGTCCACCACGTGACGCAGTCAACAAGTAGAACCAATGAGTAACATCTGATTAACACCGACGCCCACTTTTTATGAATGCACATTATGAACCCCACCTTTCGGCTTTAATTTCACGTTAGATACAACTATAATTATAACAAATTAAATTTTAATTTTATAAACAAATATTATAACTAAACAATAAACTTTATTCAAAATGATAAGTCACTTTTCTTAAAAATAATTATCAGGGTGTATTTGAGAAAGACGTTACTTTGTCATTATGCATACGTTTTCTTGAAATGTAACGAAGTTTCCATCAGGGTAAAATTAGTTTATTTGTATTAAATAAAAATTTATACTTCAATTTAAATATTTATTATAAATACTTTAATTTTTATTCGTTTCCAATAAATAAAACTCGAATTACATTAAATTGTAACTTTTGGAAAAAGCCTAAAATGATGTTATGAATCGCGACTTCTATTTTGCAATAGCAACAAAGTTATGATTTTTCTTAAAAGAATTTAAAACCAAAACAATGGCAATTTCTTCCGAGTGAAACAGTGGACAATTTACTCACTTCCGTAATTTTTTTAAAATGTCCTAATTCATAAATTTTAAAATAATTTCAGCATTCCAATGCAAAATCCAATTACAAGTGTATGTGAAAAAACGTTATCATTAATTATTTTATGTTTTTTCCAAACTCCAATGTACTCTATTCTCAATTTTCAGTTTTGGAAAATAAATTTTCTTTATTTCATGGAAATTAAACATCAAGTTAGTAATACAACAGAATAGATTTGATATTAACTTGACTGGTTTCGGATATAACAATCCTCTAGATAATATTATTGCTATTATTATACGTTTTCTAATAAAAAAAGTCCATTTCCGTAATAACGTTTTTTCCTATTTGGAAATTACTATAAGAAAACATTAATAAAGAATAATATGAAAAAAGTGATTTTCTATCATATAATTTAAATATATGGTCAAAATCAAAATCAAATAAAATAACTTTTACAATTATATAAATTCATATAATCAATACTTTTTTCTTCTCCTATCTAGTATTATAAGAATTATTGCTTCTGGATAAATGAAAACTACAATATAAATTATTTGCCATAGTTTCATCTTAATTATTGATTTTAAGTGTCTAAAATTTAAAGGGGCTTTGGTAAGATAAATAAGCTAATTAGTAACTTATTTAACTAGCTAATAAACTAGTTTTATCAATATAGAAGTGTCTGATAATTTATTTTAGGAGTTTGTAACTGATAAGTTATAACTTACTTTATCTAACTTTTTGGTTTATAACTTCTAACTTGTAACTTATCTATTTTTTTATTATCTATTTTATTTCAATACATTTTCCTATTATGTTTAATTTTATTTTATTTAGTATTATCTATTTTAATCACAAACAATTAATTATTACACTATTTTTAATATTTATTAGCTTATTATTATATTTTAGGCACTTTAAGTTAAAAAAAAAATTAACATTAAAAAACAAATTGTAAAATAAAAAATTCAATATAACAATAGTTTAAATTAAGAAATAAAAATAAATAAATTTCTGAGAAATAAATAAAAATTAAATTTGACTATTATTAGATAAACTCTTTTAAATAAAAACGACTTCTTCAAATAATAAAAACATATACAATTTAAAAGAATAAATAGAAGTACTAACAAATTTAATTATTTAAAGTAATCTAAAATTATAAGTACATAATAATATATTTTTGTTTAAAATAAAACTTTCATTCATATAATAAAACTTATATAATCGTATCATTTTATCTCATTCTACGTTTATTAACTATTTTATCAGCTAGTTTACTATATATCTTTAATCCAATTAATCCAACAAAGTAGTTTATCAGTTTAAAACTTATAAGTTAGAAGTTTATTAAATATTTTTAATCCAATAAAATAGTTTATCAGTTCAAAACTCATTATTTAGAAGTTTACTAGCTATCTCCTAACTTATATTTAGAAGCTAAATTTAATAATTTTTATTTTTACTACACCTTTTTTCACCACAATTGATTATTTTTAATAAGAGAATTGTTTTATCGTTTTGAGAACGGTCCAGATTCACCGTATAAAAAATTCACGTTTCTAAAAAAAAAAACCTACCGTGTCTTCTTTATTGTAAAATCGTGTCGTTAATTGACTATTTTGCATAAGTGACTCCTGATATTCTCGTTATACCATTCTTTCACCTTCAATTTAAGATTTTTCAATTTTATTTCAAAATATACTTTTTTTTCTTATATTGTTATATTTTATCATTCGTCCTCAATTATCCTACAAAATTCCTTATCTTCTAACCAGTAGTCCATCACCCTAATCAGTTTCCCACACTTAATAAATTTTTCTTTAAGTATTATAAGACAATAATTATATATCCCAAACCCTAAAGTCTTTGATATCGAACCATTGTGCACATACCATCATCCTATCTATTTTACTTTTTGTACTCCCATTACATTTATACCAAGTGTTATGTCATGTACTCACAAACTTACAGAATTATTAAATTTATCCATCTCTTTCCCTTAATACTCCCTCACGAAAAGTTGATATTGTTATCTTATCGCATACTATTATGGTTTCACCCTATAATATATATATATATATAATAAATTATTTAAAAAAATTCAGCTCATCATGTGATAAATGATTAATATATTGTTGAATTGTATGGAATTAAAAAATATATAGGACGTTAAATTTAACGTGAAAGAATATGATCAATGCAAATTCATGATAAAATGCTATAAATAAGTATAGTGATTTCTTTTTAAGGTTATTTTTTAAGTTTAAATGAATCAATTCGGTTAATTCTCCATTAGATCAGTTCAATCAGACCACAATTCTAAAGGATAAGAATAGTTACTTGCTCAAAAGAAAAACAAAACTTTTTCTTAAAAGGAAAATTTTATTGATGAATAAGTGGATTGAGATTAATGACACAGACACTTGAAAAACAAAGACAAATTCAATTAAAAAACTCTTGAGTGTTCTACCTTCTCAATTCAAAATCTCTTTAGAAGAAAAATTTCTTGACTTTTTTGCTTTTTCTTATCTTAAATGCATTAGTACCTAGATATTTATAGATACAAAAAGACACTTTTTGGAGTGGACACACATCTAAATCATACAAACTATAAGTTCTTTAATGCATAGATAAATATATATAAAACAAAATACTATGTCTGTCAAGCAAGTGATTGTTTATATATATATATATATATATATATATATTATGTGACGAAATTAATACATGCATGTCAAGTAATAGAAATACTTATATTAGATTATAACTCTTGTTCTACTAAAATTTTAACCTAGTAAAAAAATGGAATAAGTAAAGAGAATATTTTCACGTTTAATTCAAAAGTTTGAACGAAGCAAGGGGGAGTTAAAATCTATTTCCATTCAAATTTGAGTTACTTCCAAAATTAGTTGGAGGAGAATTCTTTCTTTATTAAATAAATAAACTAAGTTTTTTTTTTTAGTTGAGAGAAGTATAATGTGAGGAGAGAAATGAACAAAAAAAAAAAAAAAAAAATAAAAAAAAAAAAAAAAAATGAAATCAAATAGAGTAAAGAAAATATTTGTGGAATAGAATAAACTTGAACGAGAGTAAAAATAAATAGATAAAGATGCTTGGTTTGAAAATAAAAATGACCTTTTATAAAATTACTTATTTACTCACGGATCATTTTTTTCTTTTTCCTTTTTTATCGTTGAGATGAGTTGGTATTTCACTTTGAGTTTATTTTCTTTTCATTCTTTTATTCGCAAATTACTCATGGCAATATTAGATGAAAAATACTGTTTATAGAACCAACCTACTTTGATGTGTTATATTTTCATCTTTCTTCACAACTATATATATATATATATATAATTCTCTTAGTAGTTTTCTCCTTCTTTAAAGTTTTTTTTTACTATCAAAGATTAACTTTGTAATATATATATATATTCATGAAAATGATCGAATAGTATCCACGACATCGTCGCAAATTAATCTGATTAAATTGGGAGGTAAGTAAAGTTTAGCAAAAATAGTTTCCTCCAATAATTAAATACAACAGTGCTTGAACAATTCAATTTTGAACTCAATACGTTAACCACTTGTAACTCTTTTTAAATTTATTTAATTTTCTTTCTCTTTTCTTTTATGAATCAAGCAAATTATCCTCTCTCTTAAAAAAAATCAGCAATATCTCTTTTTCTCCTTCTCATTAAAATTCCTCGCATGGGCTTTCACTCTTTTAAATCAAATGAATAAATTAGAACTCTTTTTCCACCTAAAAAAAATAGATATGAAAAACTGATGCTGTTAAATTATCTTTTAGCTTATGAACTATTTTTATTTGATTTAAGCATTTGATTCCTTATGAAAAAAAAAAAAAAAATCTTATAAGTTCATCAATATATAATTACAAAGAAGTTAAATGAGCTGATAAAGAAAACAAAGAAGTTAAATGAGAGAAGTACTTCAAAAATTAATATTCATAATTTTTTGTTTGTATAAAAGGTTTGTTTCTTTGTTTATTTTATTGATTTATTTTACTTTCCTGTTAAAATTCTTGTATCCGAACTATTTGGATCGGGTGAAATTAAAAAGAAAAAGTCAAATGTGAAGGAAACAGAAATGATTTCAATTGAAGTGATTTTTTTCAGTGAAATTTTGTATTATTTGGATGGATGAAATTAGAAAAAAAATTATTGTATTTAATTAAATGATCTAACAAAATATACATACAAGTATTAAATGTTTAATTATTTTATTTAATATTTTGTCAAAGAAAATTCCTTTCATAGTGTTTATTTTTATTGAAAATAAACTCAAACTAATATTTCACACACAAAATTGACTATCTATCATCCTAACACTCCAAACTCTCAATAATATAAAAACTACTATATATGGGTGAAACTAATTCTCATTCACAACAAATCATGGCTAGTGCAGAGGAAAATTTGTTATCGTAGGTTCATAGATTTTTTATAACAAATCCTTTCTATTTCTCTCCTAAACAAACGATAGAAATATCCAATATTCTCCCTCTCAAATCGCCCGAAAAGGCTGAATCAAGTATGAGTTATCGGAGCTTGTTATCATGAATCTAGTTGGGGAACCAGGTACTATGAACAGGTGTGTGATATTCCAATAATTTTGCAGAGTTCATTAACTGGTCAGCAGATAAATAACCAGGATCCACAGTAGTTGAAATTGTCAACTGATAACATAAATCAGATAGAAAAATATTAATCAAATATTTCTAAGTTACTTTTTTCAAAAGAAAGATCAACACAAGTGAAAAGAGTTTGTTCCAGATGAAGTGTTTCATAAACAATGAATGCAGCACGGTTTTAATTTCTAGTATCTGAAGTCTGAAAACTAATGCCTTTTTTTTCTCATAGAATATACAGTGTAAGATTCAACCCGGAGCTTGATGCATATTATATGATGTTGCAGTGACGTGCATTAACACAAAACTGAAAATCAACGCATAAATAATGGAGAACTTAAAATAGAAACCATGGTTTAAGAGGAATGACATATACCCTTTAATCACATAAGAAGGTGGTGCCTGCTGCGATGTTGTGTTAAGCAAGAATGAGTTGCAGGGCAACTCTCCTTTGGCGCGTCAAGAGCTGAAACCGCAGACACAAACCATTTAGGTTGTTGTTGGGAAACTCAAGTATGTGCCAAAGAAGAGATGCCCTGTAACTCGTTCGCTTATCTCAAACTTTACGTGTCGCATGAATCAGAATCTCCCTTCACTTGTCTTGTGTTTTTTTTTTTTTTTTTTTTATATTATTAGACATTTCCTATAGGTTTTTTTTTTTTTGCCTTATTGAGGAAAAAACATATATGGAAAAATATT
>Ga0099824_1001745_pt1 | contig 31208 bp, 15 predicted proteins | sample SiratrowhiteBW_FD_76837 | JGI IMG/M metagenome (GOLD analysis project Ga0099824, IMG submission 76837) | Root nodule microbial communities of legume samples collected from California, USA - Siratro white BW | ecosystem: Host-associated > Plants > Roots > Nodule | place: USA: California... | reverse complement strand
AAAACATAAAAACTTAATATATATAAAAAAAAAAAAAGAAAAGAGAAAAAAAAAAGTCTTACAAAAAAAAAAAATATAAAAAATAAAAAAAAAAAATACATATATATATATATATATATATATATATATATATATATTGTTTTACAATTATTTTCATCTGATTTTGAATATTTTTTTCAGATCAATTTGGATTTAAACACTCTTAGATTTCATTATGCATGATTTTAGCTAGTAATAGTTATGATTTTCATATTTAAACATTTTTCAGAAAAAAAAGTAATTATTAGTTATTGTGGCAAATTGATTATCCAATAAATATCAAACTTTGCGAGAGTTTTTTCTTAACGTGATATGGCTAATCTGTTGTATTTTGAAGTAACAATACACTTTGATCATAATATGTACAGAATATTGAAATTGTACAAAAACCAAGTTATCTATCAAAAACATTTGTATATTATTTAACGAATCTTTGTATATAAAATTAAATTATATAAAAATAAGCATTTTATGAGTATTAGAATGGTAATTTTTGGTATTAAATACAGTGAGCAAGAAATGACAGATTGTGATTTCCCAAATTCCATGGGAATGGAATGCTAAAAATAGCTCATACTCGCCGGTTTAGAATTAGAAAAAAAGTAGCATCCCCTTACGATTCTCACTCTCTATCGTCAGTTCTTAAGAGGGCAACAAAAAGAAAAAAATCCGAATTCAGAAGTAAACCAAACAAAATCATAGTAACTCCTGATAAAAAATAAAAGGAAAATACTAAAGTTGAGGGTGGTGTTGTGTTCTTGCCTGGTTTGGTCCGGTTCCACCAATCCAGGTTTAACTTGTACACCTGCATGAACGATCCACGCCGTTGATGGAATAGAGTTGCAACCACCGTTTCCATCACATAGCACAAACACCAATCCAAAACCGTTTGTTTGTTAGTTTCTGGCGTACAGGAAAACGGAGCAAACCTTTTATTCACCTTCTTGGCTCCTCACTCATCGCACCACAACGCTAAATCTTTTCCTGTACGCCCCATCCTTCTCATTCAATTCCCTGCTTCAACCATGCACACCACTGCCAGTCTCTTGCTCCTCTTCTGTTTCCCCGTTTTGTTAAACGCCGCACCCTCCTCCTCCGACAAAGACGGCACCGATTCCTTCTTGCTGGGATGTGGGCTGGGCAAAGACGGCGGCAATGACACCGACGGAAGACAATGGAGCCCCGACGACAAGTACCTCTCAGAGGGCGATTCCCAAACCTTCAAAGCCTCTTTCCAAGACCCTTCGCTTTTGTCCGAGGTTCCATACATGACGGCGCGAATTTTCACAACCCAAGCGACCTACAAGTTCCCCATTCAAGGCGACAAACGTTACTGGCTCAGGCTCCATTTCTACCCCTCTGTTTACAACACCTTCGACCCCGTTGACTCTTATTTCTCAGTCACAGCAAACGGCCTCAAGCTTCTTTCCAACTTCAGCGCCTCCGTCACGTGCCAAGCCCTCTCCCAAGCCTACCTCGACCGCGAGTATTCCCTTGCCCCTCTCGATTCCGACACTCTCACCGTCACCTTCACGCCCTCTGACAAGCACAAAGGAGCTTTTGCTTTTGTTAATGGGATTCAGCTCATCGAAATGCCCGAGTTGTTTGACGAGGCTCCCTTGGTGGGTTACGATGGCCAAACCATGGATACCAAGACGCTGCATTTTCAGACCATGTTCAGGTTAAACGTTGGAGGACAATACATACCTCCAAATCAAGATTCTGGTCTTACCAGAATGTGGTACGATGATATGCCTTACATTTATGGTTCTGCCACTGGTGTCACCAACCAAGCTACCAAGGAAGAAAAAATCGACTACAAAACCCTACCAGAGTCCACTGCTCCTCTCAATGTCTACTCCACTTCCCGATCCATGGGAGCCGATAAGGATGTCAACCTGGGCTACAATCTCACGTGGATATTCCAAGTTGATCCGGCTTCTATGTATCTTGCCCGGTTGCATTTCTGCGAGTATCACAATTCCAGAGTGAATCAGATTGTTTTCAAAATCTACCTCAACAACCAGACAGCGGAGACTGCTGCTGATGTGATTGGGTGGTCAGGAGATAAAGGAGTGCCAACTTACAAGGATTATGTAATATATGTCAAAGATGAGCCTGGCGATGATCAACTCTGGCTTGCTTTGCACCCTGCACCTGAAACAAAGCCAGAATTTTATGACGCGTTACTCAATGGGGTGGAGGTGTTCAAGCTCAATGACACTGACCTGTCTGGTCCCAATCCTCAGCCTTCTGACATGATGGTTCAACATGAGCAAAAGGAAAAGACTTTCGAAACCAAACATGGGACTAGTAAGACTTTTGTTATTAGCAGTGCTGCTGGGGGTGCTGCAGGTTTTGCCTTGGTGGCTGCAATAATTGTTGTTTTTCATCAGCATAATAAAAAGAGAGTTCCGGGATCATACAGCACCTCCTCCAGCTGGCTGCCTCTTTATGGCAATTCGCACACATCAGGCACCAAATGTTCAGCATCAGGGAAGAGTGTGTGCCATTCCAATCTATCAGCCATGGCTCAAGGACTGTGCCGATATTTCTCCTTACAAGAGATGAAGCAAGCGACCAAGAATTTCGATGAGTCTAACGTGATAGGGGTGGGAGGGTTTGGAAAGGTTTATAAGGGTGTTATTGATAACGGGTTCAAAGTGGCAATTAAAAGATCGAACCCGCAATCAGAGCAAGGAGTGAACGAGTTCCAGACCGAGATTGAGATGCTGTCCAAGTTGAGACACAAGCATTTGGTGTCCTTGATTGGTTTTTGCGAGGAGGAGGATGAGATGTGTCTGGTTTATGACTACATGGCTCGTGGCACCATGAGAGAACATCTTTACAAGGGAAGCAAGCCATTGGACATGCTAACATGGAAGCAAAGGTTGGAGATCTGCATAGGAGCCGCAAGAGGCCTTCATTACCTTCACACGGGAGCAAAATACACCATCATTCATAGAGATGTCAAAACAACCAACATTCTCCTTGATGAAAACTGGGTTGCCAAGGTTTCAGATTTTGGACTGTCCAAAACAGGTCCAAACATGAATCAAGGTCATGTTAGTACTGTGGTGAAGGGTAGCTTTGGATACTTGGATCCCGAATATTTCAGGAGGCAACAGTTGACAGAGAAATCTGATGTGTACTCGTTCGGAGTTGTTCTGTTTGAGGCTCTTTGTGCAAGGCCTGCTCTGAACCCAAGCCTTCCGAAGGAACAGGTAAGCCTTGCGGAATGGGCATTGTACAACAAAAGAAGAGGAACACTTGAGGACATCATTGACCCCAGCATCAAAGGGAAGATGAACCCTGAAAGCTTGGTCAAGTTTGCTGATGCAGCTGAGAAGTGTTTATCTGATCTTGGATTCGAACGACCCTCCATGAATGACCTCTTGTGGAATCTCGAATTCGCTCTCAACTTGGAAAAAAACCCCGATGGTTCAACTGCGCCACGTCAGGAGGAAAGTGAGTTCTCAGAAGTAAGCTTGGAAAACAATGACATGGCAGCTCATTACAAAAGCCTTAGCATTGAAAGTGATAAAGGGCTTAGCGAAGACTCCGGTAAAGATATCTTCTCGCAAATTGCCAATCCAACAGGACGATGAACATAAACCACAAATGGAAGCCAGGGTCAAGATTACAGAACCAGCTTTTAGAGTACACAGTTTCATTACTTCTTCCATTCGTTGGATTTTGTACTTCTTTCGTCTCTTCTGCAGTTGTCACCTTAAATAGCTCACTAAGTCTGATTGTCTATAGCCCAATAGCAAACCGTTGTTGTATAAGAAGACAGAAAAGCAAGCTCACCCTGCTTGTTAGGTATAATATATAGCTGAATATATATAATATTGTTTATAGTTCATCTGAGTAAGTATTGTGCCTGTGTAATCAGCAGTGTCAGGATTTAGATTATGTACTATGTGAAGTATGGTTCTGCATAGAAAGAAATTGGGATTCCTTCTTTATCTATACCAATCTATGCTGTGAATTGTGGTAGGATCATAGGTAACGTTACGTTTTCATTTGTTCTATTTTGCTTTGTCTAAATTCAACATGGTTAATGCAGCATTGTTTCTCTGAATTGTACAATTTAATATTTAATGTGCTATATATAAATATAGAGATAAGGATAGACTCTGATTTTGCTATGAATGCTTGATTTTTATATTTTTCCACAAAGATCATAATAAAGAAATCCTATTTCTCATGCTCTGAGTGCACACTCTCTTTTTTTTATGTTTACATGTTTTTACTTTTGACAATATGCAAATTACCCATAAACATGATTCACAAAAACTAGTGTTAGAAAGCAACACTTCATATCTTTTAAATATACCTTTAAATAAAATTATACAGGGAAAGAGTCAAACTTTATCTTTAATCATTCAGTTTTTTTTTTTTACCTGTCAATCTATCAGAGAAAGTAACAAACAAAAAGGTAATTATACTTTGACATAACATTTTATTTTTATATATTTCTCATAAACTTTTATTATTTTCAATAACATTTTATATTTTGGAGAATAAATTGGTCATTTTAAAAAACAAATATTTAAGAAAGTCTTATAAATAGACAATGTTTTTTTAGAACTGAATGATATTCCTTAAGTGAATAAAGTAATCTCTTAATATAACATGTTAAATCTAAAAATAAATATTGAATAGAGTCATAAACTCTTTTCAATAGTTAAGAGAAACCCAAAACAATAAATGCACGGTCTAAAGAACTATTATAGGTGTAAAACCACTTTGAATGAGAATAGTTTTTTCATGTAAAACTTAGTGTAAATATTTAATAGATATCCCAAGTGTAACCAAAAATAAAGAAAACTTGTTTTTCATTATATGTATAGTAGATTGAAGATTGATTAGAATAAGTGAATTAGTTATTACTGTAATTATTTTAATTTGAAACGACCGCAAGTAGCACTGTTGTCAGGAAATGCAATTTGAATTTAGTTTTCAGTATTTTTATTTATTTATATTTTTCAATTTTTTATATTCATATGCATATTTAATTTTATTTTTCTTTTACTAGTTATATTTAATTAGTTTTTCAAATTATTACATTGATCACATTATAAAAAAGAAATTTAATACTAAAAAAAAATCTCAAATTTATCATATTCAATCTTATTTGATTTTATTATGATTTGTTATATTTTATTTTTATCCTTTAAGTATTGTTTCTATCTTTAATGTAAAAAAATAAATAAAATAAAAAACATACATCTAAAATTTATCATATTCAATCTTATTTTATGTTTTATATCTTATTTGATTTTATTTTAATTTTTTACATTTTTTTTTATTTTTAATTATTTTTTCTATATGTAGTTAAGAGTTTCTTTAAAGATCATTCTTTTCACATTTTTGACTTAATATTCTTAAGATCCCAAATAGTCTCATGGCTATGAAAAAACATAAAATTCCTTCAAATGTTTATGTGGGTATTCACTTCATGAAACTTAGACAATAGATGGATTAAACTAAATTTCAAGTCACATTGCATATCTCAATCAGGATTAAATTAAGATGTTTCAAGCAAATTATAAATTTTTTAGTATTGATCACCTAATGCAGTGTTAGACCATCTAACACCAAATAAATAATGGTGTATATATAGAAAAAATTAACTCTAAGTTGTCTGCCAACTGATCCAACAGTAAATTCAATTTCAATCAATCAATATCAATGTTCAAAACTTATTTGAGTAAATAAAGTTAGTAATAACAGTAAATTAAAGAGGGGATTTGAGGATTGTTGTGCAGTAAATTAAAATAAATGATATAAAAATAATGAAAAAAATATTATCTTTCAAACAAATTCTTCCTTTGTCATTTTAAGATTATTATCTTTTAATTCTCTTCACAGAATTAAACTCAACATGCAGTCAATCAAATTCAATAAAATCTTATTAACAAAATAAATATATTCAATATTTCAATATCCACCTCATCTCAAAGAGTCTACTCAATCAGATGTATATCTTTTTATCTTTTGACTAATCATACAAAGAATTGATTAAGACTAACAAATAACTATAATTAAGAAAAAATAATTGAATTTTCACCAATCACTAAAAAACAAGTACTTTTCGAAAAACATAGATTTAAAAAAGATTAACAATATAACACAACTGTTATAAATAATGTAAAGAACAAAACTTTATTAAATAAAAACCTTAGAATTAATTGTGAAATCACTAGAGAATTAACCAAAAAGAGTTTAACCTTCCATGAGGATGATGATAACACAAGAATTACAAAATAAATAAAACTAGAGTTTATGTAATAAAATAAAACTAGAGTTTATATCATGCAGTTGTCTGAGAGTCCACTGTTATCTTGATTAAATTTGAAACTCATAAAATATCTAAAAATAAATAGAAACAACAAAAATAAAAAAATATACTTAAAATTTAATTTTAACCAATAATCTTACTTAAGATTCAATTAATCTAGATTGGACCGATCTTATTTAAAATAATAAATTTATTCTCAATTATCGTCAAAAAAAAATCAACATTAAAACTCTTAGTGTACATTTATGCACAGTTGAATCATGCATGCATAATTGTTTCTATTTTTTTTGTATGAATATAGATAGACTAGATGAAATGACTTGTTTTGTCTGAATTGTATCTAGAAGCAGTGAATTGATTTACTCACTTTTTGATTTGTTTAAATCATAATCAATAGTGCAATAGAATTTTAAGGTTTCAATGTTTAATTGACATATATTTTTAATTTAATTTAACATCAGGTGAAAGAGTTGCAAACAGCAACTAATGACACTAACCATACAGGCCTTGTGAAAGCTAAGGTGATGCGGCCAAATCCAAAAGTTAAAATACTTTTAAAATCAAATAAACTTTTTTTTAAATTTACAATTTAAAAAAATATATTTAAATAGCTATTAAACTTTTAAAAAAGAAATATAAAAAATATATACTGATATCAATAAAACTAGAAAATATAACAAGAAATTCAAGTAATTTTTACACAAAACCTGTAGATGTTGTCTGCACTCCCTCTGACCCATTGTAATCCTAAATAGGGATTTTAGGGATCCAGTCTAAGGTAATAGTTGAAAAGCTAAGATGCAAAGGTAGGAGAAAACAAAAAATGTTACTAGAATCCGCTTAAAAAATCACATGTTATTTGGCAATGAAAATCATAAAAAAACACACCCACCCCAGAATACTAAAAGCAGTAGCAAGAAGAGGTGGAGAAAAGTGAAGCGCCGAAGATCCATGTGCCTCCGCTAACTTAAAATAATGACCGTAGATAGTAATAAATCCGAAGGTCTAGATTTAAACAGAGGGAAACAAAGCGGATCCGTGTGAACCTCCTTTCCACCAATCAGAGCTTACGATTTTCCTCTCTCAGCACGCTATATAAATGTCTTTCACCCCGATCTTCTCTCATCCAAAATCCTCTTCTCTCTGCCCATCTGGTTATTATCCCCTTTCATCCAACCGTTATTTTCAATCAGTTCAGCCATGTCTACGGCAGCGCAACCCAAAGCTAAGAAAACAGCGGCCGCCAAGAAGCCCCTCTCCCATCCTACTTTCGCCGTGGTACTTTCCGATGACTTTTTTCAATTCGATTCATTTTACTCTTGTTCTATTTTGGTTTGTTTACTTATATGTTTGGTTGCATTTGTGCGTCGAAGATGATAGAGGAGGCGATTACGAGTCTGAAGGAGAGAACTGGTTCGAGCCAATACGCGATAACGAAGTTCATCGAAGGGAAGCACAAGGAGTTGCCTCCTACCTACAAGAAACTTGTCCTCCTTCATCTCAAGAAGTCTGTGGCTGCTGGCAAGCTTGTCAAGGTCAAAAACTCCTTCAAACTTGCATCCAATAAACCTGCTGCCCCGGTTAAGGCCGCTGCTGCTGTTCCTAAAAAGCCCAAGACTGTTACCAAGCCCACAGCCAAGGCTGCTGCAAAGCCCAAGGATGCTCCTAAGAAGAAGGCTGCGGCTAAGCCCAAGGCTAAGACTGCTGCGGCAACTGCCAAGCCCAAGCCCAAGGCAAAGCCTGCTAAGGCAGCGGCGAAGAAGGTTGCTGCCAAGCCTGCCAAGAAGACTCCTGTGAAGAAGCCTAAGAGCGTGGTGAAGAAACCCAAGAGCGTGAAATCTCCTGCCAAGAAGGCGAAGAAGTGAGGGAGTGGAGTGGGGTGGGTTTTGATTTGATGTTATAGTGTTATCTATTTCAGATGGAGTCTAGTATAGGTGGATATATTGTTAGGATGAGAGTATTTGATGTAAATTCCCTTGTTAGAAAGAGTTCTTGTTTGCATTGAATACAGTTCTTGATTATTCACTTCTTCATCTCTATTCTTGTAAATTGGATTGAACTTTTCATTTTCTTCCTCGTTGCAGTTGCTCCTTATAGAGAGTTTCTATAGGGGATTTCTGTTGTCGTAAGAAGATGCTTGTCAATTGAAAGAATTGCTTCGATTCATGTTATGTTGCGAACATGAATTGAAAGAGTGGTTTGAAAACTCTTCTGGATCTTTATCAATTTGCTGCAGTGGTTCTTATTTTTTATTATTAAAATGTGATCAGCTTTGATTTAGGGTTTTGTTATGGTGGGGAACAAAATTATAAAACAGGAATTAATCTGTTGAAAGATGCATGAGCTTCAGTGGTTTCCGTAAAGTCTAGAATGACTGAGATTGGTAACCGCCTGGCAATTGTACACGATTTACAATTTAAAAACAACTGGGCTAGTGAATTTGTAGTCCGGCCTGTTTACTAAGTAATTTTGAAAATCAAAACTTTTTATAATTTTAATAAAGAATATAAGTTATGGTCTTTTTAATCCTTAATATATTACTGTCTGAAAACATGTTTGAAGTTTAGTAAATAAAAATTTCTCTTATTTGTTTTTATTTTCTCATTTAAAATAGTGGCTTGAAGAAATTCAGTTTAAGTATTCTCTTATTCATAATTTTATAAACTTTAGTTTCTGCATCTTAATATTATTTTGGATGATTTTATTGAATTTCTCTGTTAATAATTAGTAGATTCTATAAGTTATAAGTTCAATTTCCTTTTAATAAAAGATCAAACTACTACAAATTTTCACAATAGATTTTTTTATCTATAATCTATATTAACTATTTTTTTATCATCTAATGTAGATTTCTAATTTGAATATTAATGTGTTCAAAAAGTTTTATAGTAAGAGTCATAATTCTATAAATTTAGCACTGTCCTATATATATATATATATATATATTAAGTGTGACAATTTATAATAATTAATATCATGAATGCTTATATTTGTGCAAATAAAAATAAGAGTGACGTTATTAGATTTATTCACCTTTGCACAGAGCCGGGTCCCAACCTCTCATATATCTTGATTTGAAACATGAATTCTTGATTCTTTTAAGAATACTTATCCAAATTCAAACACGTATTCTTATTTAATTTTTCTTCCAAATCTTACCTAGTCTCTATTCGAAAATACAAAACTAGCAGAGTACAAGACATTACAAGAAAACAAAATGTGAAACCGTAACACTCAGCCAACCCTGATGCTAGTCCTTGAGAAAGCTAATTATATTTAAAACGGATGGACTAGTCTCTAGGGAAAATTCATACATTGGTACAAAACATATTACATCAATAACTCTCATCAGTATATAGGAAGACATAATAAAGTGTAGCAATATAAGTTACAAAACATATACACCGCAAGTCACAAGAGTCAGTCCGGGTGAAAACAAAATGAAGCCTTGTTTGGTCTCAGCAGTCATGATTGAACTGAAATGTCTGGATTTGCGCAGTCGGTGATGTTGGGAGGAGCCGTTTTTGTTTCCTTATCCACTTTGGATCGTTCTTTGGGTTTGCAAATGCCATTGTTGTTGCTGTTGCTATTGCGTCGAATGTTGTTTTTGTGAGGGAAAGGGGCATTGGAACCACTCTTGATGTGACCTCCTCCTGTACTGTGACGCGCTCGACTACAAGCTTCAGGAGATGAGTTCACAGGATCCCCAAAGCTCCTTCTCCGACTTAGTTTTGGTGATTTCGGTCGAGTCAGTGGCAGCTGTCACTCACCAAACCAAACCCAAATCAAACATTTTTCCACCGAATTCAAACAACCAAAAATACTGTTATCCATCCCTTTAATTCAGAAATTCTTATGGTAGTTTCATATTATTAGATACAGCCCAAATTACCTTCTTTAATTCAGTCTTAGGGGGAGGCCCTTCATAGTAGAAACTTGGTACTGGATTTGCTTTGATTACCAAATTCTTTCTCAACTGCTTGATGGCTGCTTCTTGCTCTTCCTATCATTGATAATTATCAAATAAAAAGGGATGAGGGTGATGTTTCTAGTCCCAAGAGGAAACACAACGATAAGAATTTTGAAATACCACTGTGTGTCATGCAACTATAAGATAAAAACAGTACCTTTAGCCTTGCCTCATACTGGTTTTTCTCTTCTCGAAGAGCTCGATGTTTCTCCTCCAACTTCAGATAAAACTGGATACATACAATAATAATATCAACATGGAACAATCCTCTGTTTTAAATTATATGCAAGAGTCAACTTGTCAGTAAATCAATACCTCCCTCCGTTTCTCTGCACGTTCGGAGCATCTAAATGTAGGGGCTGAACCGAGAGTCACCTTAGATCTGGCTGTGCGCATAGACATAGCACTAGTATTTTTGGTTAAGGAACATTTGATGAAGTAACAGCCGTATTGTTTGGATGGTTTCAAAATAAGAAAAAAAAAATCTCACTGAAATCCATAATCTTATACATGTTTTAGACTGTACAAGTATGAAGTGTCACATGCCAAAAGATTCTTCCACTGTAGGTAAAACTTGCTCTGTTAACAATAAACCATAAAAGATTCCATGTTTAAAGGATACGAGGAAGCAATAGACCAATTATCTTCATCATCATAGTTCTTCTTATCATGTTGCAACGGCTTGCTTGATGAAAAAGGTGAGTTTGGCTGAAAATATAGAAATTTTTAGTTAGTTACTCAAACAAAAAAACAAACGAATAAACATGTGCAACTGCAGAGCATCGCGGCAAACGTCAAAACATATAAATAGAAAGTCTATTAACAAAAAACCTTAACAAATTAGCAATGTGCACAAAATAAACCATTCATGTATTTCTTTGGCATGATAATTTAAGCTTCCCATGATCGAACAGAGTTGAAATCGATCCAATGCTTTTGTATGTCTCAAATTTTTAATCACATAAAGTATCTCCATTTCATGCTTTAAAAAATTCCTTTGGCAAGCTTTCTTGTTTAAATGACAGAGGGTTGAGAAACTAAACCTCTGTCAAAGAAACATACTCGCACAAACAAGCATGCCTGAAAAACAAAATGAAGATCCTAGTTCTGTAATTCTAAGTAAAACTGGAAACAACCTACTAATAACATATATGCACAACATTCACTAGGTTTATTACACGTCCTTGGCTAAGTTATATAAGTACTTATGAATTGAAGTGGTTCATGCTTCAACATCAACGTGTGATGGCATAACAACAAGGACCATCAATTACCTGTGAATTCTTTGATGAGATAGGTGAGTGCATGTTATTAGTGCTTGGTGACAAATTCAGACCAGTTGGATCAGCTTCAGTATCAACCATTTGTGTGTGAGATTCATGCTTTTCAGTAACCAGATCAGTTGGATGTGTAACAAAGTGACCAGTATGCTCTTTTCCAGCAGGCGAGCTAAACTTAATACTGTCACCCATTTTGACCACTTCAGAATTCTCAATCTCCTCCTCAGGCAAGTCAGTATTACAGTTCGTTGTTTTGGCACTCAAAACATCCTTCTTCTCATGGCTTTTCTCCACAAAAGAATTACCTTTGGTACATTCCTTTACCTCATGGTCCTTTGCCTGAGCCTTAGCTGCTGCCATTTTAGGAGAAATGCATACATTATCATTAGAACTACCATAGGAAGCTGGTAGTACACCATTTGGCTTCTCGTCCACAACTTGCATTCCTGTAACTTCTCTCCCCATGGTGCTGCAGGATATAATTTACAGGATGAGTAACACAAGACTCAGACAAAGATTAATGTAGAAATGTCATCTATCAGTACTACAAATTGAAGAAATACTACACAATTAAAACATAGTTACGCCACCCCATAAACCAAACAAAAAGTTACTTCATATGTTTAAAATCTGTTTGGTACACTGTCCTGTAAACGAAGGTACAAGATTAAGGGATTGGTTAAATATCCTTATATAGATTAAAGAAATAGTAAACAGAAGCTACTTCTTCTGAATGAGTTATAAACAGATCCAGGAGAGAACCCAGTTCAAAAAGAAAATGTTGTTCATATGAATAGATTCCACAGAATTAGCAATTTTGAAAATTTCATCACAACCGCCTGTAACCTCCAAATTCTGAGCTAATCATTTCCCATTTTAGAAAAGAAAAAGAACTTCTCATCTTCAACGCGCTTTGACGTAGAACGGGAGAAAACGGCAAGAGGAGCCATGATTCTCCAGCATAAGCACATACTTTTTCACAAGTACGCACTAAAATTTTATATAAGAAGCCAAAATGAAAATTAGAAAGCTACTCCAATACGATCTTTAATTGAAAGGTAAAAAGAAATATATATTTACATAGTAGAGTAATAAAGTGAATGAAAGATAACAAACAACGTTTCCCTTTGTCTGGAAGAACAGAAACGGAGACGCAAAAGGACTAATTCGAACAACTAAATTCACCAGTAACATGTGTGACGAGTCAGTAGAGAAACCGGAAAATTAAAGCTTTTGAAGAGAAAAGAAACTACATAAACCCAGCAAGTGAAGGAATCAACCGAAGAAATAACAACAGTGAAAATAAACAAATAAAAACATAGAAAAGGAAAAAGGGAATTCCAATTCCACTTTTGACCCAATATTCGTATCCCCATTTTGAAAAGGAGAAGGCTCACAGGTTGCGGCGAAAGAAGATGAGGTTCTCGGGAGCTAGGTAGCAGTGGCGAGTATCAAAATCAACGAATCAGAAGAAAGATCAAAGAAAGGAAAAGCCCACATCAGAAATCACATAAAGAAGCAGAGGAGAGTGGAAATGGCAGATAAATCTCTCCACAGTAGCGCGAAGCAGAGTTAGGTGCAACAGAGATCGACACCCACATTGTAAAGCAAAAGAAAACCAAGCGCAGAACGGGAACAGAGTGAGCAAAGAATGAGAGAAATGTAGCTTACAGTTGTGGCCTGATCTCACAAGATCTCCTTCTACTTCTTCTTCCTTCTCTCCTCTTTCTCTCTCTCTTTGCGTGTGTGTCTCTGGTTGTGTGCTTGTTTTGTTTTATTTCGTTGTGGGTGGGTGCCGAATACAAAGAAAGTCCAAAATTTATGTTTCAATAATATTCTTTTGCTTTATCAAAAACCTCCTTTCTCTTTTTTATTCTCACTCTCCTCCTGTTTGTGTTTATGTTCCTTCGTTGCTTTAACATTATTTATAGATGGTCTTTTCTGGTTTTTAACGGCCATTTTTCACCGAGGTACTTTTCTCCGTTGGTTGTGTGAACCCAGCGTTTAACGGCGTTAAATGAGAGTGAGGTTAAAGTCAAATGAAAAATCAAAATGTAGAGTAAAAGGAAGACGAATGATATCAGTCATCCAACAGATAAGGTATATGCTTTGGTCTTATAGACATACCTAAATATAGCCAAACAATTATAGACTACTAGACCAATATCTCCACATAAATAATACACAACACTTTCCTAATTTTTATACATAAAAAATGCTTTTATCCACACTTACTTACCTTCATGATTTTTTTTTTTACTTAATTACTTATATGTTTACTATTCACTTAACTTAAGATGTTTACTAATTCCTTTTTGCATCCTCAAACTTGAGCTTCTTCACTTTTTAAACTGTGAGGCTTAAGAGTTTATTAGACATTGCTTTTATTAGTGAAAAAGTACACAATCACAGTTTTACATTTATGGAAAAAGTACATAATTTTTTTTAAATTAATATTTTTAGAAATTGATTCTTGAATAATTTTGTTAACATTATAGTTGTTTGCGTTTTACACGGTAATAAAATTGATCTTGTATCAACATCAGGAGGAATAAGACCGTGATTATAGGATATTAATTGTAAGCAAAGAAAAAAGTAGTCGAAAAGAAGAAATGCATTTTCTGTTATAAAGTTGTTGAATAACTAATCTAGAATATGTTTTTAAAGAAGTATACGTACTGCACTTTAATGTATGAGAGAATTGTTTGATTTCATTAGAATTAAGAATTTCATTCACATCAACTTCAATCCAGTTTTATATCATATATCATTCATTAAAGTGTGAAGTTACTTTACATGATTTTGATGATAATCCAACCTTGTTAAGAAACTCAATAAACATCCTATTCGGGTATGTTAATTAACTCTTCTTGCTAATCGCTTATTTCACTGAGTTTACCTTCGCCATGTAAATCTAGTTACCGTGAATCATATTCATTAGATATAGTTTCTTTTTTCTTTTTCACTTTTATGTTTTATTTCCTTTTATGAAATGGAGTTTGGGTATTCTACCTCTTTCTTGAAAGTAAAGCGACAATTTGATAGTACAATGATAATGATTAAAAGCCATGATAATGATGGAGAAGTTTAAGCAACAATATCTGAGTAGAATTAGATGAGTAGGATTAGGAAGGGATCAAAAGGGTAGCAAGTGGGCACAGTAAAACCACAAAAAAATCCTTCTTTTTACTTTTCCCTTTTCCCCTCTCTTTGTGGGGTTGTTTTGTTTGTTCTTCTTCTTCTTCCCTCTTCACTCTTTCCAAATTTCTAGTGTCCATCTTTATTTAATAACTGTGCCTGCCATTTGACCAGACATAAAGGTTAGGTATGTCACCCAATAACTACTACTAGTGAGTGAGTAAGAATGATGCATACTCATCACCCCAACCGCCACAACCATCTTCACTCAATTCACTCTCAACATTTCTCCTCGATGCTACCGTGGAACAACATTGTAAAATCACGTGACAGATTAAATGTAACTTTCATTTATAACTCGTGAATATTATCATTATTATGCCATCAAATCTCTTCCTATGTTGTTTCTCTGGGTGTGGACAAGGTTCAGGCTTCACAAATTTGTGACACATACTACCCACTTGCAAAATTCCATGTCATTAACAAGGTCTCATTTTAGTGATATCAGTTGAAAAATGCGTACGCACCAGACTTGGAAGCTATGCATAGAATTGTGACACAAATTATGAAAGTTCTGTTTTTGATAGAAAAGTGCACGTCTAACCTTCATTCCATTATATGCAGGTATGTATATATGGTTGATTAATTGTTCTCGTCACAAATCCCGAGCTTCTTTCTTAAGATAAAAAGTAACATCTTGAAAGGGTATTTTTTATTGTTAGGTAGGTGTATAATCAATCAATGATAAATGCAAACCATTTTGTTTTCTTCCGGATGATTACACGTTGAGAGATGTTTACCCAAATTCATGTAAAGAGAAGTTTGTAACATTTTCTTTTGTATGATGATTGTTCACAAAGCATAATCAAGGTGAATGTTACTTGCCAAGAGTTTTTTTTTTTTATTTTTTTATTTTAATACATAGGGTAACAAAAATGCCAACCAAGAAGCTTAGGTTGCAAGCTATATATGTTTATTTTTGAATATGAGCTAACTCGATAGGTAACTCACGAACAATTTTTTTCATTATAACATGTTCCCACACCTTCTTTATATAGTCGAGGTACAGTAGCAGGGACACCTTTTCTCTTTTTTCTCGTTTTGCTCATCTTCTAAGGCGGCCATTCCCTTTTGAATTTGAAGGTGCAAAGGAGGTAACTATTTCAATTTGAAAACTGAAATTCCCCTATTAAAAAAAGTTGTAGTTTGGTTAGTAGAAACTAGCAATAACTTCATTATCAATTTATTGATCATGTTAATTGGTAACTAAATAAAGTACTTGCACGCTTGTAGGTAGATAGAAAAGCCTTTAAAAAAGAGGTTCTTTATTGGCAGTGGAGAATAAGAGGAATCCTATATATTAATTGTTTGTTTAATAATAGCATATGTTGGTAGAAGGTATTATTAAACACGGATAATATCTTGCACTGCCTTAAATTAATGGGCCAAATTATTCATTACCTATATTCTGAGAGCTTTCACTTCATGCCTACATAGACATTGTTGTATACCTAAAAATTTGAAGCCAATATACGTTCCTTCTTTGTTACTTTATCTACTTTGTGCAATTGTATTATCTTTGAACAAGAGGGGTCAAAATTACTGGTGAAGACCGAATAACTTTCTGTCAGAAATGGGTGTAGTAAGAGGCAATGAGACACTCTTCGCAGTCACTTGTCTCTAGACATTCTTTATTGATATATGATATGGTCTTGCATTTGTTGTACGTTCTGGCATTGCTACATATTGTTGTGGTTTGTGAACACTATTTATGGAGACTTCCGTTTTATTGTCTATCGTTTACGGGAATCTATTCTCCTCCTAATTCCTAACTCTGGAACAATGTACCACCTTTGACCTTTGAACATAAAGTATGCTACTATTACTACACTATGATTTGCCAAGATTTTGCTTTATCGTCCTGCTTATTCTTTGTTTTTGCACCGACGGGGAAACGAAAGACTTAAAAAAGATGCTTTGTCATGTTACTTTGTGTTTCCTCGATTATTTTAATGTTTGATACTATCACATTTCAATAATTAAATTCTGAATTAAAATCGTTTCTCAACATACATTAATGTCATCAAGTACACAGTATCGTTGTTTATTTCAAAAAGAAAAAGAAGTTTACAAGAATTGACCATATTTAATCTCTATTTTCAATCGTGGGCTACTTTTTCTTGGCCCTGACTTGAATATTCCATTTCTTATTCTCCTTTCAAGATTTTCACAAATCGAAAAAAAAGTTGAACCTTCGCTTCATAATTAATTGACCTTTCCATGACCCTTATGCTAGGTTTGGTTTGAGGGGTCGACCTGTATGCGATGATAGAAGGACATGATCACTTTTGTTTGGTTGAAATTATTTGTGTTGATTTAGAAGAGTAAAAAGGAGGAAAATGTAAGAATTTCATGTGCACTTCATTGCGAAGATGAGGGAAAGTCACGAAAAATACAGTTTTAACCTTGCATGTGATACTACAATATCCATTACTATGTAACATTATACTGCCATGCATGCAACACCTTTAATAAAGATTTCCCAACACCTTTGGCATAGATGCTTCTTAGACTTGGAGAGGAATCTTGACTGCGTATGTTTGATGGTGGTTGAAGGATTTTAATTCATTATTAAAAAGAGATGTTGGAGACAGAGTGGTCACCAGTTGAATCTTCTTTATCTTGTTGTGGCTCTCTGTTTCATCTTTTTTGTGAGCTCATGAGTTAGAAGTTTGTGGTGAATGAGAAAGCTGGTGACTTGGTGTGTTGTAGTATAATTTCGTGGTGGCAGGAGAACATGGCGGCGGAAGTCGGCGGTGAGCGAATTCGTCAAAACAGTGATATTCAAATGTGATAATCGATTATGGCAGAAAGTATAATCGATTATAATATATTTTGGCAAGCATAATTGATTATCCTGATACCATAATCGATTATGTATCAAATTTTATACATATAATTATCTGCATTATACCATTATCTTACTCTAATAATCGATTATCTGCATTGTTGTTCATATTTGACGCTTGAGTGATGTTTTTTTTCTTGCTTTGGGATTGTTGATGGTGTTCTTCATTGATGTTTATGACATGTAGGTGTTGGAGAGCTTCATCTCTTGTTGTTCCTGAGTTTCCTGTGGTTTGGTTGGTGGTGGAAAGCGTTGTTTTTGTGGTAAGATTTTTTTTGGGTCATTGTTGGTCTGTGGATAAGTGTGTGTGGGTTGGGTTGAACATTTGTTGTTTAGGTTTGTGGGGATGAGTTGAAGTTATGTTGATTTGGTTTGCATAGGTACACAGTTGTGGTGTTGTTTGCCATTGTTGTCTGTGTTGTTGATCTGGTTTAGCAGAATTTGAATACCTAAGGTCAGTAGTGAATATGTATACAATATGATTTATTTTATTTTGCTGTGTATAATTATTTGGTATATCTCTCTAGTATATTTAGAAATTAGGTTAATATTATTTAAGAATTATAGTAAATTATTGAATACGTTTAAAAATTATATTTACTATATGATTTTTATTAATTCATTTAAAATAATATAGGATATTTATTATGATTTCAATAAATAGTAAAAATTTAAGTATTTAAGAATTGCTTTTATTTAGAAAATGTTTTCAATTGAAAGATTTAGTTAATTAGTTATATTATTTATATACGTTTTCTTAAAATTAAAATATAATATGAGTATTAATGTACAAAGTTTTATTTTGAGATGATAATTTTGTAGGAATTGAATTTATTTAGTATTTATGATTATTTTACTGATTTATTAATTTAATTTTTATTAGCATATTAATTTATTTATGATATAAAAAGTTTGTTAAAAAAATAAAATTTTGAAATTAAACTTATCTAGTAATTTATTTAGGATTTAAGTTAATTTTAGGATTTTATTTAGAAATTAAATTAAATTAATGTTATAAATATTATTTAGGTTTATTATTTTTTAAAAATATTCAATAAATCACTACAAGAAAAAGTTAAATTACTGACAAAATTTTATCGACAAAATTTTATTCGTCGATAAAATATCATTATCGATGATTTTATCGACAGATATCATCCGTCGCTAAATTTATGGATGAATTTACTTTAAATTCGTAGATAATTACTGACGAACTCAAAAATTCGTCAGAAATTACCGACAAACTCAGAAATCCGTTGGTAAATTTATCTACGATCAATTTATCACGAATTTTGAGTGTTTTCGATAAATTTGTCTCGTCGATAATTTTTGTTTTTTTTAGTGAATTAAGAATTAAGATGTCAGAGTAGGTATCTTAATTATTTAATATTGAATACGCTAAGTATTATATTGAATAATTTATGATTTTTATTAATTTATTTATTTAAATTATTTATTTATTTAAATTATATAAGATATTCATTCTGATTTTCAATAATTGAAAAAAATTCCTACTGTAAGTTGTTATGAGGAGCTAATTACATGTTGCAGGATGATTACTTACACTTTATTTCCATCTCATGGGACTTATATTTCTCTACAAGTCTTACGATTAAATATCAAGAAGAGATCTATTACTAGAAAAATTTTCAATGCAAGTTAATTAGAGATTGCAAGATTATAAAATATAAGAATTGTATAAATATTGAGTAGGAAAATTGAGTGAGTATTCCCATTATATTAATATGTATTGATAGGATTTTGGACATTTAGAAACAAGGCATTGATGGACAAAGCTTACAATATTAGTTGAATCTATATCAAGTTCTTTCTAATGTTCCAGACCTCGTTTTCTATAACATAAACGAAAAAATTGGTAACCCGTCATCTTAACACATTGCAATTTCGACAAATTACATATTGTGCAATGAATTTTACAACAAGATATTAGCACAACGATTTTTACTTATTCTCCTAAGCAATTACTTGCCGTTAATAATTTCCAATGTGTGTGATGAGTTACATTGGAGGAGATATAAATGATGTATGACATTTAAGTTGGGTTGGTGAAAATATATAATATAGTTTGTCTTTGTGCAATTAAAATATTTTGTTTTTCACATAAAGTAATTGTGCTTTAAATACTTTTTCAAATGTGAATGATTTAATTTATTTTGGTACACTTATTTTTCATTTGTTGACATATAGTTGCAATATGTTTCACTATTAAAGTACATTATAGACTCACACATAGTCTCATTTAAATTATATGCATTAAAAGCCATAGGAAGTTTCAAAACCTAAACCCTTTGGACAGGTACTTATGTTCCCTACATTTGGCCACTAAGATCAACTCTTCTAGTTGAAGAAGAACACACACCCTTATTTGTCCATTCACCTCTTTTGCATGGAATCCCTTTACCTTCATTTAATGTGAAAAATTGACGTTGTACACATCCTTGCAAATACAACTGCACCTAGTAATATTTTTTTTATTTTAATTTTTTCCCCTTTTCTAACATGTATTATGGGAAGTCACCTGTCCTTTCAGCCATTTAATACGAACTCTGTTCTACATTTGGTCTCCACCAACCTTTTTTATTTAGTCATAGCCATACCAACCAACACTAACTTGATTCAATATTTGGAGTTAATGACACACTTGTTAACGAAGGTGGACAAGTGGCCCTGACAGTTGATATGTGCTTTCATAGTGTTGATGCTGCCAAGACCTTCTATTGATAATATGTCATTTGAAAAGGTTTTAGAATAAGGACAAGAAGTTAAAAGAAAGGCTCTAACAACGAAGTTAGGTATGTCATGCTTGTTTGTGTAGGAATAGGGACATATGTGTCCCCCGTTCCAACAAAGGTATCCACAAAACCAACTCAATCAATTCAATGTGGTGCCCACATAACACTTGAAAAATCACGAACGCTCACATGAGTTGAGCCCCACAAAGTCAAGATTGTTTCACGGTAATCGAAAATCAATCTACAAGTGAAGAGAACACTTGATATTAACAATGATGTGGGCGTGCATGTAAACAAGACTTTTAGATCCTTAGTGTCTCCAACTGGAAGGTATGACAATATTGAATTTCTTGAGCGAGATGTCTGTAATTATGTTGGTGAACATCATAGAGCATTGAGAAAGGACAATGATGGAAAATTCTTACTAGACTATTTTTCCCTTATATGTCAATTAAATGAGGATTTCTTTCGCACCTCTTACTATTGTTGCTATTGTGGTCTCCGTCACACCTACTACTAACCATACCATTGTAGATGAGCACAAGGACAAGTGTAAGACTCCTTTTCAGGAGGTGTTGAAAGCAATCAAGTCGAGCTTAGCCAAGAGGAAGAGGAAGGATAAATTCTCAAAATTGGTTGTCAATCTAAAGCCAATGTACTCGCATCGTCGTGTTACCCTTTGAGACTGTGTATCGTGCACTGGTCTTTCCCCGCCCTTGGCAAATAATTTAATTCCTAGCAAATAATTTAATTGATAGGGTTGGGCTAGACTCAGCTACTTGCTCAATGCATTGGGTTATGACATGTAGGTATTGGTCGAATCGTATGTATTCTAGTCCTGGTTAAGTATTACAAGTTGCTTATTGAGAGCTTCCAACTCAACCTGATGTTGGTTTCGCATGAGTTCCAAATCCTTGTCAAATTTGTCTTGTGTGTCAGCTATTGTGTTTTGGATGTTCCTTCATTCTTCTGAAAGAGACTCTCCATGTGTGCTTTTAGGGCACCTAATGATTGAAGCGTCCATCATAGGGTTTGATGATGATGATTCAACAATTCTGCTTCTAGTAAGTATTATAAGATTTGTAATTTGGGAATAAATTTACATAAATCATACATTAGACTTTAAATGTTCTTTTCGGAAAGGAACATGGTTCTTCCAACATAGAAATAGAGATATTCGTACAAGACAAACTTAAACATCCACAAATTGATCATCAAGTTATTGATGATCAAGTTGCTGATAAAAGTTAATTAAAAGAAAATCTACGTAGAGAAGATTTTCTAATTCTCAATTTAATAAAAGTTAAAGAATTTATAGAATATAAAAAGTACATGAGTATTGAGTGAGAAAATTAAATGAATACTTTCTTTAAATCTATCTCTATTTATAAGATTTTTGGTATATAAAAATAAAATCTTGATAAAAAAATATAATTAGATTATTTAATACATCGAAATCGATTATATATCCAAATTATAAGCGAACCAGTCCAATTTATTCTAATTTATTTTATATAGATATTATAATGCTATTAAAAATAGCTCATAGAGAGGTAGGTAAAAAACCACGTTATTCTTTGTACACCAAAAAGTGAGGCGTAAACACATTTTAAATTATTTGATTTATAAACTACAGTCTGAACCGTGGCGTGTATGCCACTTCTTGTGTCCGAGGTACAAGGATGATTTTAATTGAATTGTTTAATAGTTTTAATTGAAGCATCAGCGATTAAGATCTGAAATCTACGTACGACAATTCCAATATCTAATGCATTTAGATATCATGGCCAAATCCAAAACAATTGTCACCATGTATACTAATTACAAACCTAACAGTTTTATCATGTCCAATACCTACATGTATTTTACTCAATCTGATTTACTTAAAAAAAACAAAATGTTTTATATTTTTAATTTTACATTATGTTAATTATATTAATTTTTATTTAATACCTTTATTATAAAATAGTAGTTAAAGATTAGTAAAAAAATATTGTAAGAGCCTTTTATTATGAAAGAATAGTTTTTTGGGAAAATATTTTTTTTTTTTTGCTTTTAATGTGTTTGTTAGAATTTCTGGAAATAATTTGTAATTAAAAAGAATCCGAAAGTTGATTATGACCAAAAGATATTTAAACAACTTCCCATAAAGTTAGTTACTTCTTTACAGTAAATACACATAAATTAGCTTCCACATTTTTTTTAATTTCTAAAATATAATAACTGAATTTTGAATAACCACTTATGGGCAATTTTTTATTTTTAAATAGCTGGAATAAAATATACAGCCTTTTTTTCCTTTATATAGCTAGAATCTTAATTAACATTCAGCGTTAAACTGCATATATACCAACAACAAGTAGCTTTCCAAATGAATTTCTTAAGCAACCTACTTATTTTTCTATTTCGAGTATAATTAAGTGCATACTAACGCATCATTATTCATTAACTACATATGGAACACGTATAATATATTTTAATAATTAATGACATTTAAGTCTCACCCATCACATGTTATTTTCAATCAATTTCGTATGCCTAAGAACTTAGAGGCTAGTGCAGTATCTTAACCCTTCACCAAATGATAGTTTAGAGACTGCTTTTTGTTATATTAATCACTTCAACTAAACCAATTTATATTCTCCATATGATTAAAGTCTCTTTTCACATATAAAAAGCCTCAATATTTTATGTAGAAATTACCTTTGTGCTGTGTTGACCTTTATGTTCCATATAAACAAACAAAAATGCAAATAATAAGCATTATTTTGGAGGATCATCAATCCTCGTCATAACACGTTTTGAAATCAAGAAATAATGTTTTTCTATTATACTTACGATACATGTATTATTATACTTCATATCCCCAAACATGCATATATATAAATAAATTAGAAAATCATGAGGACGAGATATGAAAGCTTAACCGATGAATGATCATACAGTTGAGAAAAAATATAAGAAAAAAAGTCACGGGAAATAAGTATATATATTTTATGGTAAGATAGAACAATCATTTTCACTGCACATGCCAAGTTAATTTCATAAACACTGATGTATTATTTAAAAACATTGTGATATATTCTAAAGGCTATAACAAAAATTTGGTGTATGTTTGAATCAGGTGGATGGAGTTAGGCATGATTAAGCTGCCCCATCTATAGGTTTAGTTTAACTCATATATCAACATGATATGGCAGAGAGAAATCATCTCCTAGAATCAAATCAAGAGGCATTGGCACAGCTACATTTGGTAAGTGTTCACACACCAAAATTTTCATTTGACTTTTGTGCTGCATTTGTTGTTTGTTGTGTTTAATTATGGTATGGTGAAAATAGTAGTGGACGTGACAATGGTGGTGTAGTGTGCTTTGTTAGAGAGATGTTGTATTCTCACAAAGAAAAGGACTAAAGCAGATCTAGAAGTGCAAAAAGAGCGTGTGGGCACTTTGATTTGCTTCCACCAATTAATTGGTCCCATATCGAATAACTTGTGCACGTTTGGAAATAGACCCCCCTCTCTATCCCTACATTTCTTTCTACTAATACCAATTATCAATTTCTCTCTATTATCAAATATTCCTACCTATTACTTCAGCCTAAGAAACTACTGAATCTCTTTCCTTTTACACTTTAATAGGAGAAATTAGGTTGTGTATTAATTTGGTGTATATTATTCTAGTGCATGCCATGATAAACTTGCTAATCTTTATAATAACGACAAGCTTTATCCTTTACACAGTGGATAATTAAAAAGTGTGGATATGGATTAAAATCTTTGGAAGTGAAATAAGAAGAAGTGGAACTTCGATCATATAGTATTTCTATTATACCAGTGGCTGAGTTTTGTTAATAAGATACCGAATTTTTAGACAGAGTTAATGTTTCAATTTTAAGTCCGTTAAAATGATATTATTAAAGTTAATTATTGCATCTGTTTTAGAATTTGACCTCAATTCTTAAGAAATATGAAATTATTGAGTGTACTAAAAAAAATAATTACATAATATTTTTTTTTAGAATAAAAAAGTAAAATATAAGCAATAGGAGATAAAATTTGATTAATTTTTTTCTTAAATACACAAGTGATCTCGCTCATGTTCTTGTTTTATCTACTTTGTTCTTTAATTGTTTTCTTATTTTAACTCTTATAATATTATGTTTTATTATTTTAATTGTTATATTTTGTTTGGTTTAAAAAATGAAAAAGAAAAGTAAAAAATGAATTAAAAATTATAATTAAGGTTGTTTGGATGATGAAAAAAAGTGAAAAATGAGAATGTTGATTTTATCGATATAATAATTTTTTTTTATAAATTTAAAATGTAATTTGTACAATATTTTAAAAAAAATACTTTTATATAAAACTATTTTTAAAATAAAAATTAGGGATCAAATAAATTTTAAATTAAAATAACAAGTTATTTCCAAATTTTAATAAATAAATATATTTTTTTAAAATAATGATATATTAAAATAGATTATATTATAATATATCAAAATTTAAATTATTTAACTTTATTTATTATTTTAATATTTTTATGTTAATTATATATTTTACTATAATTTTATATTAAAAAGGGCTTATATTTTCATATTAATATATAATATTATAATATGTTGATAAAATATTAATAATATAATTATTATAAAAGTTCATATGTAAACTAAATACTAATAAATATTTTAAATGTTATCTATAAGGTTGAAAACATATTATATAAACAAACCATCAAATCAACCTAGAAGGTAATATGACATAGCAAAATAATAAAACTAAAAAAATTAAACAAAGTGTAAGGTCTATCTCTTATGTTAAAAAATAAAATAATAAAAGAAAGAAAACTAGAATTGAGGTGCAAAAATCTCTCGATTATTTATTCTTTATAATAGTCATTCTAACAGGTCTTTTAGCAGCCTAGGAAACACACTTTCTCGGTCTCCTGGATTTCCTATAAGTCTAAACACAACCTTTTCAACTCATTTGAATTACTAGGGACCCCTCCTCCACCTGATCGACCCAGTACTTAGAACTTACATTCTTCCTTAAACTTAAAAGAAAGAATCTAAGTAACTTGTACCTCTCCTGCATCTAGGTGCAGCTCCACAGGCATGAACCAACAGTAGTTAAGTGCAAATCAGAAGAGCTAAAACAAAACTCCTGGACTTTCAAACCACCAGCCATCGTGGCATCAAGCTTAACCTAGCAAAATCATGAGAAGTTATTTCAATGATTTTTTCGGCAGCTATAGAAGCATTATTAGGTGTAATGCCAGACCTGCGAGGTGATTCAACCAGATCATCATGACCATTAAAATTTGAGTTAGAAGCCTCCTCCCCCAACATATTCACCCATTTCTTAGAAACCAAACTCTGAATACTAGCACCCTGTAAGAAATTCTCTTCAAAAGCAATAGGTTTAAAATTATATTATTTGTCCCTGGAACAATGGCAAAGGAAGCAACTAAGGGGGATTGGAACCACAATATTCACATTTTCATGCTTATTTTAGGACAAGTTTTCATCCAGAACAAACAATTTAGAAAAAAGTATTAAAAAATTCAAAATTAGACAAGTGAGCCAAGTCACCCTTAGGAGAAACATGTTATATCTGCTCAACATTCTGAACCAGAGAGGCCTGCTAAGAATCATTAACAAGACTTGACATCCCTTCTAAATTATCTTCCTGATTACGGTCATTATTAGGAGCAATAACATCACCTCCTAAATAAGATGGTTTAGAGTCATTACAAACATCAATATTAGCAACATTAACTACCTCAGTATGCATATTCACATTTTCCTCCTTTGTCCCCAAGTTGGACTTAGGAACATATCATTGTTTAGACTTCACTTTGTTGATCAGAGTTATCACTTCGAGGTTAAAATGCTTGTAAGCAGATAACATATAATCAATCATTTTATAAAAAGATTCAAAAAATGAAAGTCGTTTATACTCCACGTCAACTATAAACACAAAATATGGATGCTCCACTAAAAAGAAGAGATAGTAAATTCACATAAACAAGTATATGAGCATAGAAATCAAAAGAAAAAATTATAATATAATCATCTAACGCAAGAGAGATACTATTCCCTTTTACTATAAAAAAAATAACATGCGATTCTCAATATTTTAAATAAAGGTGATGAATTTATATCCAAATGTTTTGTTTTCATAAACTTTGTAGTTTTGTAGTTGGTGGAACGAAGTCTCTAATCTAAACAAATATCAGCAAAAATTCTAGAAAAGGATTTTAAGATCCAACTACTAATACATATAGCATGTCGTTCAAAAGATAAACAAAAAGTTAAAAAGACCTTTACGAATAGAAATTGCCTTTCAATAGAGAAATTTCAAACAAAATCCAACAAGAAACAAACATAAAATGCTCCGTAACAAAGAAAATAAGACGCTCTGAAAAACCTAGCGCAGCCACCCCGGCACCATTCACTTTTGTCAATAACTTAGCGCAATCCCACCCCAGAAGTAATTATCACAACTAGTAATACAAGAAATGGTTAACAAAATCAATATTTATTGAGTATATTATATTTAATATTTTTACAAATCATGGTTATATGGAGAAAGTTTATTGATAAACATTATTTTTATTTTTATTTTATTTTTCATACTTTTGTCTATATGCGTGAATAATAAATCACACGAAAAACACATGATTACCGTGAGATAAAATTTTACATTTTAGATGTATAAATTTATAGAAATCAAGATGAAAAAAATAGATATATTATAAGAATAATTTCCAAACTAATAAAAACACTATTTAAGAAAAATTATTGTATTTTAATTATTATGTTGTTCAAACACAAAATTATTTTAAAATGCAAAAATTATTAAAAAAATTAATTTATATAATTTCTTACTTACTAAATGTGTAGTGTTATTTAAATTCATTCAACGCTTGATTTGCATAAAATAAATAATTATAATGTATTAAGTTACCTTGAATCATAATTAGTAAAACAATGTCCAAATTTAAGCATAAAATATGTTTCAAATGATAATATAAAATAAGATGTGGGTTTATGTTAACTACGTAAATTATTGTCATAGTACATTTATTTTATCATTTTGGTCTAAACAAATTGATCATTTTAGTCTTGTATTATATGTTTGTTGGTTTTAGTTCTGGTTACCAAAATTTCACCTTAAAATGGTGATTTGGCATAAGAAATGTCACGTCACCCTAACATATGTGCTACGTAGTATGATTGACATTTTATTCTCCATGCCATTATTTAGCGTTAAAATCTGGATGGAGTAGGTACCAAAACAATATAAGTTTATATCATAAATTTTAAAATAACAAAAATTTAGGGATACATTAGATATGCCACTAGCATATTTAAGTTTCTTTTTTTATGAGTGGAGAGGAGGAGGATAAAACTTTGGCCATTAACAACTATAAAATTTGGTACTAAGGTACTTAACCCCTTTAAGTGAAAATAATGATGTTATTGATTGTTTTAAAAGTCATGATGATAAGGCTTAATTATGATACAAGTTCATATTGACACTTTTAGGCTAGATTTTTTTTTTTTTTTACTTTATTAAGTAATAAGATTAAAGTAAACTAAAATTTTTACTTTATTAAATAATAAAATGGTATAAATTGAAAGGTAAAATGGTATGAATTAAAAGGTAAAATGATATACATATACCATTTTTTTAATATGAACATTAAAAAACATTACAAAAAAAATTATTTAGAGATCAATTCTTAACTACCAAATAAAATGGTTACTAATTGTGATCAAATTAACTACCAAATTAAATTTTAGTTATTAAATAACTACAAAATAAAAGTAATGATTAAATTTAGTAACCAATTAAGTCAAGATAATTGCTATCTAACATTAGCTACAAAGGTTTTAGTCACTTATATCATTAGTTAGAGACTAGAATCTAATGGTATAAGTGTCTAAAACTTTTGTAGCTAATGTTAAATATCAATTATCTTGACTTAATTGGTCACTAAATTCTATAATTACTTTTATTTTGTAGTTATTTAACAATCAAATTTTAATTTGATATTTAGTTTTATCACAATTAGTAACCATTTTATTTGATAGTTAAAAATTGATCTCTAAATAACTTTTTTCTTGTAGTGAAAATAAAGAAATAAAGTTTTGAACTATATTCTTTTAAACACTAAAATGTATTTTACTAGATTTTGATTACATAAATTAGAATAAAATCATAATAAATGAATAATTATATGTTATTTAGTGGTTACTAATCAAAACATTTTATGGAAAATATAGAAAAAGTATAAGTTTGATCACCCATGATTTTTTCTATAGGTAAAAATTGTGTTCACATTAAAGAATATTTAACAAAAAAAATACAAACAACAGAATTGAGAATATATCTTAAGCATATTATCGACACATAAAAATATCGAAATAGAAGTAAATATTCACAAACATCATATGAATCAATACACATGTCATCATAAATTTATCCAATTGATTATAATGCACTAAGTTTTTTATTTATTAGATCTACGATAATCGATTTTAACCTAAAACAAAACTGAAAAAGTCAATCAAGACAATATAATTGATCATGGTTATCTCTCATAACAATCATAAAAACTCTCTTTTAAAAACTTCTTTAAATCAAGGAAGATTTAAAAGATTTTATATAAAATTGCACATATCTTCAATAAAATATAAATGGATGGATGATATGTACACACAAATGTGTAACACAAGATATGGTACTCAATGTATATATAAAATGACAAATCATAACTTAGATTTTCGCATTATTAAGACACCACTTTTACTTTCTGAATAATCAATATAACTTAAATTTTCACATTCTTGAAAAGATTTCACATTCTTAAGTCCGTGCTTAAACTTTTCATAACACATAAAACAAAATAACTTAAATAGGACAACATTTCATAATACAAATTTAAATAATTCAAAACACAAATTATCATACATTTATTATTTTCCATCACAAATCTTAAGATGTGAACTTTCATAAACATACACACATGAGATTTACATACCAAAACTCATTTCATAAACATATGCAGATAAGATTTATATACCAAAAATCTATCGCTACATTTCTTTAAGTTGTAAATTGTGAGTGTTATCTAATTTACTTTATATTATACATACTTAAACCCTAAACACACGTAAAAACTAGAACTAATACATATAAAGTAGAATTTCATTAAAAGATATATATGATTTTCAATCTTTCTACCGAAGTAGTTTTATAAAGACGGCTTCACTTTCTTTTATAAGAGTGGTACCTATTTTATTTTAGTTTTTACTTTTTTGAATTTTATATAAATACTTTTTAAAGTGTTTTTTAATAATTTGATTAATGATTTTTCAAAAATTTTAAATTATTATGTAAACAATTTTTTTCATTTTTATTATTTTTTAATAATTTGACTAATAAATTAAAAGTAAAAATTTATATTTTTTAAGTTCTTTTGCCTTTTTTAACTTTTAATGTAAATATTTTTATTTATTTATTTTTAGATAATTTGATTATTAAAATTTATATTTTATTTTTATTTATTATATATATATATATATATGAATGTTTTTTTAAAAAAGATAATATTTAAATTTAAATATATTTATCAAATAATTAAAAAAATTAAAATAAAAAAATTTGTTATCTGAACTAAAAGAATAAATTTTTAATATAAAAGATTGAAAAAAATGAAATTATAGTATTATATAACTACGACTTTATTAAAAATAAAATGAATAAAAACATAAAATTCTGTATTCAAAGAAACAACTTACTTATTTACGTAATTTTAAAAAAATTATACATTTGAATGAAAAGTATACTCTGAGTATATTTATCTATTTTTGTGCAAGTTACAAGAGAAGAAGCTACCTCCACCTGTCTTAACCTATTGGGAAATGAAAAATACACTCTCCATCCATCCAAAATATGAAAGGAGAATAACGCCCAACCTCAACCTTCCATCATACCCAAGCAACTAAAACAAAACAATCATTATCCTCCACCAATATATATATATATATATATATATATATATATATATATATATATATATATATAACTATAACAATTGTTTAATATCATTCTCATAATTCCTTTGAAACATAACAATTCTAACTCAAAGTAATAAAAAACATTCTCTACATATAAAAAATAAATACCTTTTTATAAATACTAACCCAAAGTAAATATCATTTATGTGGATAAAAAAATTAATTATTAAAAAGTTCTAACTCCTTTGTGATGAAAATGCTACTAATAACTTTAATTAGTCTGGACCAGCAAATCAATGTAGCAGGGGGACCTACATGCATATTCAACCAGAGTGGTCACAAATATTAGAATAGGCTTTGAAAATTAAGAGTGAAATTAATGCACGTGTTTCCTCTAATAAATAAAAAAATGCACGTGTGCCTATGATTATGAAAAGATGGCACATTCAATTAAATACTATAATTAATAAAAAATTCTAATGTCATAGTAATTACTATTTCTTAATTTAAGCATGCTCTGATCATTAAAAACATGATATAATTAAATTAAATTCTATTTTTATTTTATTACTTTTTAGAAGATTTTAATTTCTAATAAAAATTAAAACACAATATTATTTCTATTGAATATAAGTATTAAAAGAAATAGGATCTGGCTCGGGTAGTATTTCCTTTTTCTTTCATCATTTGATTATATATATATATATATATATATTTATATATATATATATATATATATATATATATATATATATATATATTTATATATATATATATATTTTTTTTT